>OGIV01000509.1_pt1 | contig 29149 bp, 24 predicted proteins | sample 1571861 | NCBI WGS metagenome assembly OGIV01 (sample SAMEA2582099, study PRJEB24529) | metagenome | biome: Human gut stool | place: China | collected 2011 | reverse complement strand
TTCGGGGTGTTCCATAACAACGCTTGGTGAAAAGGTCGTAGACGTGTTTGTCATCTGCTTCAAAACTCAATGAAAGTCACCTCTTTTTCAGTGGATGGATTTGACCATTTGCTAATTAAGTTCATTTTAACCCATGAGAGCCAGAAAATCAACATTAACGCTATGATTTGGAAGTTGCGGTTTACCGATGAAAAAACGGAATGGACTGAAAAGCTAATAATATAGAAAAACCAATACTGACTTCTACATAATCGCAAGCGACAGTTATGCGACAGTATGCTAGTGCAGGCTTCATCTAACGGATGCGGTTTACGGGTTTAGGTGTTCCCAATAAACATTCCGCAAAACGAAATGCCGTTTATATGCTGACGAATTGTTGGCTTACGCTACGGAGACTCCTAGGGGGCTTTCTAAATTTCAAAGCCATTTTGTAAACCAGACCGTCAGCTTTCAACTTTGACTTGAAACTGGCGGTTATTTCATAACCTAGATGATTTTCGAGTTCACAACACCATACCAAACAGGATAGGCTACCTTGTTCTCTATCTTTTTGCCAAAGTTTCCAGCGTGTTTTCTTGCACACTGCCGAAAGTGGCGTGTTTTCAAAACTTTTTGTTGACATGGCTCGATTTTTGTGGTAATCTATCCCAACAATTTAATATAACATATTTACTTAGAGTTCCAGCTCGGCTCCTGAAGGAGCCGGAGCAAGTTTTTGACTTTCTTATCGCTACATAACGAACCCGAACCAAGGCCATCCCGGAAGGGATGGTCAGGTTCAGGTTGTTGTGTGGCGATTTTTTATTGCCAAATCCAGCACCGTACCTTGACAACCGCATGACCGTCTGCATGGGATACACGGCGAAGACCCTGAGAAGGAGAGCCGGAAAACGCCGCCGAAAGGGGGCAGGAAATCCATGCAGGGAGAACGGCTAAACGTTGATTCCTCAGTTACCAGAAAACAATGTGGTCAAATTGACCACATTGTTTTTCTGTAACGCCAGTGAAAGGAGGGTCCTCTCCATGTATGTGACAAACGAAGAATGGGAGCAGAACAATCAGGATTATTTGAAAGAATCGTATGAGGAAACGGGTTTTACCACCGGAGGATGCGCTATCCGCAAACTTATCTGCGGCGGCTGCGGTCGGGTGTTCTACACCACCATCTACACCAAGAAATACTGTCACAGCTACTGGTGCGGCAATCAGGCCAACAATCGGCGGCAGCGGGAATACCGCCAAATGCGCCGTCAAGATTTAGTCTGCCAGTGCTGCGGCGAAAAATTCACGCCCAAACGTGCAGGTGCCCGTTATTGCAGCAATGCCTGTCGGCAAAAAGACTATCGAAAACGTGTTACGGATGCTGCAAGTGCTCAAAATGAGCACTTGGTTAAGCGTAACGCATCTGCTAAATGAAACTCAATCTCCTCCCGAACGCGGGAACGGAAATTCATCGACCTGTTACGGAAAACCAAGTGGTCAAAATGAGCACATCGTTTTCCGTAACGCTGCAAGGTCTATTGAAAATCAGGTGCCGCCACCCGGCACTTGATTTTACCCGTAACGAAATCAGTTGGTCACTTTGGCCAACTGAAAAAGCCGGACAAGTTGGTGGGCAGGGATTCGCAAATCTTTGCCCGCCAGCTTGCCAAAATCAACGGGCCAAAATGGCCCGTTGAAGGGAGTCAAGGGGGAACGCCTTGCCCAGTGATATGATGCTGTGCGTCATATCCTACTGGGTATTATCTGGCGCAAAACGGCGGCAGATCCAGCAGCTCCGCTGCTGCGTTCTCCCACGCCAAGCTGTTGAAACGGAGGGATGTCTATCTGAAATTAACACGACACAACGGACGAGCCGGAACCCACGGCACTTACAACCCCAAGCACAACGACCGCAGTTTCAACCTTGCCAACAGTGAGCACATCGACCCTGAACGAGCCAAGGGCAACATCTACTGGGACTGCTTCCACGGTTTCCGCTCGGCTCTCGCTCCACCCAACCCAGATGATCTGGCGGCGACCTTCTCGGATGTGGAACGGCAATTCTACGAGAGCCGGTACACGGCTTTCGTTGAAAGCCAGAACGAGCGCAACGCCAAAATCCGGCACACGGAGCGCAACCGCTCCATTACTGACCTGTTGTCCAGCCGTAAGACCTGTCCGGAAGAGACGATCTACCAACTTGGAACGCTGGATGAACACGCTTCGGCAGAGGACTTGCTGAACATCGTCACGGAGTTCATTGACGAGTTCAAGGGCAAATTTGGCGAACACGTTCATGTGCTGGACTGGGCACTGCATCTGGATGAAAGCACGCCCCACATCCATGAGCGCCATGTGTTCGACTGTGAGAACAAGTACGGCGAGGTAGCTCCCCAGCAGGAAAAGGCGTTGGAAGCACTGGGCTTTGAACTGCCCGACCCGGACAAGACCCTCAGCCGCAGGAATAACCGCAAGATCACCTTTGATGCCGCCTGCCGGAAAATGCTGTTCGAGATTGCAAAACGGCATGGGCTGGATCTGGAGGAAGAAGCAGAGTACGGCAACCGCAAGTATCTCGAAAAGCAGGATTTTATCCTTGCCAAGCAAAAGGAGCAGCTTGCCGCCCAGCAGGACAGGCTGGACGAGCTGACCCTGAAAGTTTCGGATATGGAGACCTTGCTGGAAGATGTTTCGGCTGCGGCCTACGACAAGGCAGTGGAGGTCGTGACGGACGTAGTGCGCACCGAGACCCGGAAGGAAGATATGCGGATGATCGAGGACATGAAAAAGTGGGTGTTATCGCCGGAGCGCAAAGCACCACAGGCTACACGGGAGTACACCGCCAAGCATCTGGACGGTGTTCTGAACAAGTTTCTCAAGACGATGCAGACCGCTTCTGCCCGTTTGCAGAAGGCTCTGCTGAAGCCGGAAGTCCGGCAGAAAGGCAAAGAGCAGGTCAAGGAAAAGGCACGGGATTCGGTGTTGCAACTGCTGAACCGTTTGCAGGCAGAACAGGCACAACGGAAGCCATCTGCGCCGCCTACCGCCGAAAAGCCAGATAATTGTTTTCAATAATAGTACGAGGTGATGTTTATTGAGCAAAGAAGTCAACGAAGAACGCACTCCCCGAACCGTTGCGGACGTGAAAGAAATGCTCACCAAGCACTCCAACGGAGAGATCCAGCGAACGATTCAGAACTGCATCACGATTTTGCAGAACGACCATGTGCTTGCTGATGCCATCCGGCTGAACCTGTTGAGCGAGCGCATCGACATTGTAAAGCCTGTAGGTTGGCCCCGCTCCGGCAAGACCCTGAACGATACCGACATGAAGTATATTCTGCGCCGAATGGAAAAATACGGCATCTCCAGCGAAAAGAAAATCGAATCTGCTATCCGCATCGTTGCCAACGAGAACCGCTATCATCCCACCCGGGACTATCTGAACAGTCTGAAATGGGATGGAACAGAGCGGATAGCCCACGTCCTACACCATTTTCTCGGTGCTGCGGAGGACGAGTACACTTGCGAAGCCATGAAGATCTTCCTGCTGGGAGCCATCAAGCGGGTATTCCAGCCGGGATGCAAATTTGAGACCATGCTCTGTCTGGTGGGCGGTCAGGGAGCGGGAAAGTCCAGCTTTTTTCGTCTGCTGGCGGTCAAAGACGAGTGGTTCTCGGACGACCTGCGGCGGCTGGACGATGACAACGTGTACCGCAAACTGCAAGGTCACTGGATCATTGAAATGTCAGAGATGATCGCCACCGCCAACGCCAAGAGCATTGAGGAAATCAAGAGCTTTCTCAGCAAGCAGAAGGAAACCTATAAAATCCCCTACGAGACCCATCCTGCCGACCGTCTGCGCCAGTGCGTCTTTGCTGGTACGACAAATCGGCAGGATTTTTTGCCCCGTGACCGCACGGGCAACCGTCGATTCATTCCCATTCCGGTTGATGCGGAACTGGCCGAAGTTCACATTCTGGACAAAGAGGAGGAATCCCGTGCCTATATCGACCAGCTCTGGGCAGAAGCTATGACCATCTACAACAGCGGAGACTATAAGCTGGCGTTCAGCCCTGCCATGCAGGAAACGCTGCAAGCCCATCAGCAGGACTTCATGCAGGAAGATGCACAGGCTGGCATGATCTATGCCTTTCTGGAAGACTACACGGGTGATCGGGTGTGTTCCAAGCAGCTCTATGCGGAGGCGCTGGGCAACACCAACATCCCGGCAGAGTGGGAAACCCGTGCTATCTGCGAGATCATGAACACGGGCATTTCGCGCGGCGATATCCAAGGCTGGCAGGCGCACAAGACCGCCAAGCGTTACCCGAAGTACGGCGTTCAGAAAGGCTGGGAGCGCGTAACCAGCCCCGAAACCGGGGCTGAAAATTTCTCCGAAATAACGGATGCGGAAGCCAAGCAACTGGGCTTTCCCTTCTGATGGACAGCGGTTACACGGTCAGTTACAGATTCGGTTACGCAGCAGTTACAGCGCAAAAGCCGCATGATTGCTGCGTTTTCCGCTTTCTGTAACCATGTAACCTTAAAAAGAAAAGAAAAAGTATAAAGTGCATCGGACAGCCTGTGTGCAGAAAAAGAGAGTTTTCCTGCCCGGTTACAGGCGTTCGGTTACAAGGAATTGGAGGTCTGCCTATGAAAGATGTCCCGATTTGGGAAAAGAGCAATCTGACGCTGGAAGAAGCTGCGGCTTATTCCGGCATTGGCATCAACAAGCTGCGTTCATTATCGGATAACGAACATTGCCAGTTCGTGTTGTGGGTGGGTTCCAAGCGGCTCATCAAGCGGCGCAAGCTGGATGAATATACGGAGCGAATGTACTCGCTTTGAAAATGTCCCGGATATTTTTCAAAACGTCTTGCAGAGAATGGCGTATCTGTGGTACTATGAACACAGAACAACGCTCTTTTCTGTACCGCAATGTAGAAAGGAGCGACGCTCATGGCAACAACTCAGAATACGAAACGCAAAGACAAGGCGCGTGTGGTTCTCCGCAAAGGGGAATCCCAGCGCAAAGATGGCAAGTACGATTTCCGTTGGACTTCCCCGGATGGCAAGCGGCATTCTATTTATGCCGCGACCTTAGAGGAACTTCGGGAAAAGGAAAACGACATTCAGCGAGATTCGCTGGAAGGCATCAAGGCAGAAGCACGGTACGTCACCCTGAACGATGTGTTCACCCTGTGGGCAAAGGTCAAGCGTGGTCTGAAGGACAACACCTTTCAGAATTATCTGTACCTTTATCGGCAGTTCGTGGAGCCGGATTTCGGCAAATCGAAGGTGTCTGCGCTCAAGAAGTCGGACGTGAAGCAGTTCTACAACACGTTGGCGGATGAGCGGGGCTTGCAGATCTCTACGATTGACAGCGTACACACGGTTTTGCATCAGGTGCTGGACATGGCGGTGGATGACTGCTATCTGCGGAGCAACCCTTCGGACAATGTTCTGCGGGAGCTGAAAAAGGCACACCAGTTTGAAACCAACCGCCGCAAGGCACTGACCGTGGCAGAGCAGAATCTGCTGCTGTCCTACCTCTCCAAAACGCCGAAGTACCAGCACTGGTATCCGATTTTCGCGGTCATGCTGGGAACTGGTTTGCGCGTAGGAGAAGCCACTGGTCTGCGCTGGTGCGATGTGGATTTTGAGGAAGGGACAATCTCCGTCAATCACACGCTGGTCAACTACGACCACCGTGAGAACAACGGCGGCAAGAAGGGCTGCTACTTCAACTGCCACTCGCCCAAAACAAAGGCCGGGGTCCGCACTGTTCCGATGATGGACTTCGTGAAAGAAGCCTTTGAAAAGGAACGTGCCTATCAGGAAGAAGCAGAGATCCATTGCACGGTAACGGTGGATGGCTATACGGACTTCATCTTCATCAATCGTTTTGGTGAATGTCAGCATCAGGGAACGCTGAATAAAGCGATCCGCCGCATCATCCGCGACTGCAACGATGAAGTTCTTGCCAAAGACCCGGACAGTACCGTTCTTCTGCCGCGTTTCAGTTGTCATACCCTGCGGCATACGTTCACGACCCGGATGTGCGAAGCGGGCGTGAACATCAAGGTGATTCAGGATGCGTTGGGACACTCGGATATTTCCACCACTTTGAACATCTATGCAGATGTGACCAAGGAACTGCGGAAGTCTGAATTTGAAAACCTTGACCGCCAGTTCGCGCAGTGGAAAGACCCTGAAGAATAAAAATAAAGCGTACGCCAAATACGCCATACGCCATTTACGCCAATTCATACGCCAAACGATACAGTTCGGATAAAGGCTTGTGTAGAGATGTAAATGGAAGGGTAAAAATCAACCCTTGCGGTGTAGAGTAATATCAAGAAATAAAGGCTTATAACTGTTCGTCGATGACATCCCCACAATGAAGCCGATCGAGCAGTGAAAGACAAAAATCAACATTTTTTCGTCAAAAATTGCACTGTGTGATGATGGCGCAATGTGGGTTTACCACCAACTTACCACCAAACTTCATCATTTGTATTCATAACGCAAGAAAGCAGCCTACAATAAAACACAGGTCCCCCTGTCCATTTGATGTTGTGCGACAGCACAGCACGATGGACAGGGGGTGTTTTTACATTATTCGAGTTTATACTTTATTTTTTCAATGATATGGGTAGTGGATGTGGTGCTATTTTCAACAGTCTTACCTCACCAAAAGGGTGAAGCACGGTCACCGTACTTTTTCTGCTGGAAACATCAATACCTGCTGCGTTCATATTTTTCATTCCTGAAAAGAATTTGCAATGGACATAAGCCATCTTTACCAATTGCCGATTTATCTATTTGGTGATACGAACACGCAGCTCTACCTGCACAAATCGAACGCTAAAAACGGGAGAACTTGTCTACGAGCGTAAGCCCCCTTGGCAATGCAACTATCTTCCTATTCTAACAGTTTAGGCAACGAGTTGTCTCGGTTCGTAGCTGGTTACCACATTTCCGAGACAAATATATAAGTAACAGGAGAATAATACATGGCACGAAAAGTTGATGTTAAAGGCGGTAATGGTGATGTGGTATTCGATACTGAAACCGGGACTGCGCGAAAATACCTTAGAAATACGTCTACTGTCGAAAAAGTTGCACGCTTCAAACGAGAACTTGCTGTATTTCAGGAGTTATGCAAGAATCCAATCCCCAATGTCGTTGAGGTGACGGATGTTTACATTAACGAGGATAAAATTGCAGACTCTTATGTTGAAATGAAAAAATATGACGGTTCGGTATACGATATACTCGAAATTACTAAAGGAAATGTCAAATTAACATTTGAACTGCTTTTACCGCTCATTAAAGCACTCTATACACTTTCAACTGGAAATCCGCCCTTGTATCACAGAGATATAAAGCCGGATAATATTTTGTTTTTGAAAAAAGATGATGAATACACACTGTATCTTACGGATTTTGGAACATGTTTTCTTAACGATGGGAGTGAACGGCTGACACCGGAAACTATGGCAGTTGGTCCCAGAATGTATATTGCCTCAGAATATGAAACAGGTCGTGTAGAGAAAGTAACTGAAAAAGGAGATATATTTTCTCTGGGTAAAGTTCTTTGGTGTATGATCAATGGTGAACCGAAGGACTTTATGCCTTCAAATTTCTGGTTTGTTGATGAATATGATTTGACCAAACGTTTTCCCGGAAATTCTGATATGATTGTCGCTAATACAATTATTGCATCATGTTTGAATATTGCTCCTGATGAGCGCTGCTCATATTTAAGTTTGATTGGGCAGATCGAGAACTTCATTGCAGATGGCGATATGACGCCAGAGAAAGAAGCGCAGTATCGGGTACGAGTATATCAAGAGAAACGGAATTTAGAGCTCTTAGAGATAAAAGAAAAGAACCGGCTAATTGTAAATTCTTTTAGTCAGTATTATATAAAGGCGTTAGAAGAATTACTGAATACATACCCTAATTTTGAACTGATTCAAAAACTCTACGATGAATACCGTAGAAATTCAAAGGATGGGATTGATTATACATCAATAAATGTTGAAAACAATGCTAACCATTATCTCTATAGCGGCACTTATGACCGAATCTATTTTTCAATTAATTATGAACCTGCTCGTGGAACTGATAGGTATTGCAGTATTACGATACACTATAGAATAGATAGTTGGAATACGATACGGTTTTATTATTCCGAAGATGGTACGATTTTAAGTGACCATAACGGCGTAGTAAAGTTAATGTGCGTAAAATCCGTGTATAATATTTTGAATTCCATAATCATGGAATACATTTCATAAAGCAGAATGGCATACAGAAGGAAGATGTTCTACGCTGAATAATTTTTCATAGGCTATGATTGGCATACCGAAACACACTATCAATCTGAGCAAATATCTTTTGTCTGCTTTACAGGAAAATTTGCAGCACCTTTCATTCCTTCTATATCACTACAAATTGCAGATTAATACTATTCTCAGTTCGTTTCGCTCGATGCTTGAAGATATTGTTATATCTGAAAGCTGTCCTGCGAAATACATCGCATTGTTGCTGTCTGGAAAGTCAAACTTCCATCTGGCTCAAATTGATAAACGGGAACAGGAGTAGCATGGCCTTATCATCCGTCAGATGCAGCAAGTGGAATGAATAGCCAAAGAACTGATGGCAGTTGACCAGACGGAATTGGCACGGAAGATGAACAACATCCGAGGTGGGCGAAAGAAATCATAAGAAAGCACATCATCTATCAATAACGGCAAAATACAGCCCCGTCACTCGACATTACTCCGTTTTGTACAATGTCAGGTGGCGGGTTTTGTTGTAATTTATCAAAATCAGTATTGCGTCACACACTTTATTCTGTTAAACTTGTACCAATCAATCAACAATTTCATCATTTCTAAGAGTGCTCTTTTTATAAAGTGCAAAATCAGTCGCAGAAGAACGATTTATTGTACTTTTCCTGTGCTATACTGCGGACAGCGCGGTATATCAACAAAAGAAAGCTGGGATTGCTTATGGGTTGGAGTAAATATACAGAAGATAATGACGGATTCAGTGAGGAGCGGCTTACAAATACCTATGGCACAGGCCAGTACTCATACAACTACAATTATTACTGGACTAAGTCGACTGCGAATGCTTCGGATTATTTGCGTCGTGTTCTTGTTCGACCACGACACGCCCCATTCCTTGAGGTGAATCATCAGCGAATCACAGATGCTTTTGAGCAAGTGCCAAAGATTACATCTTTAAGACTGTTCTATTATGGGAATAAATCTACTACGGTATCGCTTCTTGTAGATGACGGTTTTTCTTCACCAGAAAACATTTCCTTTCGTACGATACCCAAGAAAAAAGAATACGATTTACTTCAGCAGATTCCACATAGAGGGTTCTACACACTAGATGTTCACGTTGATGATCTGTCTTTTAAGATTCAACAAGAAATCCGTCTTGCAAACCTGACAATAAAAGATGTTGAATCCGATGCTTATCCCATTGCAAGGTTTCAGAACGCCTTTACAGAACAACTTTCTGAGCAGGACTATCTGCGATATTTACAACTGCTGCTTGCTGGGCATAGCAGTGCGCAGGATGTTCTTGATTATTTTGAATACCTTCACGATACAGATGTTCAAAGTGAATCTCTTGGCTGGTACTGTTTATTGGCCACTCAAAATCCTGATTTTGTCCAGATTCCCAGCATAACAGCTCTATGGAAGGGAGTTTACAATCTCCTGAACGGAAATTACAAATTAGCACTGAAATACTTTGATGACGAGAAAGAAAGTAATGTACTTCATGGATGCTATCAAATTTGCTGGATGTTGGAAGGCATATCTGGCAACGAGGGATATTGGAAAACTCCGTATCAAAATAAGGACTGCGGTATTTTAGGGAAGATTCACCGGGTTTTGACTGCACTTTCTGAATACACCGTAAAGAATCCCAAACTCCCTCTGTACGATGACATCGAAGAGTTAGCTCTATTTGTGCAGTATCCGCTTGTTCGAGCAATTATAAATTTTCAGAATGCTTTGCAGCATGAAACTGTTTTGCAAAATGAAGATTATCTATTGCTGAAGAAGCTGTCTCCATGGGTCGCATTACCTTTTTGCCGTGGAAAGAGACAGGCTGATATCGATAGCATCTTGCAAGATACATTCGAGAATTTCCCATCGGACCAGCGGTTCAAAGAATACGCACAGCGAACGCTTTGTGCAAATCGTTTGCTTTATTTTTTACCAAAAGAGGGCACTTTCTATCAATCAGCCCTATATCAAGCAAACAACGCACGGAAGCACCCCTTCCCTGATAATATTCTGAATTGCCGCCATCAAACAGAAAAAATTGAAATGCTTCCACTGGGAGGTGCCAGCAAAATAGGCGCAAGCTGTTTTCTGGTAGCATATCGCGGATTCCGGATTTTACTTGATTGTGGCATCGATCCTAAGCAATCCAATGAAGATGTGCATGCGGGTATTTCTGCGCTGAATTGTAATATTGATGCTATTATAATCAGCCATGCACACTTGGATCATAGCGGCGCAGTGCCGGCTGCACACGAAGCGTGGCCAGAAGCTAAAATTTACGCAACCAGCATTACAGAAATGTTTTTAGAACATTTATATGCAGATATGGCAAAAGTCAAAAACGATCCATCTGGAACATTTGAAATTGAAAATATTTCTTATAACCGTAGAATTATGCAGGACACGCTAAATCACCTTGAAATCGTAAAGTGCGAACAGTGGATTCAGCTGACAAAGGAGATTCAGTTCCGATTCCATACGGCGGGTCATCTTTTAGGTGCAGCTATGATTGAACTGCGTATAAATCAGAAAACGATTCTTTACACAGGAGATTGGTCTGCTCATGAACAAGATTTGACTCCGACTGTTGAATATGAAAATTTGCCATTTGAACCCGACTTGCTCCTTTGCGAAGCGACCTATATGAAAAAGGCTGCAAACAGTTGGAAACAATGCAAAGACAATTTAGAGAAAGAAATTCTGGATGGTGTGCAATCTGGACAAAGTATCCTCCTGCCTGCCAATGCTATGGGACGAAGCCAAGAACTTGCTTGTCTTATTGGTGAAATGAAACAGGATGAGAGACTTCCCGAAAAGACAGAATTATGGATAGCTGGTATGGCAAGTGCTATTACCTTGGAATCTGCCAGCTTTATGAATGCAGCTTATGCAACTGTGATTGGGCAGTACCACATCTTTGATGGCTCAAATTGGCCTGAACAAAACTGCATTGTGATTGCAAGCTCTGCTACACTTGCAGCTGGAAGTGCATCCGCACAGATTCGTAAGCATTGGACTGAAAAGCAAATCCCGTGCAGAATCATCCACAATGGAGGCTGGCATTCAACTTATTCTGCGCAGACGGAAACCATTCTCTCCTGTCCGTTACCTACTCATGCAGATCGCACGGATATAAAAGAACTGATAAACAAGCTGCATCCCAAGTCGGTAGCGTTCGTTCATCAGGGCGGAAAACCTGTGGAACATCCGCAGATTTTGGCTGATCTTCAAAAAGAGATCACTCAAGAAAATCACAACAGCGTTATCTGCTATACTCTGACGGAACAGCAACTTGTGAAACCATTTGATTTATTATATATGATGCAGAAAGGAACTTGTTACGATGGCTGAAAATGAAACGAAAAAGGTTATCAAAACTGAAATCTCAAAAAAGGATGTTGACAAAAAGGAAGCCTCATCAAAAAAAGAATCCAAGCCCAAAGCACCCGAATTGCCTCCCATTGTGCAGCAATGGACAAAGGATGCGGTTCAATATGGATTGAAAGAATGGTTTCGACTGCATCCTGTGCAAAGTGTTCCGTTTTCGGAAATGCCCAAACGGACTTCTTCTGAACGAAAAGAAGACGAGGAACACCTAAAACAACTCGACTCTTGGAACAGCTTTATTCTCTCGCATTTAAGGGAAAGCTCGGTAAGTGAACTCAATGCTTTTCTTGATTGGCTATTTGAGCTGTACACTGAGCCGTATAGACGGGATGTAAAAAACTACCTCGTTGCTGGTAGATTAAGAAAATTGATTTCTATTGCGTACAATCAAGATTCAAATGCCGCATATCCATTACTTGAAAAAGTAAACAGAACTGTATCTGTTCGAGAATATCCGTTTATTACGTTTGACCCACAATGTCCATTGTATGGAAGTATCATTCAAAAAACTGCAATGGATCAAACCAGGCTGTCTCCTCTTTCAGATCAAGATATAATCTCTCGTTTGGAGCTTTTTCTTCAAAACAAGAACTCCGATGTCTTTACCAGTTGGATTTTGGCTATTCTACAATATACGCCCTCAAAAGTACCTGCTGACTTTGATTTTAACGAAAACCGTGATTCTGTAAAGAATTGGATTCATGACCAGTTTCTCGAGAATGAAGACGCTCGTGAACTATTAATGACGGGCCTGATTGATGGAGAGCAATTGCAAGCTCTCTTGAACGATCTTCGGAATCAAAGGTCAAAGGCATTGTCAACTTTCTCTCTCCAAAAAGAGAACGAGCGATTGAGCGGTCAGTATCAGGCGCAAAAAGCTGAAATCGATGCACTGAAAAAGCAACTCGAAGATAAAGACCGCGCAATCGAACAATATAAAGAACTTCAGCGAAAAACAGACTATGAAAAGATTGTACTTAACGAAAAATCAAAGCAGTCGGAACAGCGATTGAACCTGCAAATCCTCGCAAACGAACGGCTTGTCGCGGAGAATGAACGTCGACTGCAAAAAGCTACCGCAGATGCCGCACAAGCAGATGACCGTGCAGAACAGCTTGAAGAGGAAAATCAGAAGCTCTCGCAAGAACTGGAAAATGTGCAGGCAGACCTTGACTTGGCACAAAGCAACCTGAAAAATGCAGAGCAGGCCGCTGGAGATCAGGAATCCCGTATACAAAAAATCTTCCTCAGAAATCTGGCAGAAGGGCTTGCAGAACCGTTGCATTACCTGAACGGTACAGGACAGTTCCTTGCATTGACTTATCCTGAAGACGGTGCAGCAAAAGATCTGCCTGAATTTTTGTCACAGGTCAATGAAGCACTGTCCTCTATGGGACTTGTAAAATTCGGGAAGGACAGAGAAATTGTAGCGTATGATCCTGCCTTGCACGAACTGGCGGACGGTATGTGCAGCAAGGGAGATCCAGTTGTGATTCTGCAATGCGGCTGGAAAATCAAGGGCGATGTCTACAAAAAAGCAATCGTACAAAAAGGAGAATAAAAAATGTCTCAGAGAGAACATTTGACGATTCGATGGGCATTTGGCATGGGTCAGAATGCTGAAATTGACTTCACACGGGATGAACTGATAAAAATTTGCAACCCAATTATCGACCAAGCAATCGCGCCGATTGATGCTGCATTGGATAAAGCCAATCTGGAAAAAGAAGATATTGATCTGATTATTATGGCAGGCGGTTCATCTCAGCTTCCCGGTGTGTCAGATAAGCTCTATCAGAAGCTTGGGAAAAAGCCTAAAATTATTCCCCGGAATCTGATGCTTGCAGTTTCTTCTGGTGCAACACTGCAGCAGCGTGAGACAATGTCTCTGCCGATGGATAAAAAGCCGGTAAAGCGTGCGGGTACATCATTGGGTATTCAAGTGCAGGATGGAGGACATCGCAGCATCAAGTTGCTATTAAATCATAATGAAGAACTCCCGGCAACTAAAAGATATACTTTACCGATTGATGAAGGTCAAACAGAAGCAAGCCTGCAACTTGTCACAATGAAAGGCAATCAAAATGTACCAGAACGCTTTTTGAACAAGCGTGTTTTAAGATTGGAACATGATACTACTGAAATCATTGCTGAGATTACTGTGACGGAAAACCGTGTCATACAGTTAAAAGCGTGGGATCCAAAACACACAGAGCAGCAAGTGATAATTCAGGCAGATCAAAATGCTTTGACATCAACACAGATGGAAAATCGCCGGAAACTGCTCGGTATTTCAAAAACGACTTCAACGGGAAGCAAAGGGCAGCCTTGTATTGGTATCGACCTTGGAACTACAACAACTGAACTGACTTTCTCTCAGCGTGCATTAGGGTCGCCGATTGAATATTTGGAAAATCCAGAGGCTCCTGCAAGTTATGCGACTTATAGTTTTCCTTCTGTGGTTTACTTTAAGGAAGGGCAAGAAAAGCCGGAAGTTGCGAATGAAGCAGCTGTTAATGCGCTGACGGATGCAAGTGCATTAAATCGAGTTTTTAGCAATTTCAAAACCGAGAACAGACGTTCTTTTCACAAAAAAGTTGATGATAAAGATATTACAGTTCGTGATCTATCCGCGCTGGTTTTAGCAAAAGTATGGGAAACCGCACAAACCCGATTCACAGAGTTTAATCTGGAAAGAGCAGTTGTGACTGTCCCTGCAAAATTTGATTTTGACCAATGTCGCGAGACCATTGAGGCCGCACAGATGGCAGGTATCAAAGATGTGACCCTGATCGATGAACCGACTGCCGCCTTTGAATATTATCGAAGCCAGAATGATATTGATGTAAATAAAATTCAGAATGTTCTGGTATTTGACTTTGGCGGTGGCACAACAGATGTTGCCATTTTGGATTTGGCTAGCAATTCGGATGCAGAGGATAATCGCTATAAAGAATGTCTGTACAATGTGATTGGCATTGACGGAAATCCTGAATGTGGCGGTAAAAATGTAGATGTTGCGATTTATGATTATTTGCAGAAACAGATTGAAGAAAAATATCAGAAGACATTGACCCCACTTTATCAGAAACAGCTTCGGAAGAAAATTGAAGAAGTTAAAGTTCACCTTTCAGAAGATGATGAGGATGACGAATGATGGATGAGGAGATTGTAAAAGAGTACATCCGAAGATTCAATAAAAAATATCGGCTGGTTCAACCGTTTTCTGTCAACAATATCGAGTATATCGAGTTGACACCTGCTGGCATTGATCTGTTTTCCAAGAAATGCTCTAAGAACGTGTCAACTGAATTGTCAAAGCTTTCAGCCAACACGCCTGGTGCATTCCTGTTTTTTGAAAATTGTCTGATGGTAGCACAAAAGAAAGGCAAGAGACTTGAATACCTGACAAAACAAATGGGAATGCGTGATGTTTCGCAGCTGTCGGTTTCAGTTGATAGTTTATTAGATGGTATATCTTCCGCGAATGAAAGTGCCTGTATTGGAAATTTTATTTCATGGACGGTGAATCCGTTAGAAAAAGTGGAACTCTCAGCCAGAATATTCAAGAGGCTCCTGTCAAAAGGCATCCGTTTTTACTGTGAACGGATTTCCGATGATGAAACAGAGTGCATTGCTTATATGCCGCCTTTTTCTCCCAAGATTTCATTTCCGAACTGGGAAAAGCTGTTGAAAGAAATCAATCCCGAAATCCCGTTCAATCTCTATTTGAAAGATATAGGCTCTCTGACCGAACACCCCATTGGAAAAACGCATTATCTGGTTTTACACAGTCCGGCGATCCAGACTGAAGATGAACAGGATGACTATACGCTGGAATACTATATCGTTTCTGCCTATCGGATCGAATTGAATGGAATATCGCACTGCTTAGGGTGCATCGCATTTGATGTTGATGCGTGTGATGAAATTTACGAGATGCAAACATTTCCGGACACTGTTATCCGAATGAAGGAAATCAAAGCAAGTCAAAAGAAAGAAGTTGCTCCTGAAACGCATTCTGTAACAAAACTCCCACATATTACATCTCACTTTCAGATCGATGATTCGCTGTATTCTTTTTTGGATTCAATCACGGATTCGTTTATCCGCAAAACCTATCGTCTGGGAGATTTTTCTGGAAGTTCTGATGAAGTTCTTCAGAAGATGCGCCAAAAGTATGAGGGCAACCGAGAACTGGAAATTTCTGACCTTTGTGTAGAAATGACTGGCATTAATGATCTATGCCAGATTTCACTCGGCGATGCTGCACATCTTGCAAAGAAAACCTATCTTGAAACCGAACAGAAAGTATTCGTTGAAACAGGTCTTTCCATGCACAATAGTAAAAACGCGTATTTTGGAGGATGCAGCATTATCCAAGACGATTTTAGCAGTGCATTTGAACTTCCCGCAAATTTCGCAGAAGCAACATGGAAAGTAAAACTAAATATTCATGCAGTAGAATATGGAATTATCAAAAGAAAAAATATCGCCAAATTCACTCTTGACCAAGTGATTGAAGCAATCATTGCTCATAACGATAATTGCACTGCATCTGATGTTGCGCTTGATTTGATTTATTTCTATGGCGTATCAAATGATATGGAGCCAAGTGCGCTTTTTACTGCAAAAGTGTTCTTCCATCTTGCAAAGATGGAAACGGTTCAGTTTAAGGCACCGGGTAATCAGGCACTTGGTGGATCTGTATATGTAGAAAATATCGGTCAAGAAATTAAACCTGTGCCAATCAAACGAACAACAGCACATAAAGAAAAAACTTCTTTTTCCAAGCGTGAAGCAAACTTTGAGCGTTTTGGATGGTACAAGCCCGCAACCAGCGGAAACAGTCGCTCGCAGGGTACCGTTCGGATTGAGGAGCTTGGGCTTTCAGTTCGATCTTATAACTGCTTAAAACGTGCAGGTATCCGTACGACGGATAATCTTACTGCAAAATCATTGCAAGACCTTATGCGTGTGCGTAATCTTGGACGAAAAAGTAGAGAAGAAGTTATCCGAAAGCTGAAAGAAGCTGGCTTTTCAATAAAGGACGAGGTATGAGATAAGCCAGCATCCAACAGTTGCAGACAGGTTCGCTCTTGCCGATCTTCTCATAAGGCAAATTATCGGAAAAGCCCAAGACAGTGACCTATGCGTATCGCGCTATCGACACAAAACGGTAAAGTGGATTTTATCTGCTTTGCCGTTTTTCTTTTTGTCCAAAATTGTGAAATCTTTAAAACTGTATTCCAAAACGATCCTGCGGATTCCTATTAGTGTAGGGGCTTTCAAAATCTTTTGTAAAACAGCTTTCCTCTGGTTCTATAAGTGGGAATTGAACAAAATCTATATTCTAAAATTAGGCAGTTCAACAAAATTTGAAAATCTGGTTGCCAAACACCCATTTTAGATTGTTATAGGTAGAGGGGAACGTTGGAAAAATGAATTTTCTTTGAACTTTTAAAAGACCCAGTTTAAAAACACCCCTTAAAGTTTGTATAGGGTATAGGAAGTATTTTCAAAAGTAAGCCAATTCGCTACGGCATCACTTCTGAAAATCCCTAATTCCTTACAAAGCTACATCGCACCTTGAAAATCGCATGAGCCACCCCAGCAGGATACCTCTGGTACTGAATGCGCATTCTGCGCGTCTTACCGGAAAATACGCCGGAGAAAATCGGGCAGGAACGGGCTGGGACAGAGTGGACGGTAGTTAAGAGCAAGATTCGCCTTTGTATACGAAACCGCTCCTACGGGCGGTTTCTCTACGGCGGCATCTTGATGGGGATTGCGCTCCCCATACCCTCACATCGCGCAAAATCACATGATTTTGCCTATTGGTGGCCTGTTGCAACAGGTCACAGCCGGAGTGCAGATGCACTGCCGGGAAAATCAAATTTTTGATTTTGGAAAGGAGACCCCATGTCACGGACGAAGAAAAAAGTGAAATCTATCGTAAAGACAAAAGTAATCTCCGCACGAGTTACAGAAGTAGTACATGAACTTTTACACCAGCAGGCCGAAGATGCCGGAATGACGCTCTCTGAATTTGCAGCGCAGATGCTGATGAAAGGTCGCGTGAATACCTCGTATGTGTTCTATGTCCACCCGGATGAGATCGAAGCCATCACACGGGAGTTTGCCGCCATCGGGAACAACCTGAACCAGATTGCAGCATTCTTCAACAGTGGGGGTTTTCCATCACATGTTATGCGTGAAAACATCAACCATGCGATTTCCTGCATTTTTGAAATGCGGGAGCAGGTCGCAGAAATGGCAGGAAAGAACTATGGCAATCTTAAAGCACATCGTAAGTAAGAGTTCCAACTATGGTGCTGCGCTGGAATATCTGATTTTCAAGCATGACGAGCTTCGGAAAGCTCCGATCCTTGACCAGAAAGGAAATCGTATCATGCGGGATGAGTTTTATCTGGACGGTCTGAACTGTGAACCCTATTCTTTCGATGCAGCCTGCCAGCAGCTGAACCGCGAGTACCAGAAAAACAAAAACAAGAATGAAATCAAAAGCCACCATTACATCATCAGCTTTGATCCACGGGACAGCACAGAAAATTGTTTGACGGGTAAACGGGCGCAGGAGCTTGGACTGGAATACGCAAAAGCAAATTTTCCGGGGCATCAGGCATTGGTCTGTACGCACATGGACGGTCATAATGGCAGCGGAAACATTCATGTCCATATCGTAATCAACAGTCTGCGAAAACTGGATGTGCCTAAGCAGCCCTTTATGGAGCGGCCCATTGACTGCAAGGCAGGGTACAAGCACCATCTGACGAAGGACTACTTGAAACATTTACAGAAATCTCTGATGGATATTTGCATGAGGGAAAACTTGAATCAGATTGATTTGCTTTCCCCCTCTCTCTCGAAAGTTTCGGAGCAGGAATATTACGCTAAACGGCGCAGACAGATCAACCTAGATCTGACCAATCTGGAACTTCTTGGCGATGGGTTTACACCAGTAAAGACGACTTTTGAAACGGAGAAGGAAAAAATCCGAAATGCCATTACCGATGTAGCAAAACGATCTGGATCTTTTATGGACTTCCAAAACCTATTAAAGCTGGAATACGGCATTCTGGTAAAAGACCATCGAGGGCAATTCAGCTATCTTCCGGCAGACAGAGAAAAATTTATCTCGGCCAGAACGCTGGGAACCAGTTTTGACCGTGAGCATCTTTTACTGCTTTTTCAGTGCAACGCAGCCGAGAAAGAAAAGCAGCAGTGGCGTGTCGATGATTCTATGGATGCGCTGTACATCAAGTCGAATCTCCGGCTGGTTGTAAATTTGCAGGATTGCGTAAAGGCTCAACAGAACTATGCCTATGCCCAGAAAGTCAAAATCTCAAATTTACAGAAGATGGCGCAGACCGTTCTCTATGTGCAAGAGCACGGATATGATTCATACGAAAAACTTTATGAAGCTGCCGAGAGTATTGACCGAAAAATGGCGACGGCTCGAAGTGATGCGAAACTCACGGAAGTCAAGCTGAAAAAGGTCAACGAGCAGATTCATCATTTGGGTCAGTATTTTTCTACAAAATCTGTTTATAGCGAATTTCTGAAAGCACCTAACAAGAAAATTTTTCGGCAAACCTATTTCGATGAAATTGCAAAATACGAGGAAGCACGTCAATTTCTAAAGCGGGATTTCCAAGACGAAAAATTCCCTTCGATGAAAGATCTCCGGGCAGAAAAAGAACTTCTGATGCGCACAAAGGATGCACGGTATGAAACATACCGCTACTTTCAAGAACGCAATGCAGAAATACAGACAATTCTTGCCAATGTGGATAGTATCTTTGAAACGGCAAAAGTGCAGCAGCGTGAACAGCAGCCGCGAGCCAAGAAGCATAGCTACGATATGAGCCTGTAATCAGCAGGGTCTTCCACCCCGCACCCCGGAACCCTGCCGGATGCGTAAGCCCACAGGTGGCTTTCACATCCGATAGGGACTTTTGAAAATAAGAAGGAGGTCAATTTTCAAGAACGACAATTTATTTGAAATCGTAAAACTGAATATTACTACTCGACAGGCTGCAGAAGCCTATGGCTTTCAACCCAACCATAGTAGCATGATTTGCTGTCCATTCCATGCAGACCGCAATCCCAGCATGAAAGTGTATTCCCGGTTTCACTGTTTTGGCTGTGGAGCGGATGGTGATGTTATTGACTTTACCGCAAAATTGTTTCAACTGTCCCTGCGACAGGCGGCGGAAAAGCTGGTCGCAGATTTTGGACTTTCGGGGAATCCTGTTTTTCCACTACAGTATCCGAAAATTGTGGAATATAAAAGTCAAAACCCAATCCAAACATTGTACGAGTGCTGTGCAATCCTAGCTGACTGGCGCATACGGTTTGCACCAAAATCAGCGGAGGAAGAACCGCATCCCTGCTTTGTTGCCAGCCTGCATTATACTGATTACATCCAATATCTGATAGAGAATCAACATTTTCTCACCGAACATCAGAAGGAGGTTCAACAGATTGCCCAACGAATCCGAAAATACGAGATCGACCATTTCCAACATCCGCAAAATTCTCTCGCAGGCTGAAAAAGGTGGTGTTCAGAACACGATTCAAAACTGTGTGACCGTTTTGCAGAATGACCCGATTTTTGCAGATTCCATCCGGCTGAATCTGCTGAGTGAACGCATTGATATTGTAAAGCCGATGGGCTGGCAACGCTCAGGCCCCACACTGACCGACACCGATATGATGTACATTCTGCGCCGAATGGAAAAATACGGCCTGTACAGCGAAAAACGGGTATCTGCAGCAATTCGCATTGTTGCCAACGAAAATCATTATCACCCTATCCGGGACTACTTGAATGACTTGAAGTGGGATGGCACAGCACGGATAAGCCGCGCCTTGCATCGCTTTCTCGGTGCCGCAAAAGATGAGCTTACCACGGAAGCATTGAAAATTTTTCTGCTTGGAGCGATCAAACGGGTGTTTCATCCCGGCTGCAAGTTTGAAATGATGCTTTGCTTGGTCGGTGGGCAGGGTGCAGGAAAATCCAGCTTCTTTCGGTTGCTTGCCATCAAGGACGAATGGTTTTCGGATGATTTGCGGCGACTGGATGATGATAACGTGTTCCGCAAGTTGCAAGGCCACTGGATCATAGAAATGTCGGAAATGATTGCGACTGCCAATGCCAAAAGCATTGAAGAAATCAAGAGCTTTCTCAGCAAGCAGAAAGAAACCTACAAAATCCCATATGAAACGCACCCGGCAGACCGTTTGCGGCAATGTGTCTTTGCAGGTACGACCAACCGACAGGATTTTCTCCCCCGTGACCGTACAGGAAACCGACGCTTTATCCCCATCCCGGTGGATGCAACACAGGCTGAAGTACATATTCTGGATAACGAAGCGGAATCCCGTGCCTATATCGACCAGCTTTGGGCAGAAGCCATGACGATTTACAACAGCGGTGATTATAAGCTGACATTCAGCCCTGCCATGCAGGAGGCCTTGCAGATTTGCCAGAAAGATTTTATGCAAGAAGATACGCAGGCGGGCATGATCTATGCGTTTCTGGAAGATTACACGGGCGACCGGGTATGTTCCAAACAGCTTTACGCTGAGGCACTGGGCAATCTGAATCTTCCTGCGGAGTGGGAAACCCGTGCCATCTGTGAGATCATGACTGCAGGAATTGCAAACGACGAAATCAAAGGGTGGACAGCTCATAAAGCAGCCAAACGCTACCCGAAGTATGGCGTGCAGAAAGGATGGGAACGTGTAACCGCTGTAAAAGCGGATGCAGACGGTTTTGTAAAACTTACAGACGAAGAAGCTCAGCAGATGGGAGTTCCGTTTTGAAGGGCTGCTTTACATCGTTGGTTACAGGTGTGGTTACGTCCTTCATCTGTCAAAAAACTGCATCATTCCAAATGTTTTTTCCTATTTGTAACCATGTAACCTGTAATTGATAAGAAAAAACAAATACGGAAAGTTGCCAGCACATCGCCGCACAAAAAGTTTTCTACCGTGGTTACAGGCTACTGGTTACAAACAAAAATACGGAGGTTTTGCCTATGAAAGAAGTTCGCGTTTGCACAGCGAAGCGGAGCAATGAAAGCCCCAGTGGGGCTTTTAAGCGACGGAACGGTCTTGCGCAGCAAGATGGAGGAACCAAGTCCCGACAAGTTCCGATCTGGGAGAAAAGCAATCTGACGCTGGAAGAAGCCGCAGCCTATTCCGGCATTGGCATCAATAAGCTGCGCGAAATGAGCGATTCCAAAGACTGCACCTTTGTTCTCTGGAATGGTACGAAGCGGCTGCTGAAACGCCGTAGGCTGGATGAACACCTTGACCGATTATTTTCGATTTGACAATAAAAATGAAGTCGGCAGTTGAAAGCACCTCGGTGGTATGGTATGATTAAGCTGTAGGTTGCTTTCTGCCAACAATGGAGGACATAACGATGGCAGAAAGAAGAAAAGACTCAAAGAAGCGTGTTCTAAAGGAAGGTGAATATCAGCGCAGTAACGGAACGTATGAGTACCGCTGGCGCAGTGAAAACGGCAAGCGCAACAATGTGTACGCCAAAAGTCTGGAAGAACTTCGTGAGAAAGAAGCAGAGATTCAGCGTGACCGCAGTGATGGCATTCGTTCGGAAGCGCGGAACGCGACCATCAATGACATTCACGAGCAGTGGCTGCAACTGAAAAAGGGGCTGAAAGCCAATACGTTGGTCAATTACGAGTATATGTACAAGATGTATGTATTTCCGGAGTTTGGAAAGCGGAAGGTCGGAAGCCTGAAAAAGTCGGATGTGCGGCGGTTTTACAATGGCCTTGTGGATTCGCAGCGTTTGAAAGTGGCAACGGTGGAGAACATCCATACAGTGCTACATCAGGTGCTGGATTTTGCGGTTGAGGACGAGTATCTCCGCATCAATCCATCCGATAATGCGTTGAAAGAGTTGAAGCAGACGCACAACCTGGACAGCGAACGCCGCAAGGCTCTGACCGCAGGCCAGCAGAAGCTGTTGATGAACTTCTTGAAAAACAGTGAGAAGTACAATCACTGGCTTCCCATCATTACCGTGATGGTAGAATGCGGTCTCCGTGCTGGTGAAGCAACGGGTTTGCGCTGGGAGGATATCAACCTTGATACGGGTGAAATCAGTGTAAATCACACGTTGATTTATTACAGCCACCGGGAGAAAGGTTGTCTGTACGGAATCAACACTCCGAAAACGGAAGCAGGAAACCGAATTGTGCCTATGACTCCGGCAGTCAAGGCTGCTTTTGTACAAGAGCGAGAGTATCAGAAGAAAACTGGAATTTCCTGCAAGGTGACGATTGATGGCTATACGGATTTTATTTTTGTAAACCGTTTTGGAGAGTGCCAGCATCACAGCACCATCAATAAAGGCATTGACCGTATTATCTGCGACTGCAACGAGGAACAGCTGGCAAAATGCGAAAGCGGTACAATCAAGCCGAAAAACCTTATCCTGCTTCCAAAGTTTAGTTGCCATTCCTTGCGGCACACCTGCGCTACCCGGCTTTGCGAGGCCGGAATCAACATGAAGGTCATTCAGGACGTACTGGGCCACGCCGATATTACCACTACCATGAACATCTACACTGAAGCCACAAAAAATCTCAAGAAAAAGGAAATCGACAAGTTTGCAGAGTTCTTATCTGCAACCACGACATTTGAAGGAAAGGAGGAAAATGACTGATGGAAAATAAATCTGTAACCCTCGCAGCGCAGGTTCTTGCCCCGGCAGTGAGCGAGATTCGTTCGCTGATGGAAGCATCCCATAAAAACATAGCACAGCAGGTCAATCAGGAACTGCTGTCAACTTATTGGAAGATTGGTGAGGTCGTTGTTCGTTGTGAACAAAATGACAGCATCCGTGCTGCATATGGTGAAAAGACCTTATCGCAGCTTTCCAGGGCGTTGACAAAGGAGCTTGGCAAGGGCTTTTCGCGCTCGAATGTTTACAATATGCGGCAGTTCTATCTCAGCTATCCAATTTTCCAGACAGTGTCTGGAAAATTGAGTTGGTCGCACTACTGTGAGCTGTTATCCATTTCCGATAAGGAGAAGCGCAGCTTCTACGAAAAGGAAGCAGTCAATTCTGGATGGTCTGTCCGTGAATTAAGACGCCAGATGGAAAGTTCCCTGTTTGAACGGCTGCTCTTGTCTCGTGGGGATGCAAACAAGGAACAAGTTTTAGCATTGGCCGAAAAAGGTGTGGACTACACTAAGCCGGAGGACATTATCAAGGACCCGTATGTGTTCGAGTTTTTGGGACTGCCGGAAGAAAAGCCGTTTCTCGAAAGCGATTTGGAAGCAGCACTGGTGCGGCAGATTGAGGATTTCCTGCTGGAACTTGGCCGGGGCTTTATGTTTGTCGGCACACAGCAACGTGTTACGGTGAATAACACCCACTACTATGTAGATATGGTGTTCTACAACAAGATTTTACACGCCTATGTGCTGATCGAGTTGAAAACTACCAAGCTCACGCCTGAAGCTGCCGGACAGATCAATATGTATCTGAACTACTACGCCGCAGAGGTCAACGACCCAGAAGATAATCCTCCTATCGGCATCATCCTCTGCACCGACAAGGACAGCGTAGCAGCCGAGTATGCGCTGGGCGGTTTGTCAAACCAGATTTTTGCATCCCGGTACGTCTTATATATGCCGAACAAGGAGCAGCTTATTAGGCAGGTGGAAGAAGTCCTGAAGCGTTGGCACTCTCACGAAAACGAATAAGTTTACCACCAGCCTTACCACTGACTTACCACCAATTTGAGAATAGCTGTAAACAGTTGCGTAGAGTTGCGAAAAATAAGACCTTTTTATCTTGCACAAACAAAGGCTTATGAACACTTGTAAACAGCTATAAATCACCACCAGTCAAACTCCCCACGATGAAGCCGATTGAACAGTAAAATGCAAAATTGAAACGCAGATGCGATGAATTTTTAAGTGGAAATCAAGCGGCATCTGCGGTACTACACCATAACTACACCAATTTTGGGACGTTTTCCCGAAAAGGAGCCTTACAAAGCGGTGTGGTGTAACAAGTGAATAGGTGGATTGGTGTAGTAGGTACACCGAACCCGTAAAGATGAAAAAGGCAGGTACACTGTGGAAACATGGTGTACCTGCCTTTGTGCTTATTATTGAAAGATAATACGAGAAAGTTGTGGAAAGAATGTTACAAATGCGATAAGTTTTCATTAAGAAAAGTTGATGTGCAACAATCGTCAATTTTCGAAATTGCGTTCATTTGCTGCTTTTGTCGTAAATTCGCATTTTGCATCTGCTGCATCCTTTGTATCTGTTATTTCCTCTTGCATCCGTTATCCAGCTGTTTCGGTGTGCAAAAAGTGTGCAAAAATGTGCAGAGCCAAAATCAGCCCCTTAAAACAGGGATCGGATTTTTATGCAAAGCCGGGAAAATGGCCGGGTTCGAGCCCGAAACGGCAGCTGAAATCCTACCTGTTCAGACCACGAATCAAATGTACATCAACAACCATGATTCATGGCAGGGAGCTTAGGACAAAAAAGTTCATCCGATGCAGTTTTCTATGCATCCGATGAACTTTTTGGGGTAGCATTTTCTTTTAAGCCGCCTTGGTCTTTCGCAGATACCCCCATGCTGCCAGTCCAACGAGCAGAACGATCTTGACCGGTGCCGATGCCAGCAGTACATCTGCCTGAAAGAAGGCATGCCCGCCTGCATAGAGAAAATCAAAGCTGATCATTTTATACAGTAATGCATTGGAAAGTCCAATGCCCCCTGCCGGAAGCAGGGTGGACAGCCATTCTCCGAAGGAGCCTGGCACGACCATATAAACAATCAGCGGTGCCACCACACTGATCAGCGCCACAGACAAAGCGGTCAGGTTGTTCTTGGCCCATACGGATGCCATCAGCACAAAGGCCACCTCCGCAAAGAAGATCAGGAAGTTTGCCACCAGCATGACCCACTCCATCTGGCCAACGGTATACGGCAGCAGGCTGGTCACAGAAAACAGCCATTGCACGGAAGTTTGGGTACTTTCCCAGCCAAATAGAGCATTCGTGACCAGGATCCACACCACACCGCAGAGCAGATACGCCGCCCCTGTGATACTGAACGCCGCCGCCAGCTTTGCCGCTGCTAGCCGCAGACCGCCGTTTTTTGTGCACAGTTGGATGTCCTGCGCCCCGGTCTGTGCATCCGATGCAAACACCGGGGCCGCAATCACTGCGCACAGCAGGGTGAGCAGCAAGCTCAACAGGGTCTGGTAATCCATTGCGTCTGAACTGACCCCAAATGAATAGGTGAACGGTTTTTGTACAGCATCGAACTTTTTCTGTGCAATGGCCTGCGCCTGCTCATAGCCGGGCTTTCCGTCTTGTTCCAGCCAGATCACCGATTCCAGCCGTTTGGGGAGCTGGCTGTAAAAGTTCTGCATATCCTCTGCGGTCAGCCCCATCACGCCCGGTGCCATGCCGGTTTTCAGGTCGGCAAAGGCTTCCTTTGCGTTGTTCACAAGAGGCTGATACCGGGCAAGTTCTTTATAAAATACCTCGACCGGGATATCGTTGATGGAGCTTGCATCATACTGCCGGTACACCCGCTGATAGGCTTCCAGTGCTTCCTGCATGACATCCGGCGTGATGGTACCGGATACCTGCTGCTCCTGCCGTTTCCGGATTGCTTTCAGACCCGTGTAACGTACTTCGTTTCCGCTGGCATCCAGTTCCGTCCAGCCGATAAAGGTCACCGGCAGATATGCCATGACCACAGCCAGCACCAGCGCAATGGCCAGCAGAATAGCTGTCATGCGGGTTTTGCACACACGTTTCAATTCCAAACGATACAGGTTCATTTTGCTTCCTCCATTTCCTCCGGGAACAGCCACAGATACAGATCTTCCAGCCGGGGCTGTGCCGGGACGCTGTCCGGCAGCTGCGGTGCATCCGCCAGATACCGCAATGTTACCGTTCCGTCCGGCTCGTTGCGCAGGTTCACTACCCGCAGCCGGTATTCCCACCGGGCAAGCTGTTCCATCGGGATATTCCCCTGCCAGACTTTGGCTTCGATCTGCTTTACCAGCCCTTCGGTGGTGTCCTGTGCAATGATTTTGCCAGCCTTCATCACGGCATTTTCAGCTGCAATATATTCCACATCCGAAACGATATGCGTTGAAATAAGAACGATCCGCTCCTGCGCAAACTCCGACAGCAGATTGCGGAAGCGCACCCGTTCTCCGGGGTCCAGCCCTGCCGTGGGCTCATCTAGAATTAAAATTTCCGGGTCGTTGAGCAGTGCCTGTGCGATGCCTACCCGGCGCTTCATACCGCCGGAAAGCTTTATGATCTTTTTGCGGCGCACCTCAGTGAGGCTTACCCGCTCCAGCAGTGCGTCGATCTGCCGGGCAGCCTCTGTGCGCGGCAGACCCTTGAGCGCCGCCATATATTCCAGATAGTCCTGCACCGTGAATTCCGGGTAAAACCCGAATTCCTGCGGCAGATACCCCAGCTTTTCCCGGTAGGCCGCACCAAGCGTCCCAATCTCCACCCCATCGCACAAAATTCGGCCACTGCTGGGCCGCAGAATGCCCGCCAGCATCCGCATTAAGGTTGTTTTGCCTGCACCATTCGCCCCCAGCAGCCCCCACACACCCGGCGTGAGAGTGATGGACACATCATCCACCGCCGTTTTATCCCGGTATCGCTTTGTAATATTCTGAATTTTCAGTTCCATGACTTGTTCCTTTCAGCCTTCTGCAATATATTCTGACCGGGCGGCAAGCCGGATGCACTGCAACACCATACAGAGCACCAGCACGCCCGCCGCCAGTGGCAGACCTTTCGGCAGTTCCGATAATTGCACGAACCGCAGCAAACACAGCTGCCCTGCAAACAGCGGTACAGCCCCGGTCATCATCCATTCCGGGCGCACCCAGCGCAGCAGCAGAAGCAGCTCATTGTTTGCAGTCAGAAATGGCACGGTCAGCACCGCCAGCAGTTGCCCGATGCTCCATGGCACGGCTGCCCGCACATTGAGTACCAGCACTCCCAGCAGGATCGTTTCCCCCGCCAGCAGCAGCAAAAACCGCATCACCAGCGGACGACCGATTCCTGCATATGTGGCTTGTTCCAGTTCAAGCATCTTATATTGACTTGCCCGGTATAAAAACGGCAGACCGAGCAGGGCTGTCAGCATGGCGAGTGTGCTCAGACCAAACAGTGCATTGCGTAATGTCCATGCCTTCTCCCACAGGGCAAGTTCCCGGCCCACACTGTACAACGCCAGTGCCGCCATTGCTTCCAGCGCCCAGACCTTCCAGCCCAGCAATTTGAACTGGCAGTGCAGCAAATCACGCCAATCACTCCGTTGTTTTACGACATGTTCCGCCCGGTAGCGGCGCAGCAGCGTTTTCGGGACAGCTGTGTCAAGCTCTGTCGCCAGTGCTCTGGACAGTTCTTTTTCAAAGGCTCGATTCATCTCCAGTCCTCCTTTTCCAATTGCATTTTCAAGGTTTTCAATGCGGCACGCAGGCGGGACTGCACCGTGCGCAGGGGCAGACCTGTGATCTGCGCGATCTCCCGCAATTTAAGCTGTTGTGCGAACCGCAGCAATACCAGTTCCCGCTGTTCCGGCTCCAGCCGGGCCGTCAGCGCTCGCAGGTTTGCTTTCTCCTCTGCCGCAGCAAAGCCGCTTTCCTGATAGGCGGGTTCGCCCGGCAAGCTCTCCAGCGATACCTCCGTCCGCTCCATGGTACGGTTCAGATCGATGCAAATGTTTTTTGCGATTTTGTACAGAAAGGGACGGAATGCCCCCTGAAATCCACCACAGGAATCCAGCCAGCGCACCGCTTTCAAAAAGGTTTCCTGTGCTGCATCCTGCGCCTGCTGCTCGTCCGCTGTATGCCAACGGCAATAGTTCAGAATTTGTGGATAGTACGCTGTAATCAGAGTGTCCAGCGCACCCGTATCTCCGCTCTGCGCTTTCCGCAGCAATAATTCTGTCTGGATACGGTTCACCCCCTTCCTGTCTATTAAAACGTTCCATATCATCAAAATGATTTCTGTTTTTTCAAAAATTTCAAATAATTGCCTTTATTATGTTTTTATAGCTTTATTATAATAAAGAGCCTTGTGTTTTTCCTTGTCAAGAGGGCTGGTGCCGTCCAACCCTCTCTTTTTTATCTTCTTTCTCCTTCATCATAAAAAGCCGCACCCCGCAGGCCGATCCCACGGCAGCGGGGTGTGGCTTTTATACGCTCCGGTGCCGCGCAAGACCCGGAGCGCATAAAACGAAAAAAATTTCTCAAAAAGGGTTGACATTCTGCCTACCCTGTGGTATTATACTTGAGCAGTCAGAGAGAACCGCTGAAAAGCAAAAAGTAAATATCGCGGGGTGGAGCAGTCTGGTAGCTCGTCGGGCTCATAACCCG
>OGIV01000508.1_pt1 | contig 29159 bp, 23 predicted proteins | sample 1571861 | NCBI WGS metagenome assembly OGIV01 (sample SAMEA2582099, study PRJEB24529) | metagenome | biome: Human gut stool | place: China | collected 2011 | reverse complement strand
CGCGCGTGACTGTGGAGTATTTCACAAAAGACGGTGAAAAGAAACGCATCAAACTAAAAGGCTACAACTCCATCGTCGTTCAACATGAAATCGACCACACCAACGGCATCATGTTCTATGATCGCATCAATCCAAACAACCCATTTGAAATCAAAGAAGGCCTTTTGATTTTAGAATAAGATACAAAGGGCGTAGCGGATACAGTCAAAATAGGGAATACGACGAAGAATCCAAAAGATTCTAGGAGGATTCATCTTTTTGACAAAATCCGCAGCCCGTGTTCGATTCCGCTAAGATACAAAGGGCGTAAAATGACAAAAAAGTAAGGTAGAAGTGAATTCGTCACTACTACCTTACTTTTTTTATTTAAGAGACTGCGTCTACCGATTTCTGTCTCTTAGCACAGTGGTTGATTGCTCAAAACACTGTTTTGAGGTGGCGGATAGGGATTGCGAAGCAAGGCCCTTCCTAATCAACTGTGCGGGGATACTAAAAAGGTCCTGTATGTAGATCTGCCCTACATATAAATAGCAACTTCTGGATTCCAGCTTTTGGACAAACAACTGTAGTGATACACACAGATAAATTATCCTTATTTTTTAATTTTTGCTTTGAAATCATCGCCTGAAGCATATAAGCCTAAAATAGCTGATGCTAAATACATAAATGAAGTAACAAATAGGCCCATATGAACAATTAGATTTGGTTTACTTTTACTCAAAACTGAGTATATCATTGCACTTGACAAAAACAAAGGAACTATCAACAATAGAAGATTTTTTAGTAGTAACCTAAATCTTACTGGGCGACAATAGATTCTATTAGCTTTCTTAGAAGGCTTTCTGACCGTATCTTTTCTCCCAATGCTGATCCAGATGCGAACCCCAAAAGCAATACATAGAACAGCTACCATTAGCACTAGATTCAGTAGATGGGAGCTAAAATATAAATAATCTTCTATCGGAAAGGCTCTGCCTAGTAAAACTGCTAAGGAACCAGCACCAAGAGCTGAAATCCCTGCTTTAGACTGACTTGAAATTATGTACTTATCTCTTTCAAGTACTTTTGGAGCTAGGGCTTCTACTTCATCCTCTGTTAGCTGATAGGCTTTATGAGGAAGAAAATAGGTGATGATAATTGGCCGATCGACTTCCATTAAATACCACTCATTCTCTACTTTTAACAAACGGTATCGAAAATTCATTTTCGGCAAACGATCGATTTTGGCTGGTTTAAACATAGATGTATCTTACTTTCTATACTGTTTCATTCTTAGACGGAGAAACTAAACTAACTTTTCACCAGTCTACCACAGCCATAATTATCTTATTTATTCATAACAGAACATACCTTCCATGATACTTGATTTTACTTTGATGATCAAGTTTTGACTAAAAAAGAGGTTGGAAGATTTCCAACCACTCTATCTGTTTTAGCAAGTTAAACCTAGCTTCCTCTTTCCCAGAAGATGGCTAATAAAATCATGGCACCAAGAATCGATGGGATAATGGCTGTACCGTTTAGGCTTGGTCCCCAAGCACCAAAGAGTAATTGTCCTAAAAAGGCACCAATCCAGCCCAGGAACATTTTCCCAAAACATCCCATGCGTTCGCCACGATTGGTGATAGTTCCAGCTAGAAGTCCGATCAAAAGACCGACAAACATACTTCCAATCATAGTTTCTCCTTAAATTGCCCAATCTCCATTACGGAAGACTGGTACGCGTGTCCCATCCTCACGGATACCATCGATATCCATTTGGTTAGAACCAATCATAAAGTCAACGTGAACATCAGAGCGGTTAAGGCCAGCTGCTTCGAGTTCTTCTTCTGTAAACTCTGCGCCACCTTCTACACTAGTTGCATAGGCTGCTCCGATGGCCAAGTGGTTAGAGGCATTTTCATCAAAGAGAGTATTAAAGAAAGTAATGCCTGATTGGGAAATCGGACTTGGGTCTGGTACGAGGGCACATTCACCCAAGGCACGCGCTCCCTTGTTTTTGAAGACCAAATCTTTCATGACTTGATCGCCTTTTTCTGCTGTGATATCCACAATTTCTCCATTTTCAAAGGTCACTTTGATCCCTTCGATGATGTTTCCGTTATAGCTAAGCGGTTTTGTAGACGTTACATAACCTTCTGCGCGACGGAAGTCAGGAGCTGTGAAGACCTCTTCTGTCGGCATGTTTGGCAAGAAGCTTTCGCCTTGGGCATTGATGGCTCCGGCAGATTCCCAGACGTGGTTTTTCGGCAAGCCAAGAGTCAAATCAGTCCCTGGGGCTGTGTAATGAAGGGCTGAGAATTGTTCCTTATTCAGTGTATCTGCCTTGCTCTTGAGAATAGCTGCATGCTCTTCCCAAGCCTTGACTGGATCTTCCTCGTAGACTCGGCAAGTCTTGAAGATTTGATCCCACAGGAGATCCACTGCTTCTTCATCGCTCGCCGCATTTGGGAAGACCTTTTTCGCCCATTCTAAACCTGCTGCTGCAGCAACGGTCCAGCTGACCTTGTTAGATTGAGTAGCGATGCGCATTGGTTTCATGGCCATGCCCAAAGCCTTAGCCGAGGCAGAAAGCTTCTCTGCATCAACACCATTTAAGGCACCTGGATCAGACGAGCGCACACCCAAGCGACTAGCTTTGTGGTCTAAGAGGTAGTTCATCTCCGCAATCTTGTAGTCTGGCACATTGTCCAAACGATCCATCGGTGCATGGAGGAATTTTTCCCGGGTAGTGAAATCATCTGCCCATTGGACAATCACTTCATGCGCCCCCAAGGCATAGGCTTCCTTCACGATCAAGTGGGCCAATTCTCTTTGTTCCACATCGATGTTCAAAGCCAAGGTATGGCCAGGTTGCACGTTGATGCCATTTGCCACCAACAACTTGGCATATTTTTCGAGGTTTTCTTTAAAATTTGGTAAAACCATTTTTTTCTCCTTCATAAGTGAATGATCTCTTCCTAGTATACCATAAGTCCATGTAAAAAGGATTCCGCTCCTGCAGAATCCTTTTTCTTCTTCCTTCTAGCTTAAGGAAGAACATAGCCTTGATCATCTACTGTATGGGGATGTTGGGAATTGCCATTCCCTCTCAAAGCTTCCAAATCTTGATCCAAAATCGAATTGTAATCCGTACTGCCTTCACGGGTTACCCGAGTCGATACTTGGCGCAAGAGTTTTTCATTGAGATTACGAACCCAGCGACCATTACTATGGTCATTGGCACGCATATAATTCCCTTTCACAATCTCTCCATAAAGGGCTTCATTGACTTGGTAGCCTTGCTTGCGCAATCCCAACAGACCGATCTCGACGATCTCATCTGGACTATAGTCTTCAAAGTCAAATGTAGTCGGGATCCGACTTTGCAAACCTGAATTGACCTGCAAGAAGTCATGCATCTCTCTGGTATAGCCAGCAAAGATAATGACGATATCACGGCGGTGGTCCTCCATAAATTTGAGGACTTCATCCAAGGCTTCCTTCCCAAAATCATCATTTAAACCGGTATAGAGCGTATAGGCCTCATCGATAAAGAGGACCCCACCCAGTGCACTCTCCAAAACTTCACGCGTCTTCAAGGCTGTTTGACCTTGGTAGCCTCCAACCAGATTGCTCCGCGAAACTTCGATGAATTTCTTCTGCTTGATAACCCCTTTTTGGAAGAGGATATTGCCCAAAATGCGGGCCACGGTGGTCTTCCCTGTACCAGGATTTCCAAGAAAGAGGGAGTGCAAGGTCGTGTCTTCGACGATGCCACCTTGTTCAGCTCGTTTTTGATTGAACTCAGCCATGGCTACGAATTGTTCGACTTGCTCTTTCACCTTAGCAATTCCAACCAAACGGTTGAGGGCGGCCATTCCATCTTCTTCCTTGTCGGCTCCGGCTTGATACTTTCCTTGGTTAAGAACAGCATCGATATCGCTATTGAGGATGGTCTCAATATCGTCAGAACCTTGGGCCACCACCCGATCTGCCATGGTCTTGGTCAATTGCTCATCCAGGTTACGGATCCAGCGACCATTGCTCTTATCTAGCGAGCCATCATAAGCCCGCTTAACATGCCGCGCATAGTAATCCCGGTCTTCGAGTTTGTAGTCTCCTTTGCTTAGGATCATTTCACCTAGTTGGACAATCTCATCTCCTGTAAAATCTTCAAAGATGAAATTATTTGGTACCCGAGAACGAAGGCCTGGATTGGTCTTTAAGAACTCCTCCATTTCCTTGGTATAGCCGGCAAAGATAATCATGATGTCGTCACGATTGTCCTCCATAAATTTGAGGATGGTATTGATCGCCTCGATCCCAAAGTCCGCACCGCTGTCCTTTTTATCCAAGCTATAGGCTTCATCAATAAAGAGGATGCCTCCTCGCGCTTTTTCAAGCAGGGCTTGGGTCTGTTCAGCTGTTCCTCCAATATTTGAAGAGATCAGATCGGACTCCGTTGCTTCCACGAAACGGAATTCTTCTCCTGAGAGGACACCTGCATCAAAGAGCACTTGTCCCAACAGACGGGCCACAGTGGTTTTCCCTGTACCAGGATTTCCCATAAAGGCAGCGTGTAGAGTTTGCTTTTCAGGCGCCTTGCCACTGGCGATTCGTTTCTTGTTAAATTCCACCATGTTGATCATTTTCTTGATCTCATGTTTGACTTTTTCAAGACCAATCAGGCTATTGAGTTCTTGAAGAGCATCTTGTTTCTTCTCTGGTTCAGAGTCTCTTGCGGTGGTTGGAGCCACCGTTGCATCCGTCGTCTGTCCCGTAGGAACGACTTGCGCATTGCCCTTCGCCACTTCTCTGCCAACAAGATAGTCACAGTCATCCTCGATTTCCTTGGTCAGATCACGCGCATCGCCCTGCCTATAGGTCACGGTGCCCACCTTCGCAAAAGCTCCACCTTGAAGCCGTATATTGGGATCCGCAATCTTATGACAAATCATATGCTCAGCCATCAGCACACCATCATCAAAAACTCCAAATGAAATGGTTTGAGCATTCTCATTCAAGAAGGTTGTTTCTCCAGTCAGGGAAGCAAAGGATTCTTCATAGACGCATAAAAATTCTGAAAATGTAGCTTGATGAGCTCGGATCATACTATTGTATGAATTGATGGAGGTCATATGATCCGAATCCGAATTGAATTGAACATTATTATCAAGACAGACCCCAGTACCAGTAGGCAACTCAATTTTACAGTTTTCAGACTCCCAGATGACATTCCTCAACCAAACTGGTGGAAAGTCCTTTTCCAGATCCCCGCCTGTAATCGTTGAATTTTTTGCGATCACTTCTGAGTCCTTGGCATGGATCGTATTATTCCCAAATATTTCAATATGGACATTTTCTAAGGTCAATTTAGATCCTTCTGACAGATCAATCTTAGAAAAAATCGTTGAATTGCGAATGGACAATTCCGAAGCATACATTCCAATGGCACTTTGGTGTTTTTCCGGAACCTTCATTCCGACTCCTTCCAAAGTCATTTTCGAATGCGTATCCATATAGATAAAAAATTCATTATTTGTTGGAGTGGTTGCTTCAAAATAGACCTGTTTACAAGTAACATCTGACTCATTCCATAAGAGCAAGGCAGTATAATCCCCACCAACTTTAAACCACAGATCTTCAAACGTCACCTGAACGCCTTCTACAAATCGGAAGGAAGCCTCAATGGTGTTGTTAAACATGCGCCCATTGCCATTTGGATTTGGGACCACATGCCCCACAAAATGAAGGTTCTTGTCGATCTCGATCACTTTATTTGTCGGCCATTGAAAGACATACCCATTTTCAAACTCGATGGTATCACCATCCTGCGCTTTTTCAAGCGCATCCATAAAGTTCCAACTATTATTGTAAGGCCCTACTAAATATCTTGCCACGCGCTTTTCCTCTGTTTCATTTTTTCTGTTTCCTTGTTATAAACACTTGTCACTAAAAATTGTAACACAATCCAGTGCCAAAGAAAACACTTATCAGATCTGAAAGGACTGAAAAACCTCTATTTTCAAAAGGAAAATAGAGGCTGTCAGTTAATCTTTCAAGGCTGAAAATAAGCCGGCTAGAGCAATCGCTCCTGAGATCATCGCGGTGGAAAGGAGCAGCACATTGTCTGCCACTTCTAGCTTGTACTCAAAGACTTTTTCAGCTGGTTTGTCTTCTGCAAAAATTTCTACCTTCATGTTCTCCTCCTTTGTTTCTAGAACAAATCATCAAAGAGGCTCAACTGGTTATCCTCTGGCATATTGCCAAGAATGCCCATCTCATCCATCTTTTCAACCAGGGTGGACGAAACACCGCCGCGCTTCCGGAGCTCGGTCTTAGAGAGGAATTCTCCTTCTTCACGCGCCCGCACGATTTGCTTGGCAACGTTCTCTCCCAGACCATCCATAGCGACAAATGGCGGAATCAGGGTATCCCCATCAATCAAGAATTCTGTCGCCTGACTGCGATAGAGGTCTAGCTTGCCAAACTTGAAGCCCCGCTCCCACATCTCATTGACAATCTCAAGGGTGGTGTATAGATCGATCTCCACATTGGAAGCTTCGTTGTTCTTGCGTTTCTCAGCGATTTCTTTCATCCGAGCTTTCACGGCCTCAAGGCCAGCCCCCATGGTTTTAATATCAAAGGCTTTGGCCCGAATCGAGAAGTAGGCACAGTAGTAATAGAGAGGATGATGCACCTTAAAGTAGGCCACCCGAAGGGCCATCATAACATAGGCCGCCGCATGGGCTTTGGGGAACATGTACTTGATCTTCCCACAGGACTCGATGTACCACTCAGGAACATTATTTTCCTTCATGGCTTGGATGTAGCCATTGCGCTCTTCTTCTGAGATCTTGAGCCACATGCCTTTCCGCACGCGCTCCATGATGGTAAAGGCCATCTTAGGCTTGAGACCCGCGTGCATGAGGTAAACCATGATGTCGTCCCGACACCCGATAACGGTCGATAGATCGGCAATGCCCGCCTTGATCAAGTCTTGGGCATTTCCCAACCACACGTCGGTACCGTGAGAAAGACCAGAGAGCTGAAGTAACTCTGCGAAGGTCGTCGGATGAGTCTCTTCGACCATGCCCCGAACAAAGTTGGTCCCAAACTCTGGAATCCCCAACATCCCTGTCGGTGTTCCAATCTGCTCGGCTGTTACCCCTAGCACTTCTGTCCCAGAAAAGAGGGCCATGACCCCTGGATCATCCATAGGGATATCATTTGGATCAATACCTGACAAGTCCTGGAGCTTCCGAATCATGGTCGGATCATCATGTCCCAGGACATCGAGCTTGAGGACGTTCTCATCGATATCGTGGAAGTTAAAGTGGGTGGTCTGCCATTCAGCTGTCACATCATCTGCCGGATACTGGACTGGAGTAAAGTCATAGACATCCATATAGTTTGGAATAACAACGATTCCCCCCGGGTGCTGACCGGTCGTCCGTTTGACCCCAGCTGCACCAAGAGCTAAGCGCTCGACCTCGGCATCCCGGTAGTACTTGCCATAGTCCCGCTCATAACCCTTGACAAAGCCGTAGGCAGTCTTAGCTGCGACCGTACCTACCGTTCCTGCCCGGAAGGCATATTCTTCCCCAAAGATATCCCGGACATCCAAGTGGGCACTCGGCTGGTCTTCCCCAGAGAAGTTCAAATCGATATCGGGTACCTTGTCCCCATCGAAACCAAGGAAGGTTTCAAAAGGAATATCCTGGCCATTTTTGCTGAGCTTGTGGCCACAGTTTGGACAATCCTTGTCTGGCATATCAAAACCAGATCCATAAGAACCGTCTGTGATGAACTCACTGTACTGGCACTGGCTACAAACATAGTGAGGCGAAAGCGGATTAACCTCGGTGATCCCAATCATGGTCGCGACAAAGCTTGATCCAACGGATCCACGCGATCCAACCAGGTAGCCCCGCTCATTGGAACGGTGCACCAGCATTTGCGATGCCAGATAAATCACGGCAAAGCCATTCCCCAAGATGGAGGTTAATTCCTTTTCAATCCGCAAATCGACAATATCAGGGAGCGGATTACCATAGATCTCGAAGGCTCGCTTATAGGTCAATTCCGCAACCGTTTCTTCGGCTTTGTCGATAAATGGCGTATAGAGGTCACCCTTGACCACTTCGACCGGCTCAAAGGTCTCTGCGAGCGCATTGGTGTTTTCAATAACAATCTTGCGCGCCAAGTCTTCTCCCAAAAAGGCAAATTCATCCAACATTTCATTGGTAGTTCTGAAATGCGCTTTTGGCAGTGGTGCTGGCTGGGCATCTTCTCCGTGCCCGATGGTCCGGTTAATCATAGCCCCTTGACCGAGACTACGGACAATGATCTCCCGATAGATCTCATCTTCCGGTTCCAGATAGTGGACATTTCCTGTCGCAAGAACGGGCTTGCCAAGGCGATCTCCCACTTCGATCAAGCTCTTGATAATGGTCTGGAGCTCCTCCATGTCCTTGACCTGCTCCTTGGCAATGAGGGGTGCATAGATAGCCGGTGGCATAACCTCGATAAAGTCGTAGTACTTAGCCACTTCGACTGCCGCATCCACACCTTGCGACATGACCGCATCAAAGACTTCCCCTTCCGAGCAGGCCGATCCGAGGATCAAGCCCTCGCGGTGGGCGTCCAGCACGGTCTTGGGAATCCGTGGAACTCCTTCGAAATATTTGGTCCCAGAAAGAGAGACCAGTTTAAACATGTTCTTAAGGCCAGTCTGGTTCTTAACATAGAGGGTCGCATGCTTGACCCGCGCCTTCTTATAAGAATTCTCATCGATCAAATCGATATTCAAGTCCTTGAGATTGGTCACCCCATGCTTTTCAGCGACATCTTTGATGAAGATAAAGAGCAGGCGCCCCGTTGCTTCCGCATCGTAGTTGGCCATGTGGTGGTGCTCCAAAGCGACTCCAAACCGCTTGGTCAAGGGTCCCAAGCCATGCCGTTTAAAATCTGGGTAGAGGTTGCGGGCAAATTCCAACGTATCGATGACTGGCTGGGTGATCTTCGGAAGACCATGACGCTCGTAGTTAGCATTCATGAAGCCCACGTCAAAGGTGGCATTGTGGGCGACAAGAACGGTTCCCTCACAGAAGGCCTGAAACTCCTTCAAGACCTGCACCAAGGGCTTAGCCCCACGGACGTGCTCGTTGGTGATCCCTGTCAATTGGGTTGTAAAGGCGGACAAAGGATGGCCCGGATCGATAAACTCGTCAAACTCCTCAATGACATTGCCCTTATACATCTTAGAAGCGGCGACCTGGATCAAGTCATTGTAAATGGCTGAAAGTCCCGTCGTTTCCACGTCAAAGACCACATAAGTCGCTTCATTGAGGTCCAGATCCACCTCGTTATAGGTGATGGGGACCTTGTCCTCTACGATATTGGCTTCCATCCCATAGATCAGCTGGATTCCAGCTTTCTTGGCTGCTTTAAAGCCATGTGGGAAGCTCTGCACATTGCCATGGTCGGTGATCGCCACCGCCTTGTGGCCCCACTCAGCTGCCTTGGCAACCAGCTCTTCGACTTCCGGTAGGGCATCCATGGTCGACATGTTGGTATGCGCGTGGAATTCCACCCGGCGCTCACCCTCTGGCATCAGGTCCTTGCGGGCATAATGCACGACTTCCTGGATGTCTTGGACATTCATAGTCAAGTCGCGCGTGAAATTGTTCATTTCGATATTTCCCCGCACCCGGAGCCAGCTGTTCTTCTTGATCATGTCAAACTTCTGGGCTTCTTCCTCATTTTTAACCCATTTCTGAAGGGAAAAACTCGAGGTATAGTCGGTCATCTTAAAGCTGATCAAGACCCGACCGGTCCGTGTCACCTTGTGCTCCACGTCAAAGACCATACCTTCAAAGACAATCCGGTTCTCTTCTGTTGTGATCTCGATCATCGGAGTGATCTCGGCCTTGTCTAGCTTAGGTTTAGCCACAGCCTTCTTAGCCTTGAAATCAAAGACCGGCTTTTCTTCAACTGCTGGTGGCGGAGCCATCTGGGCCAAGGATTCCATGGCCCGTAAGGTCTCTTCATTGGCCGCTTGGAAGATCTTTTCATTTTCCTGCTCAAAGCGCGCCACTTCTTGCTCTGTCAGCGCATCATCAGACTCCACCCGACAGGTGAAATGCGGGAAGCCAAAGGCTTCCAACTGCTTGGCAAGGTTGGGCAAATGGTTCTTACGAAAATGCTCCGTATCGACCGAAGAAGGCCCCGAGATGATCAATTCCTGCCCTTCCGCGCGCACCTGCAAGTCTTGGTAAAGTCCCTTAAAGCCTTGACTAGCGCAAGGTCCTTCCTCAAAGACCTCCCGGTAGTAGGCCTGCAATAAATCCGCAGAAAAATCCTGATTGGCCACTTGGATGGTAAAAGTCGCCTGGTTTCCTGTCTTTGAAAATTCATCCTTCAAGCGCTGGCGCAATTCCTTAAACAAAGCAATCGGCAAGACTTCCGCAAAAGCAAAGCGGAACTCCCAGACCCGACTAACCTTGTGCACCACGACTTCTTGAATCTCCGCATGCAAAAAGGCACTGGAAGATCGCATCTCCAGCGGCATATCCAGCTGATCCATTAAAATTTCAAAGGTGTTGGACATTGTTTCTCCCTTGATCTTGATTCTTTTGCTCGCTTTTGAGTGGCCTACTTCCTAAGTAAAAACAGACCATTTAAAAACATTCGTAACTCTTATTTTATCACAATTTAAGGATTAATTCGAGGGAGAAGTGAAGACGAAAAAATCACCGCTAGTCCGGTGATTTCTTTTCATGTCTGGCTAACACTCACTCTCCACTTGTTGCTTCTGTCTCTGAGCTGGAACTCGGCGTCCGCAGCAGGTCCTTCATCTGCGACTGGATGGCTTCTCTTGAACTTTGTTCTTGCTTTTGGATATTCTCCATAGCCGGCTGCAATTTCTGCCGAATTTCCATTTTCTCCTCTTGCTCCCTTTGTGCTTAAAGAGTCGGACAGTACATGGCAAAGAAAGCCCCGATGACCACTAAAAAAGAGAACCAAGTAGTTCTCTCTATGTTGGAATTTTTCATCAATCCCCTAAAGTTGACAAAGAGCCGATAGTTTTTCTGTATATCCTGTAAACACATTGATTTACCGGATAGTATTTTATGAGTTCTAGTTTCTATACTTTTGATCCTTCTGCAACTAAATCGTATGGGAAGTAGGGAACCCCTTCTAGCTGTTTATAATCTAATCCCTTAATTTTACAAATAGCGCCTGACTCGAAGGACCAGTATCCTACATGATTTTTTATATTCTGCTTATGTAAATCATACCACCCTGCATCTCTACTCCCTTGGTACCACTTCTTATTTAAATATTCTTTGAGCAGGTTTAGAGCTTGTTCAGAATTTTCCTCTTCAATTATTTTCCGAGTAAAACCATAGGGCCTTGGAAAATTATAGTTTATTCGAATCTTCCAATTAGGATGACGATATTGAATCAAATAGTCAATTAAATAATCTTCCGGATCATCATTTCTAATCAAATCCACTAGCTGGTCGAAAATCTCATCTTCAATTTCTAACAAAATTCCAATAGATAATGCCCATACCATTTGTTCATAGCCCCACTCCTTATGCCATATCGGAATTAAAGAAGCTACAAATGAGATATATTCCTCTTTAAAATCTGACAAAGAGGCTCCAATAGAATAAGTAGATAGTAAAATATCTTTCTGATAAGACAAGATGGTAGCTAAAGTTGAATTATATACTTCTATTGTTGGTTTCTTATAGTTTTCAATTCCATTATCTAAATCAATTTGAAGTTTTATTAATTTCTCTTGAAAATATAGCAATGCCTCTTTATTTGACTTCAGTACTTCTTTATAATTCTCCTCTGTATTTAATCTATCACGTAAATCCATTTTGTATCTCCTTTATTAAGGCCAAGCAGTCCCTGGCTTCACTTTAATGATCCTACCTGTAGAATTTGTAATTTCCTCAGCATAATAAGTTGAAACATTTCCACTCGTATCAACCTTACTGATGACAAATTCTACATCTCCATCATCCAATGCCTCTTTCAATTTGAATTTCTCAGCTCCATCTAGTGCATTAATTCTATCTCGAACCCACTGTTCTGACATCTGGGGACCTGATTTCGTATGTTGATTAATTTCCGAACTACCCCATTTAGTTTCGTTAATAACATAAGATGGTGGTGGTGTTTGGTTTCTATAGATTCCATCAATCCCCTTAACAATTGGATCATCAATCCCACCTGGTGCTGGTCTCCCAATACTCTCAAGTGTGTAGGTGTTACCGTTAGCACCTACATTTTCTCTCACTATCCGCATGTTATCATCAGCCAGTATTTCTCCAGCATTTGATTTTTGAAGAGTACTAGCCACTTCTGGGTCGAAATCTTTGATCCTAGGGTTCAGTTGTTCGAAGTGTTGTGTTACTTTTGGATTAGGAACTCCTCCCCCTTGAAGAACACCATCTACATAAACTTTTTCAACGCCAAGACTATCTGTGTATTTCCAAACTTGAGTCCCGTCCGACATATGCTCAATTGTAAATTCATGATTAGGTTTATTTAACCACTCCCGTGGGTGAGAAGCACCATCTGGTTTATTAGCCTGAACAAACTCAGTAACGGTTCGATAATGTTCCGCTTTCATTTGATCCCATGTAGTATAATGTTCAACATCTTCTACATGAACTTCTTTTTGTTTGCTTCCTTTCTTCATTTCAGATTTTGTTGGGCTTATTTCAGCTTCATGTACTTTTAGTACATCACCTGCTTCAGGAACATCCAAATCAACCTTCGGTTTAACTGTTCCTACATGATCAACTGTCTCACCCTTTATAGTAGATAAATCTTTCGATTTTGTCAACACATCAATATCTGGTTTCTTAGATTTTGGAACTGCAGTTGCTGCTCCAGCCACTGCTTCAACTGGTTTAATTTTTGATGTTTCCACATCCACATGAGGTTTAGGAGTCGATGCCAAATCTGCTTTTACAGTTGGTTCTATTTTTAGATCTAATTTAGGATTTTTCTTCTGATGAACAACTGTTGGATCAATTTTTAGCTTCTTAGAATTTAATCCCGAACTATCGACTTCAATATGCTGTTTCGTAGAATTTGTTGGTATGTCAGGTACGTCAGGAGCATTCGCCTTACCAAATTTCCCGTGTAAGAGGCCTCCAGCTTTGTTTACTGCAGCACCTTGTACTTGTCCCATCACCAAATTTCCGAGAGCTGCTTTAGGATCTTTATCAGTAGCATATGCATAAGCTACTTTAGATACATCATTCACATCATCTGCATGAGAGGCAAGTTTTAATAGAGTAGATCCTGCTTTCCCAGCTTTTCTTAATTTCATTAAATAGGATCCAGCACCTGCTGACAAAACGACTGATGCTGCATCAATTCCGGCCCATACTCTCTCTTCAGTAGACAGCCGATCTCCTGTGATCATTGTATGACCTGTTACCGCTGAGTAGCCACTATCTATAGTAAGATAGGCCGTCGAGGCATAAGTAAGAGCCAAAGAGCTTCCACCAGTAAAAGGAGAAAGTACAACTCCTCCTATAGCTCCTGCCCAGGCAAGTATCTTGATACCTGTATCAACTTTTTGAAGAGTTTCTCTATGCTCCTCATAATAACGACTTGCTTTTAGTTTTTGGTAGTCCGGAATTTCTTTCGGATACATTAATTCAAGAACTTCCTCTGCACTCTTTCCTTTAATTTGCTTGAGTTGCTCATCTGTCATTTTATCCTTATGCTTCAGAGATTCTTTTACAGCTTCTAGACGTTTACTGTAGACATCTTTTGCCGCCTTAATGGGAGAGGCTTTCCCATCAAGGATTTCTGATAAAGAATAAGGAACTTCTTTCTTATCATCGTAGTACGCGGTAGGAGCGCATATATTCCCATTAACGGGTCTATAATTGTGTTCAGTTCTTGTTAAATTCTTTGTTTTATATTTTGATTCCGATCCATTTATTTTATTCAAACCTTCCAGCACTTTATCAATACCAAGTGTAAACTTACTATCAATATTCTGCATAATGTTTTGATGAATTTTCTGAGCACTTTTTAGTATCTTAGAGACCCGGGTCGTAGCTTTATCAAATTCATCACTATTCTTAGTAACATTTAACGCCGCCTCACCAGTTTGTACATAAAGATCTGCCACGCCCTCACTGGTAACAGTTTTAGCCACTTCCTCAATATCGTTGATGAGTTGACTCATTGATTTGCTAGATCCACCACTAGGATAGCCACCACTGACATAATTGCTATATGCGTTGACACTGCTAGTAGATCCTCCACCACCAGATTGTAAATTCGAACCAGCTTCAGAAAAGTCGCTTTTATTTGAGTAATACTTGCTCATCTAATTCCCCTTTTCGCTTCCTTCTTTTTCCTGCTCTTTAATATTTTCTTGAATTTGTTGAACGGCTTCTTTCGGGTTACTATATATATAATCCCTATCTTCTGAAGAGGTATCTGGTGATTCTAACAGTAAGCCAGCTACATAAGTAGCCATAACCTTATCTACATCAACCATTCCATCATAGGTATTCTGCGCATGTTGCCACAACACTTCTGCTAATGTTCCAAACTCTTGTGCCTTTAAAACATAGTTTTCAAAACCATTATTTGCCGAGCGGCCTGCGACTAAATCATGAAATGCCCCTTGAGAAGATAACGATGAGATAGTTGAGCTAATATGACTCAATTTTGCAGTAATTTGACTTGCGTACTCCACTATTGTCATACAGTGATAAATTAATTGTTCCTGATCAGACAAGACCAACTTAATATCTACTCCCATAATTCTCCCTTCACTTTTAATTTCTGAATTAATTGTTTCTTAAACTGCTCACCACTAATAGATCTGCGAGTCTGGTTCTCCATATCATATTCATATAAATATTGGTCACTCCTGTAGTATAGTCTGTCTTGAACATTATGTGACGAATCATTAATTTGAATACGAAGTGCATCATCATTTGGATGATGAAAAACTAGTTTTAAATAAGCTTCTGCTTCCCATTCTGAATGCAGATAATCTTTTTTATTAGCGTCTACATTTTGTAGGATCGGATAGAGTGATATTAAAGAGGCTAAGAATATAGCTGTACCCACACGATCAATTAAAAACTCATTTTCATCATTTTGAATGATAATAATTGCCATCCTGTCATACTCATCTACATTAGGAGAATAATAAAACATCTGATTGACATTGCAATGATAATTAGCTTGTGTATATTCATCTAGATAAGCACCATATTGCATGCATTCTTCCGTAGGTGTACCATCTACAATCAACTCCATATTCGATAGGTCTTCGAACCCCTTTTCTACTATTCTCAATAAAGCTTCTTTTCTAGTTTCACCTTCTTTGGCAGGCAAAGGAAGAAAAGCAATATCATTTGAATGATCATTAAACATATGTAGCGCATATAAAGCTTCTAACGTAAACATCATGCTCCGTCAATCTCCTTTATTACTGTTGATGAAGGAATTGAAGAGAGAAGCCCCTCAAGACCGTAAATTGTTGTTTTAAAATCTTGGATATTGTTAAAAAAATCAGCACGATAAGTTTCAAGAAATGTTCGCAATTCTACGTACTGGTCTTTTGCTTTTCCCTTCCACTCTTTTTCAAGTCCTTTTAGTGAAGTAATCTCAGCATCTATCGAATTAAATAGGTTGGCAATCTCTATCAATTCATTTTCAATTGCCGCTATATTACTATCATCATACTCAACAGTATTACTAGTATAAGTAGTGTCTATAGAATTAATATTTGTATCCATCTGTTCTTCCTTTCATCACCAAATCCATTCCCAAATGGGTTTTCCCTTATTATATTTTGATTTATTACTACTGATTGAATTGTCTAATGCAGCGATTTTTGCAGTCAAAGTACTATACAAATTTTTATATGAGGTATTTGCATCTCTCACAAAATCCGTGAATTCTTTGATTTTATCTTTATCATCTTGTAGTTTTGTTTTCATAGTTGAAAGATAGTGATATCCTTCGTTCCCATCAATCTTTTTAATTGCATCTTTACATTCATCAATATATTTTGTGAAGTGTTTTAGTGAAATATCCTGATCAAGTCCATGGTTACTAATAGCATTTTTTACTCTTATATATTTTTTTCTTTCAGCTCTATCACTGTCAATTTGTGCTTTTAAACTTGCATCACTCATTACTTACTCCTTCACTTTCAACCAATTTTGCTGTTTTGCTTTTTCTGCAATATCATGTGCTTTATTAATATCTAAGGATGATTTATCAGAGGTTGAATTTGACTCAATACTCTCTTTAATTTCTTGACCTGTCTTAAATTCTTCTTCAGATATAACTGAAGAAGGTGTTGTCGATTTCTCCTTAGGTTCCTCTGCGCTCTCATCCGTTACAGATTCTACATCCCTATTATTACTTATAATCTCTGAACCTATATCTGTTTTTGGGACAGGCCTATAAAACATGAAGAATCCTACAATGACTGTTAAAAGAGCAACAGCCGATATTATAATCCCCTTCTGCATATCTTCCACAGGTATTTCAACACCCTTAATAGATAATTCCTTCCACTCCGGATGTTCTTCCTCAGCTTCTTTCTTTGCTTTAAAAGCAGGCGTAATCAACACCTGGTTCATTAAAGTAAGTGCTCCAAGCGTCATCAGTAAAAAAGGAATATGGCGTGATTTACTGATAATAACAAGGATCCCTCCTATAATAGCAATCAAGGCAATGATGATATTAATTGTAGTCCAAATTCGCAGTTGTTTTTTCATTTGTAAATAAATTTCTTTTGACATTTCTTTTTCCTCATTTCATAATCCTCAACTTCGTCTGAGAAGCTGGATAGTATAGATATACTTGATCTACTGGCCGAACTAACTCACGATCAATACTTGTCCGATTATAGATAGTCTGATCCAATACATTCAAGTGCAGCAAAACTGGATCTATTTGGGACTTCAAATACTTGGCTGTACCATTATAAGCTGAAATAATGTTCTTTTGTATACTAACTCCAAAATGCAAACCTACATTTAAGCCCTTCTTTCATTAACAGAGCAGTATTATTTGCCTCTCCCCCTCATTCTGCTACAAATCGATCCATCTCATGATCAAAGATACAATGTTTAATTTCACTACCATTTTGTCATGCACACTTCCTTTGTTAAATTTGCTTTAGAAGCGCAATTCCACACGAGATAGCTATTCATGACATATCCTTCAGAAAAATGACAATAGATCAATTAAATACTACTATTATATCTAAAATTAGTTTGATAGTCAAAACAATCACTAGATGGAGAGAGTTTAGAGAGTTAAAAAGAGAGAAATAGTCGTGTTCTCTTAGTATTAGTTTTTTAGCCTCTATAATTTCTGTAGTGGGTAAAACTACTGTAGGAATCATGGAGCCTATTTTGTTGTAGAAAAAAGACCTATAATGAAAAAGTAGCCAAACCCTCATTAGAAAGAATCTTATAGAACAATTAAATTTTGTCACAAACATACTTGGACTTAAAGACAAGAACATCATGATTTTGAATTATCTTGATGCTGGAACTCATAAAGAACTCATCACTAAGCTAGATTATCTTGCTCCTAAGTGTTCTCACTGCTAGGACAGATGGCTAAATATGACTTCCAAAAAGAATCCAAAATTCCCTATCTAGAGTGTGCAGAATATAAGACGCTCATTCGATAGAAAGAACTCATATTCAAGACAAATTTATCTTTCCTTCCAACTCACATATCTTGGGATGAATACAGCTTCAAGAAAGGTAAGATGAGCTTCATTGCACAGGATTTTGATTCCAGAAAGATTATAGCTATCCTAGATGGGCGGACTAAAGTGACTATTCGCAATCATTTCATTCGTTATTTTAGAGAGGTGAGAAGTCGCGTAAAAGTCATTACAATGGACATGTTTAGCCCCTACTACGATATTGCTAGAAAACTTCGCTTGCGAATTTCAAGGCTCAGGCTGAAACAGTCCCCCAGACTGTTCCACCCCCAAACGCTAAAATCTTTCTCGACCGCTTTCACATTGTACAACATCTAAGTCGAGCTATGAATCGTCTTCGAGTCCAAATTATGAATCGTTTTGATAGAAAATCGCACGAATATAAAGCACTGAAACGTTACTGGAAACTCATTCAACAGGATAGCCGTAAAATCAGTGATAAACGATTTTATCGACCAACTTTTCGGTCACACTTAACCAATAAAAAAATTCTAGAAAAGCTACTTGCCTACTCTCAAGAACTTAGACAGCACTATGATCTCTATCAACTCGTGTTCTTTCATTTTCAAGAGAAATAGACGGACCATTTCTTTAGTCTTATTGACGAAACAATTTCTTCTGTAAATCCTATTTTTCAAACTGTTTTTAAGACCTTTTTGAAAGATAAGGACAAGATCATGAATGCACTGGAACTTCCCTACTCAAACGCAAAACTTGATGCCACAAATAACCTTATCAAAGTCATCAAGCGAAATGCTTTTGGCTTCCGGAAATTTGACAACTTTAAACTAGAATTCTCATTGCTTGGAACATCAAAAAGGAGAGAACCAAGTTAGTCCTCTCCAGGTTTTATCTTTCATCAACCTACTACGGTCGAGAAAAAGTCATATTTTGTAATCCTCTAAATTTATTACAGAATATAAAATCCCTAACTTTAGCTATTTTGGTAAACTATCGATGATTTGTTGCAATCTATCAGGTGAAATCGGGTCTACGAGAACATATTTGGCATCCAGCATATAAATTCCTTCCGTCAACGACTCTAAGAATTCCCGATAAGGAACTTCAGCGAGTTTTTTACCATCAGCTGTCATGATGAATAATCGTGCTACTGCTAACTTAGCTCCTTGATATTGCAGAAGATATTGAGGTTCCAACTCAGGGTATGCTGGTAGGACTGTCCGCGCTTCACTATTTAGATAATTGATAGGGATAATGATGTCCTCACCATTTTGCTCTACTTTAAAAACTTGCTGCTCAGAGTAATAAGCATTTAACTGTTGGGTAAAGCGCAAACGCTGGTCATAACTATTTAAGAGTTGATCATCCGGCACATGGATAAGTTGCCCTAGATAGAGTTCATTGATGTAAATGGGACGTTTCACTCCCATAATTTCCACGATAGGATGAACTTTTACTTCCTTAGTCAATTCCGAAAGAGCTGATAAGAAAATATCCGTGAAATGAAAATCAAGAACGGAATCTTTATCATAGTCCACGCCATCATGTTCACACACACTTACATCTAAGAGAACCAGCAAGGTTTTCAAGAACATCAAGGCCCCAGTCCAGTCAGAAGCTGTCGCCAAATCTGGAACAGATACCTGATAGGCTTGACCATCAAAAGATAGACGGAACCCTAAACTAGACTTCTCTTTGACCCCAAACTGAACAGAATGGAAATCCGAAATAAGAGAGTCTGCAGATGGCTTTAATCCTGCATCCTTAGCGGAAACGCTGTAACATTCAAAAAGTTCTGCTTGAAGCAGCTTCCCAATTCTTAGTGATTGGTTGCTTTTTATTGTAAAAATAACTGATTTCATAATAAACAACTTTCTTATTATTTTACCTATATAGGGAGATTCTTTCGAGTTCGAATTAGAGAAAATTTTTCCGCCGCAATTGGTAAAGAAGCATAATACAAATCTCCATACCTACTTTCAACTAAATTTTCCTTCTTCCATAGTCCATTTCTTTTTAAAAATTGCATATCATCAGAAACGATCGTTACCCATGAATTAGCTTTGTCTAAATTATCATCACTTCGTTGAAAAATATCCCATTTCTGTTCATTAAACCAGATATGATCTATAATTTTATATTTTTTTTCAACTTGTTTTTCTGTCAAATATTTTCTATATTGTTTCAACTCTGAATCAAATAATTTATAACCACTATTCTCGGATAAAGGATCATAAGAAATCAAATAATATCCTTTGCTATCACGATCAAAGTATCGATATTCAATTCCATCAACTACTATGTATATTTTATCCATCATCCCTACACGTAATACATTGTACCATTTTTCACAATTCCGAATAATACTTCTTCTCCTCCGATATTCACATACAATTTTGATCCCTCGGTTAAGCTGACTGAAGGAAATTTAGTATCTGGATCAACTACTTTATACTCTGGAATTAAATATTCATCAGACTTAATGAATCCATTACCCGACGCTGGGTCATCATCTAAGTTTGTACCATCTCTATTACCTATAGGAATATCTATATAGTCCGTGTCGTGTGTTCTAAATTCAATTCTGACAAATCCATCTGTCTTTAGCTTCAAATTGCCATTCTGATCGCGCACTGCAATCCTATTTCCATTGGTATCAATCATAGTTTCGACAAAAGGAGAACCCTCATAATCAAGACGCAATCTTTTCACTGCATCCTCAATAGTTTTAATATCAACCACATCTCCTCTTTCTGATATGAAGCCACCAACACCCCATCCTTGATCACCAAAATAATTATCAGCATTTTCAATTGGGATTATCTTCTGCAGAACAGTTTGTTCCGTTGGTTTTGGTATTGATTTACGAATATCAATCATCATATCATACTCAGATGGAGACATTTCAGTTACACGTGTATCCCGTAATCGATTAAACTCATCCCAAGAAACACCATACTCTTGTAATTTTTTGTCAACGATTTCTCGAGTTGTTGATGGTTTTACTGGTTCCTTCACCTCTGAGACATCCAATTCAGTATTTTTAATTTTAAATGATGGCATTTCGCCCAGATCAGCTATACTACCAGTTGAAAAATCATTATTGTTTGTGAGATTTTGGTTGACTATATCACGTCTTTCAAGCCACTCGGTCGTTGATGGTTTTACTGGTTCCTTCATCTCTGGGACATCCAATTCAGTATTTTTAATTTTAAATGGTGGCATTTCGCCCAGATCAGCTATACTACCAGTTGAAAAATCATTATTATTTGTGAGATTTTGCTTGACTATATCACGTCTTTCAAGCCACTCGGTCTTGGATAAAGGTTCGTTTTCGCTATCTGACTTTTTAGCGGCATAGTTTTTATGCACCACTTCAAGATCATTCATTTTCCACGGAGATGAGTCATTTGCCTTCGTCAACACATTTATATTTGTATTGGTAGATCTTGATGTAGAAGTATTCGATAAGTTACTTTTAACATTGTTTATCGCTAGTCCTGCTCCTTTTCCAAAAGCAAAAGTGAGCATCGAAAGAGTTGGGTCTTTGCCATTTACTACAGTATCATATCCAATATGTGACAAGGAAATTCCATCATCTATTGCATTTGTTGTTCTATTTACCGCATTAATAATATCATCCGCGGCTCCTGCTAGTTTAACAGCTTTTCCTATACCAAATGTTGCTACTGAACTAATTGCCTCCGCAGCAGCCCACATCCTATCATCTTTACTAAGTTGAGTTCCAGAAATCAAAGAGTGCCCTGTTGCTGCTCCATATCCACCTTCCACAGCTCCATACACTGCAGCTGCTGTAGCTGTAGTTGATGCTACAGCGGCAGCAGATGCTACCACTGCAGGAGTGGCTGCTCCCATTGAAACTCCCGCTGCAATTAATGAAACTGCCAGTAAACCAATACCCAAAAATGGTTCCAGAGGTTCTAACCATGCTTTATTATCTTCTTGCCACTGAAAATATTTAAGCCCCCTATAGTCCCCAATTTGCTTATACTCAAAAAACATGGATAATAAATCTTCATCTGTCTTGTTGCTTAAATAAGAAGGACCTCCAGAAAGAGATAACTTAACATCTTCATCCATTTCAAGACTAGTACTTTCGAATTGTTCACGCAACTCACTCACACGTTGTAGATAAAAGTTCTTTGTTGCTTGTATCGGACTAGTTTTGTAATCTAATAATTCTGCTAAAGTATAGAACTCAGTGGTTTCGTATTCATAATATACTCCATTCTCAGCCGTTTGATGTGTCGCTGTATACGAAAGATGAGAAGTTTTATAAGGGTTATCACTCCCATTAACGCTATTCAAAGACTGTATGCTAGCCTCAACCCCTTTCATAAATTTATTATCGATTCTCTCCAAAACTTCACTATGAATTCGTTTAGCTAAATCCAGCATTCTATCAACTGTATCGTAAGAACTAGTAAATGTACTTTCTGGCATTTCTTGCCCAAATTTCACGGTACCTTCTGGAACATATAAATAAGATAAGTGTTCATCTAGGATGACATTTGTTACTTTGTCAATGTTTGATAGAGCATCGATCACCTCAGATCTAGCATCATTATAACTCGTCGGAGTAATATATCCTCCATTAGTCGAACCAGCTTCTACTGTTGAATTAAAATCGGGACGATTAGAATAGTATTTTGTCATATTTACCTCATTCTTCTTCCTCAGGTTGTTCCATAGGCTGTTCCTCAGGTTGTTCCATAGATTTAATTTTATCAAAAGCTTCCTGTTGATTATTACGAATAAAGTCTTGAGTTTTTGATAGTTCTGATTGTTGCTCAGCAGAAACATTTGAAGTAGCAGGTATATTAGTGTTTAAAATCAAATTAGAAATTTGCATGGCTTGAATATTATCCATATCAACAAATCCCTCATAAGTATCAACTGTATGCTGGTGGAGAATACTTGCCAATGTTTCCATTTCTTGAGCTTTCAAGACATATAAATTTAAATCCCCATGATTTGCTATGTACTGTTTGAAAATACCTTGACTGCTTACTTCAGGTAGAGCGGTAATAGCGCTGGACATATATAAAGTAACATTCTTACAAGCAATCACTATATTATTAGCTTTTAGAATTAACTCCGATTGTTCGTTCAACTCTATTCCAATACCACCCTCACCAGTCGTAACTTCTTGTATTTTTGAATTTGCCATCTTAAACTCTCACTTTCATCCCTTTAATTAGTGTGTGTTTTAATACCTCAGCTGGGACTGATCGAATTCTTTCCCGCATTAAATCATATTCAAACAAACCACTATCAGTATTAAAGAAGAGGGTGTCAGCTGTAATTTTTCCCAATTCCTCTGTCATCAACCGTATCATTTTTGAATTTTTATAATAAAATTGCAACTTCATATAAGCGTATGGTTCCCACTCTGCTTTTAAATAATTTTTTTTCTTTTCATTTAAATTATGTAAAATCTCATGGTTTTCTATAAGAATGCTTAGCAGAGCAATGGTGTTAAAATAATCAATTATAAATTCACCATCAGCAATTTTTTTAATAATCACTACCATTCGCTTCCCCTTATCAATACCAGGAGCGCAATAATAATTACTGTCTATTTGAAAATGATAAGAACTTTGGGCGTATAAGTCTAAAAAATACCCATAGGCTACGAATTCAGCTGTTGGTTGACCATCTTGAATAAGACCTATATTCTCTAAATCTTTATACCCTTTATGTAAAACCATCTGTAGTTGAGATTTTCTGCTCTCATCTGAATTCAACTCTGGCAATGGAATGAAGGCTAAATCATTAGATTTATCATTCATCAAATGTAAGGTATATAATGCCTCTAATGTCAGTTTTTTCATGCGTTGTCTATCTCCTTTATCACATTTGCTGAAGGGATTTCATTAATAAGGTTATCTAAACCTTCCACACATGTCATTAAATTTTGGACACTTGCTTGATAATCATTACAATACTTTTGTAAAATTGTTTTTAAATCACTATACTTTTCTTTTGCTTCTCCTTCCCACTGACTATCAAATGATGCCATATTTTCTATTTGCACTTTAACCTCTTCAAGATAGGAATTTGCCTGATCTAAATCTGATTTAATATTAGATATGTTACTACTTTCGTATTCTATTGTCTCAGTAACACCCCAATAACCGCTACTATCATTGATTGACGGATTTATTACTTCTGTCATACTAAATTCCTTTCATATGAACAATTAGAAAGAATAAAATTAATTAAAAGGCCAGATATGTCCTTGATTAAGTTCTTTCTTATCATTATTAATACTGATATTGAGCGAGTTTATCATACTCTCCAGAGTCACATGCATTTGTTTAAACGAATTTGCTGAATGTTGGATGAAGTCACGATATTCTTCCAATGTTTTAATCTCCGTTGCCAATTTTTCTCTAAAATTTGACAGATAGCCATAACCAGCGTTCCCATCTATTTTACTCAATGTATTTTTTGCACGATCTATAAAAGAAGTTATTTGGTCATACTGCTTTCCATAATGTAAATTATTACTTTCTATAGACTTCTTGACTCGCTCATATTTATCTTTTTTTGCCGTATTAAGCTTAATATTCTGTTCAAGTTGCGTATCTCTAACCTTCGAATTAGACATTGTTTATCACCTCTTTTATTAATTCTTTTAAATTAAATAGTAAAATTTGAACAGCCTCCTAGTCTTTAAAAATCGCATTTGGTATATTGGTAGAAGTTCTAAACTCACTCTGAGGTTTATACAGAAAAGCGAAACTGACAATAATCACCAACAAACTAGAACCAAGTACAAGTAACCTTTTTAAATGCCAATCCCATGGTAAAGGAATTTTAGCAGTCATTCCAGATTGTCTAATCCAGTCTGGATGTCGCCTCATAATTTGATTGGCAGCAAACATGGGACGTAAATAAGTGAATAACCCTAAATTTATAACAAATCCTATAACTCTAAAATGATATTTATTAGAATAAGCAACATGATTAATTTCCATAAGGATCATGCCTAGAATCACAATTATAATTAGGAACAATATACCAATTGATCTCCATAGACCTTCTCTACGATAAAGTTTAAGTTCATCAAAAGACATTTCTTCGAATTTTTTATCCATTTTTTTCTCATTTCGTAATCTTCAACTTCGTTTGAGATGCTTGGTAGTGTAAGTATACTTGATCTTCTGGTAGAGCTTCCTCACGACCAATGCTTGTCCGAGTATAGATAGTCTGATCCGACATCTTCATGGCAATCAAAGCTGTATCTAGTTGGGACTTCAAATATTTAGCAGTATCATTGTAAGCTGAAATAAAGTTCTTATGCATACTGAATACAAAGTGTAATCCTACCTTAAGCCCCTCTTCCATTAATTGAGCAATATCATTCGTTTCTACTCCGCTTTCAGATACAAATTGTCCCATATCGGTGATAAAGATATAATGTTCAAAGTCGCCACCATTTTGTCGTGCATATTGAACTTGACTTTGTAATTGTTCAATAACAGATTTAAAATCAGATGTTGACGGAACATAGTTATTAACGCTCGCAACGAATGTTTTATATTCATCGGTTGGATCCAATATTGTGACCTTATGACCTGAAACGGTTTCAATAACTGTCCGAATCATATGTTTTGTAACAAGTGACAATGAACTATCTTTATCAGAGAGCAACATCAAGTGTTTCAGTTTCTTCATTGGAAGTCCAATTGTTTCAACTTCTTCTAATTCAAGACCAACTGGTAATTGATGATTTTCGATCACTTTTCTAGTAGTTGGCATACTCATAAAGTTCTGAATGGTCAACTCATCTGGCACCATTGGAATACCTGCTGGGGTGCGACCAGTCCACATCTCTTTAAGACTTTGGACTTGGTCGCGGAGGTTGTTGATGATTTGGATATCATTGTCCCCTGCGACGGGTAGGGCGAACTGGACGACATCGACTTCGTCACGCTTCATGAGGGCGCGTCCCTTGATGTCTTCCATCGTAGACGCCAGTGGGGTTGCTCCCACGATACCGCGGACTTCAGAGATATCATTTTGTGGCAAGGTCAGCTGGTGCTTGAAGTTGGAATAGAGCTGAGCTCGTAGGTTGTTCTGACGGCTAGCTGTGATGATCAAGTGCACACCGATGCTGAGACCTTCACGAGAGATCCGCATGAAGAGCTTGAAGAGGTCTGTCTCATAAGGCTCGTCCTTCATAGACTCATAGCTATCCATGAGGATGACCATGGTGGGCTCTTGCTTACCGGTCACTTCACGGTAGAGGGCGATGGTGCCGACTCCATGCTCAGAGAGAAGTTTCTTGCGGCGATCCAACTCGCGGTTGATGATCCGGATAAATTTCTGGATTTTCTCTGTCTGATCGAGCAAGAGACTATCGGCCACATGTGGCAATTGAGTCAAGGGTGCTAGACCATTGGTTCCGAAATCCAGCAGGTACATGGTCAGATTTTCTGGACTCTGCTTGCGGGCCAGATCCATTGCGGCTGTCTGTAGGAAAGTGGTCTTTCCTGTACCTGGACTTCCGTAAAGGAGGATATTCCCATCTTTTGACAGATCGATGGCGACAGCTTCTTGCTTTTGCGCTTGCGGAATATCGGCGACCCCGATCAGGACGCTTGGAGCTGTCCGTTTTTGCCAAGCCTCGATCGGCACGACCTTGTCCAGCTCATCTAGCGTGATCCGCTCTTTGAGCGGTGGCAACCATGGTTGAGCCACAGCTGCGATCCCTTCTTGTTGGTGCAAGTGGTTGATTTCCTGCACGATGACATCAAGCTCTGTCGGCACTTCCTTGATTTCCTCTGCCATATCCAGACCAGATAGGTCTTGGTTGAGGACTTCGTATTGGCCCAGTTCATTGATCAAGTAGATGGTATGGTCTTCGATCCCTAGCTGGTCCTTCTCAGGCTGGTAGTCTGCTCCAGACCAGGCGGTTTGGAAGAGTTCATAGACTTCGTTATTCCCGACTTGGAGGTAGGCACGACCGGTCTGAGTGATCTCAGCCGCATCTGCCGTCCGCAGCATCTCCATAGAGTCGCCACGGTCAGCCACCTTGAGAGCTAGCTTGAAGCGGGAGTTGGACCAGATCTGGTCATCCACGACCCCAGAAGGTTTCTGCGTCGCAAGGATCAAGTGCACCCCGAGGGAACGCCCGACACGCGCGATAGAGACCAACTCCTTGATGAAGTCTGGTTGGTTGACCTTGAGTTCGGCGAACTCATCACTGATCAAGAAGAGGTGAGGAAGCGGTTCAGTCGCTTCACCCAGTTTAAATTTCTTTTGGTATTGGTTGATATGGTTGACCCCATATTGGCCAAAGAGCCGCTCCCGACGATGGATCTCCGCATTGATAGAGGCTAGGGCCCGCATAGACTGGGCACCATCCAAGTTGGTGATGGTCCCAAGCAAGTGAGGCAGATCCTTGAAGAGGTTGGCCATTCCCCCACCCTTGTAGTCGATGAGGAGGAAAGCCACATCGTGTGGGTGGAAGTTGACGGCAAGGCTCAGGATATAAGACTGAATGGTTTCAGACTTACCAGAACCGGTTGTCCCTGCAATCAAACCGTGTGGTCCATGGGCTTTTTCATGGAGATTGAGGTAGACCAAATCGTCCTTCCCACGCAGACCAATCGGCACGGCCAAACTTTGGTAAGGGGCATGACTCTCCCAACGACTCAAAACCTTGAGGTCATTGAAAGTTTCTGCCTGATACATTTCAAGGAAGGTCACCGAGTCTGGAATTGAGCTCTTGAGCTGTTGGATATGCTTGAGAGGCGCAAGGCCACGCGAGATAGCTTCCTTGTCATAGCCTTCTGGGAAGTGATCCAATTGGAAGTCGAGCTCCCGAAGAACCCCTTCTTGCAAGAGCAATTGCCCTTGGTTGCGGTCCTTGATAGAGATAACCGTTTGGATATTTTCAGAAAGAGATGAGAGCACGTCTGCCACATAGATGATGGAACAGCCTAGCTCTGTCGGATCCTCACGGAAGAACTCCATGATGACATGGTCTAAAATCAAGGTTTCATCAGTGATGAGGACCACATAGTGAGGGTGGAAGATCTTGGTATCATTGGCTTTTTCTTCCTCTTTTTGCGCCTTGCGGAGCTTGAGGATTTGGTTGAGACTGTTCAAGACCTGATCGCGTGTCCGCTGATTGTAGACAAAGCTACGGACATTCATGTCTTGCAAGGTCGCATGAGGCAACCAGCGCATCCAATCCCAGCTTTCCTTTTCCTCTTCTGGAATGATCGGAATAATGGTCAGATCATGGTAAGAGTGAAAGACAGCCAATTGGGAAACCAGGAGTTGCAACTGCTCTAGCACGATAGGACGAGGACCGACGTACCCTACAGGTCCCCGATTAAGACTGGCTACAATCGGAAGATTGTCGATCTTTTGATGAGCTTGGAAAAGAGCATAGCCTTCTTCTTCCAAGGCATCTTTCTTCCCACTGCGCTCTTCCTGACCATATTTGAGCTCATAGCTGGTTGGAACCTTGCCCAAGCCCAAGCGATAGGCCAAAAAGTCAAAATGAAGCGGTGTTTTTTCGTAGATTCGCGAGTCATAGCGTTTGACCATCTTGGTCAAATCTTCGATCGCTGGGAAATGGTAAAACATGCCTTCTCGCTGCTTACGAGATAGCTGTTCCAAGTCCTTGGCCTTGTCCTTGAGATAGAGATGGTAGAGCTCCACGCGCTCTTTCTTGTCTTCTTTGTATTTCTTACGATTCTTGAAGAATCCTTGGACCGAAAAGATCACACTAACCACAGACATGGATACTGTCGCGATGATGTAGAGCCCCCGCGGTTGGAAAATGGTGATCAAGAGGGTCACCCCAACCATGATGAGGGGTGGCATGATTAACTTCAAGAGTTCATCTGATGGCTTTTGAGGCTCCGCTCCCGGAGGATTGATCAAGATCTTGTCTTCCGAACTCCGGTAGATGATCCGCGGAGACCGGTGGTACTCTGGATAGTCCTTGTAAAAGTCATAGCGTGAATGCAAACGCGGCACCAGATAAGGACTCACTTCGACAGCCCCTTCCACGCCAAATTCTTCCGGATAGAGCTTAAAGGTCACATCTCCAATGGCAAGCTCATCCCCAAAGGCTAGTGGAAACGTTGCTTCACTGACTAGTTTGTGGTTATGGTAGAGTTTTCCGGATAAGAGCTGGCAAGTCCAAGTCTGCTCTTTTCTCACAAGGAGAAAGCGTACTGGATAGTGCAAGCGCACATCCGCACCCTTTTCATCTGCTACGAGAATTTCTTCCTTGTCTAGCAGTTCATAGGTATGGACTTCTCCTGTCGCCAAGTAGCAGACCACATCTCCAAGGATCTTGCTATTTCCAAGCACACCCTTGTCTTCACCATACTGGTAGAAGATTTCTCCTTGACTCCATTGGAAATGAAGGGGATTTTCTTGAGAAGAAATGGTCAAC
>OGIV01000495.1_pt1 | contig 29490 bp, 24 predicted proteins | sample 1571861 | NCBI WGS metagenome assembly OGIV01 (sample SAMEA2582099, study PRJEB24529) | metagenome | biome: Human gut stool | place: China | collected 2011 | reverse complement strand
CCTGGGCTATGTGCTCCATTGGGCTTTCAGCCCGCCCTTGTTAAATCCGAAACTTAAGTAATGTACAAGCAGCTATGCCTAAAAGCTGCCATTGCTGGCCTCGTACAATTAGTATCTCAATATCTGTCCGGTGCGCAGACGTGAGGTTGACTTCATGCGGTTGGTCTTGGCCAGCTTGTCCTCGCTCAGGCCCAGTTTGCTGGCAATGCTTGCAAGGGTCTCGCCGCGCTCCACTTTGTAGAAGTGTGTGGCAGTCATGGCAATGGCGTCCTCGCTGTTGTGCGACTTGTTGGCTGCCAACAGCATTGAGGCATTGCCGCTGTCGTTTTTGTGGAAGGTGTAAAAGTCGCCTGTCACGTCCTGTGCGGGAAAGTTGAACAGCAACTCGGGGTTGATGGCCTCGCCTGCCAAGCGTGTTTCAAAGTGCAGGTGTGAGCCAAACGAGCGGCCCGTGTTGCCACCCAGGCCGATTGGCTCGCCAGCCTTCACAATTTGGTCGCCCTCAACGAGTTGTTTCGACAAGTGGCCGTAGATGGTCTCGAGTCCGTTGTTGTGGCGTATAACCACATAGTTGCCGTAGCCTCCGGCATCGTAGCGTACCACGCGCACTTTTCCGTCGAATGCGGCCACAATGGTGTCGCCGGTGCACACCTTGATGTCGAGCCCTTTGTGCACACGCTTAAAGGTGGCGCGATAGCCAAAGCGCGATGTTACATTGCGTGAGGGAGTGGGCATGCAGAAACCTCGCAGGTCGATGCGGTAGGTTTCGGGCACCTCGTCGTGTTTGTAGGGGTGTGCGCGGTTGGTGACCCATGAGTTGTACACGTCGCTGCTGAAGTCGGTGTTGATGTCGCGGTCAACAGCACGTTGTATGGCCACCGAGTCGACAGCGCGCAATCGGCGGTCGACGGGGGCTTGACGAGCAATTAAGTCTTGGCAAAAAGCGGCGGTGCTGACGCTTGCCATGGCAATGGCAAGAACAGCACGTCGCAGAGTGGATATGTTCATTGGTCTGCGTAATGTTTTAATAGTAGCCAGTCGCATTTGCGCCGTCCGGTTTCCCCTTCGCATATCTTCACTCGGGCGTTATGCAAGTGTGGCTTGCTAAGATTTCCGCCACAAAATTACTACATTTACATGACAATCACGCGTTTATGAGTGTTAAATAACAGCGTGTGGGGTTCGATTGCTTGCATATTTACTGCATTTGTATGCCTTTTAAGGGGTGGCAAGTTGATGTTAAAACAGCCCGGTGCGGTCAACTCACGCTCTGCTTTTTTTGACAAACAAGTCAAATATACTATTGGCACAAGTTTGTCTATAAACATTGCCACTTGTGCTACGAAGTGCTGCAATCTTTCGATGAGTGTCGTTGTAGCTTAGCCATTTTGTAACAAAATAACTTTGAGAGATGATAATTATCAGTTATCTTTGCGCCAATGAAAAATGCAAATGCCAAATAATGGTAGACTACATGGCTTTTGTTGAAAAGGAATGCTGAATAGTCCAGGGTGAGTTCGGGAAGCAAGGATTGTAGACTTTACTTTGAACCACAGCTTGCCTGATTTATAAATATATTGAAATGGATAAATTGGCAAACGACATAGAGCTGATGGCTCGGCAACTCCCCCCTATAACCCTGGAGGAGATGTCGGGCATACGCCTTATGAATCGTACCGATCAGAAATACTTGACCAACGTGCCTACGCTCAAGAGGTTGCTCGAGCTGACGCGCGGCAGCTATTATGCACAGGAGATTGACGGACAACGCGTCAGTCCTTATGCCACAACGTATTGGGACGACCTGCAAACCTTGGGCATGTTCCGCCAACACGAAACGGGCCGTGCGCCACGCCAAAAGGTGAGGGTGCGCACTTACTTGAGCTCAGATGTCACCTTTCTTGAGGTTAAAAAGAAGGATAATCACGGCAAGACCTCGAAGAGCCGTGTGCGGGTGCCGTCGCTCGAGGCGGTGATGCACGAGGGCGCCGGCGATGACTTCCTGGCCGAAATGACCGGGTTGCATCTGTGCGACTTGGGGCCGGCGGTGGGCAACCGCTTTAACCGCATAACGCTGGTGAATTATGACAAGACTGAACGACTGACTATAGACTTTGGCATACAATTCTATAATTACGCCACCGAGAACCGTGCTTCAATGAACAATATTGTGGTGATTGAGCTGAAGCGCGACGGGCGTTGCCCTTCGCCCATACTGCCCATACTGCGCCAGCTGCGCATCAAACCTGCTGGCTTTAGCAAGTATTGCATTGGTGCCTCGGTAACTGACCCGGACTTACGTATAAACCGTTTCAAAAAGCGCTTGGTAAAAATACGCAAGGTGGGCGAAGCCTGAAAATGGTGGCGGTGGCGTAATGTGCCGCTTCTTGACAAATGACGAATTAAATCTAATTGTTTCACTATACACATACACCTATATTATAAGTATGTTAGACCTTTCTACATTTCATCTCATGCCGCTCATCTCGAGCTTGGTAATCAACACCATCGTTACATGGTTGGTGGTACACTTCTTTTACTACCCCAAAGGCCGTCGCCGCGACTATTATTTCACCTTCATATTGCTCAGCGTAAGCATATTCATGCTGATAGCCTTGCTCATGCGTGATGCCCATGATGTGGGTATTGGTGCCGCGCTTGGCTTGTTTGCCATATTCGGCATCATACGTTACCGCACCGAAAGTGTGCCCATTCGTGAGATGACATACTTGTTCTTCCTCGTAGCATTGAGCGTTATCAATGGCAAGTGCACGGGCACCACACTCAGCTGGCTTGAAGGCGGCGTGGTGAACGTGGTGTTCATTGTGTGCGTGTGGCTCTGCGAAAACTTCCTTACCACCAGTCACGAGGGTTGCAAGTTTGTAAAGTACGACAATATAGACCTCATAAAGCCCGAGCGCTATGATGAACTCAAGGCCGACCTTGAGGAACGCCTCGGTTTGAAAATCACCCGCGTTGAGGTGGGCGCTGTCGACTTCTTGACAGATATGACCATGCTGCGTGTGTTCTACCTTGATCCCGAAAACCGTATCAAGGACGTTGACCGCATGACCAAGCTGCCCCAGCCGAACGCATAAACACCTCTTGCCTTATGATAAACAATGTTCTTAACAAACGACTCTTGCTGCCGGCGTTGGCCCTGATGGCAGCAGCCAATACGGCCCATGCCGATGATTATGGTGTGTGGACCGACTTGACGGTGCAGAAGAGCTTGTCAAAGCAATGGTCGGTTGATGCCGGCATAGACTTGCGTGCCGAAAACAAGTTGAAGGACTTTACGCGCTATGGTGTGTCGGTAGGGGTGGGCTATAAGCCTTGCAGCTATGTATCGCTCGGAGCTGGATACAACTTCTTGCGCGACTATAACCTGGAGGAGACCAAGTATGAATACAAAGCCAATGGCGCACTCAAAAACTGTAAGGTGGACGATGCGTATTGGCGCAGCAAGCATCGTGCTACATTTGATGTGACTGGCAGTTTGCCCGTGGGGCGTTTTACTCTGTCGGTGCGCGAGCGCTATCAGTATACCCACTTTGTGGCTACCACCACTTTGCGCACTGCTTACAAATCGCCGTTGAGCGCAGACCAGCTGGCAGGCTACACTGGCCCCGTGTACGAATGCGGTGGAAACAAGTTTGCCACACTTGAGGTTGACCCTGAGCGCCCAAAGGCTGCAAAGGACCGCCACTACCTGCGCTCACGTTTCGGCGTGGAGTACAACATCAAGCATTGCGCGTGGACGCCTTATCTGACATACGAGTTCAGCAACGACATGAGCAACCAACTGCATCTTGACAAGCAGCGCCTCACAGTAGGGACCGAATGGAAGATAACCAAACAGCACCGCCTCGACATAGCTTACGTTTATAGCAATGGTGCTGACGACGACAACGACTCAGATATTCATGTGCTTAGTCTCGGTTACAAGTTTAAGTTCTAAACCAAACCTTTTACACAAATATGAAACAACTGCTTTCAGTCTTGCTCCTGTGTGCAGCAGTTCTGCCCGCATCAGCACAGAGTTATGACTACCTCACGTTTAAGAAAACGACGGGTGAGGAGGCATCGTTGAGCATTGACAAGCTCAAGATAACCTTTGCCAACGACAATTTGGTGGCAACCAATGGCACAGAAACCTTTACTGCGCCGGTGGCCGACATGAGTAAAATGTTTTTCAGCGCTACTCCCACGGCAGTGAACACCGTTGCTACTAATGACAACGGGCTGCATGCCAGCATCGTAAACGGCCAGCTCAAGGTGAACGCCCCTGCGGGGAGCCGTGTGAGCGTTTACAGCATCGACGGCCGACAAGTGGGTACGGCGCACCTGACAAAGGGCACCTACCTTGTACGTGTAAATAACCAGACACTTAAAGTTATAGCCCAATGAAACGTATCTTTACCCTTATAGCTGCCACCGCACTCACCTCTGCCGCTGTGGCACAGACCATGAAGGTATATACCGGTCATGTGGTGACATCATACGCTGCTGAGGCGCTTGGCGATGCAAACTTTAACAATGGCACGCAGCTGACCTTGCAGGGCAAAACGTTCAACACGTCAGACATCGACTCTATTGTAGTTGACCGCTCACAGGCTGCCGCTGCCCGCACCATGCAGGTGGCTTATGCCAACGGCAACACTTGGGTGACGGTGTCGGGTGATGTGGCATCGTTGCTCAACATCGCAGTGAAGGGCGACCACGTAAGTGTGGTGGCCGCGCCCGAAACTGCCGAGGAAATAACTTATGCCTTGGGCGGCACAGCCACTAACGGCTCGTTCTATATGGACGGTCACTATAAGTCGACCTTGCGCTTTGACAACCTCAATCTTACCAACCCCGACAGTGCGGCTGTGTGCATAGACAATGGCAAACGCATCAACGTGATATTGGCCGATGGGTCGACCAACTCGCTGACCGATGGGGCCGGTGGCATGCAAAAGGCTTGCTTCTTTATCAATGGTCATGCCGAAATCAAGGGTGCAGGTGTGCTTAACTTGACTGGCAATACCAAGCACGCTTATGCTTCGGACGAGTACACTTGGATTAAGAATGGTGGCACCACAATCAATGTGTTGTCGGCAGTCAGCGATGGCTTGCACGTTGACCAATATTTCCAAATGGACGGTGGCACGCTCAATGTGAGTGGTACAAAGGGTGACTGTGTGGATGCAAGTTGCACGAAGGATGCTGCCGATCTGCAAAATGGCCAAATTATAATCAATGGCGGTGCCATCACCATGGACGTGGCTGCGATTGACGTCAAAGGTTTGAAGGGCGAAAAGGACGTGACTATCAATGGCGGTACCATCAAGGCCACTGTGTCGGGTGATGGCTCGAAGGGCATGAGCGTGGGCGGCAATCTGCTTGTAGCTCAGGCCGAGGGCGCTACCACACTTATCAATATGACCGTGTCGGGCACCACTTACAAATATACCGATTCCATCACCGGATTGCCAGATAGCAGCAAGTGCCGCGGCATCAAGGTAACGGGCAACTATACGCTGAGTGGTGGTACTATCAACATGACAGTGACTGGTAAAAAGGCCAAAGGTATCTCGATTGACGGTGAGTACAAGTACCTTGGTGGTACAACCAACGTGGTGCCTGAGTAAGACTTAGGGTATTAACGATAATACAATACAGGCTGCACTTATATATATTATTATATAGGTGCAGCCTGCCTTTTAATAAGTTTGTTTGTTCTGGGTCGTTGGCTGATATGCAATTACCACTTAACGGGTTCGTTAAGGATAACGCCATCGGCAGCATCGTCTGCTGTGAAGGTATTGCCCTTGTATTGCACACAAAGCATGATGAGCGGCGCGCTGCCGTTGTTGCGTACAGAACGTACACCAGCAGGTGCCACGCGCACTACGCTGCCCTCGCTAACGGGGAATATCTCGCCATCTACTTGGAACTGCCCTTCGCCGCTCAAGAAAAAGTAGAGCTCTTCGTGTGTTTTGTGAGTGTGAAGAAAGCCTGTTTCGGTGCCAGGCTGGAATACCTGGAATGAGAACTCGCCGCCTGTTGCACCCAAGGCCTGGCCTCCAAACACCTTGCCGGGGATTTTAACCTCCGGTCCGAGTTCGAGTACATAGTCAGACACTTCGTTTAACTTGCCAACGTTGATGGCTTTGAAATTGGTGGCAGAAGCCACAGTCTTTACCTGTTTCATTGTTCTTGCTTATATTTAGAGTGAATACTATTTGCTATTGTCATAATTTGATTGTAACTTTACAACCATTGTGTAACTCTCTTTTTGATAGTGCAAAAGTAACCAATAAATGATTGGTACACAAGAGGTTACGAAAAGGTAACTATCTTACTTTGTACTCACTCTTGAAGAATATCAGCACATTGTCATGCTAAAAAAACAGGAAAAATATTCTATCATCGAAATCTGTCCCATACGCAACGTGGTGTCTCGTTTCGGCAATAAGTGGGCACTGCTCTTGATTTTGATTTTGAGCGAGAACAAAAGCACCCGTTACAACCAGTTGGCCAAGCTCATACCCGACATATCATCGAAAATGTTGGCGGGCACTTTGCGTGCGCTTGAAGCCGATGGTTTGGTAAAGCGTACGGTGTATCCCGAAGTGCCCATGAGGGTGGAGTATGAACTGACGCCTGTGGGACACAGTCTTGTGCCGTTAATCAAACAACTGACTGAGTGGGCGCAACAACATATGAAGGGTATAGTGAAGCATCGTCACGACTTTGAAATGACTAATAGTAACGCGCAAGCGTAAGACTGTGATGTATGAAAACAAAAGAACACATTGTAAATTTGCAAGAACCACTGCTCGAAACTGCCGACGAGTTGTTTGATGCCTTGTGGCGTATCAGCAGCCATCACAATGTACGTACACGCTATGGTGTGTTGCGTGAGGTACTGATGGTGGGCGTCGACCAACAGTTGCGCGATGTGACGGTTAAAATGAGCGGGTTGTATGCCAAGATAGACTATCTTGTGAAAAAGCACCAATTACGCGAGAACGACCGCAGCCTGTCGTTTGCCATAAACGACACGCGTAACCGCCTGCGCTATTTGACGCTTGAGAAAGACCAAGAATTGGCAGATGCGTGGCTGGTCGACCTCAAGGCTGTGGTACGCTTTTTAGAATTGGTGTATCAGGCCGCAGCTCCCGGCAAATTGCAGCAGTTGTTGCCACACACCACCAAACGCGTCATGCCGCAAAGGGAGAAGGACGCCGCCGGACGCGATGAGCCTTATTTCAGATGTATCATAAACAAGTGGGACAACACCCATATATATGCCACGCGCGAGGATAACGATGAGGAGGTGCGCATAAACTATGTGGCCGAAAACAAATTTGTGCCAGGCGACTGGACCTATCTGCGCCGTTGCCTGACCGAAGGCGAGGCACTGAACGTGGTCAGACCGCGAAGGGTGGGGGACGACATCTTGCCAGAACTGTTGATTTATGCGCCCGACTATTTAATAAACGTCACCTCGGTGGCTAACTGCTTTACGCAGGCAGGACGCTCACCGCTGGCTGAACTCGTTAACCGCATCAAGCCATTTAAGCAGACATCGGCCATGTTGCTCGGTAACTTTGCAGGGCAGCTGCTTGATGAGGAGGCTTATAAGCAGAACTTGACGTATGCCGAGAGCATGAAGCGCTTTTTCCGTCGCAATGCTGTCAACTTTGTTACTTGTGAGGACTTGACGAGCGACTTTCATGACCAGGCACGTCGGCAGCAACAGCACATAAGGCAAATGATGGCGCACGAGTATGAGCAGCAAACGGCGGAGCAGTTCAGGTCAGACCACATCATGCTCGAGCCTTCTTTCTTTTCAGACATGTTGGGGCTGCAGGGACGTATGGATTTCCTCGATTTAAACTTTAGAACCGTCATAGAGCAGAAGTCGGGCAAATGTAAGTGGCTGCCTGGGGCCTCGGCTGAGGAGTACACCGGCAAACAGGAGCCACACTTTGTGCAGATATTGCTATACCGTGCCTTGCTGCACTACGATTACGAGCGCGTCAATGCTGATCAGATGCAAGCCTTCCTGCTTTATTCGCGTTATGCACACGGGTTAGATGCTGTCACTTCAGCGCCCAAATTGTTGTTTGAGGCCATCAAATTGCGCAACCAACTGGCCTGGTGCGACGGTTGGTACGCCAAGGGCGGTATGCGGGTGCTCGAAACGCTCACCCCCGAGCGCATATATCCCGGGGCAAATGGCGTGTTGTGGAACCGTTATACACGGCCCGAACTCGAGGCGCTGCTCAAGCCCATACGGCAGGCATCGCCGCTCGAGCGTGCCTACTACTTCAGGTTTATGCAGTTTGTGGCCAACGAGCAAGCACTTTCGCGCATTGGCAACCGTACAAAGGAGCATTCGGGGTTTGCCTCGGTGTGGAATGCCTCGGTTGAGGATAAGCGCGAGGCTGGCAACATCTACGAAAATCTGACCATTCACCCCGAAGGCGAGGACGACAAGGTGGAGAACGTAACCTTGGAGTTTGACGACAAAAGTACAGGTTGCATTGATGCCGATTTGTCAAACTTCCGCGTGGGCGACATCGTATTCTTCTACCCTTATGCCAAGGGCAGCATTCCCGATGCCACAGCTACCATGGTGTTTCGCTGCACCATTACAGCCATTGAGCAGCATGGTGTAAAAGTGCGATTGCGCAATCCGCAAACCAGCCGCCAGGTGTTTGAGTTTTACCGGCACAAGGTGTGGGCCATGGAGCACGACTTTATGGAGTCGTCGTACAATGCGCAATACCGCGGTCTGCAAGCACTGCTCACCGCACCTAAGGAACGGCGCGATGTGTTGCTTGGCCAGCGCAAGCCAGAGGTTGACGCACGCATCGTGCTCAAGGGCGACTATGGCAATGCGGAGTTCAACCAACTGGTGCAAAATGCACGGCGGGCGCGGGATATGTACCTGGTTATCGGTCCGCCGGGAACGGGCAAGACCTCGTATGGCATGAAAAACATATTGACCGAGGAATTGCTGCAAGAAGGCAGCCGGGTGCTGCTGTCGTCGTACACCAACCGTGCTGTGGACGAAATATGCAGCAAATTGGTAGATATTCCAGGGCTTGACTTTATACGCTTGGGCAGCGACTTCAGTTGCGACGAGCGCTATCGCCCACATCTGTTGAGCGAGCGCATTGAACAAATGGAGCAGCCCAATGTGCAACAGGTGCGCAACTTGATTATGGGCACGAGGGTGTTTTGTGGCACAACCACCTCGGTGTGCGCCGCTTTGCCGCTGCTCGAGCTCAAGGCTTTTGATTTGGCCATTGTTGATGAGGCTTCGCAGATATTGGAGCCTCATATATTGCCTTTACTCTGTGCGCAGAGTCATGGCGAGTGTGCCATTAAGCGTTTTGTACTGATTGGCGACGAAAAGCAGTTGCCTGCAGTTGTGCAGCAGGGCACCGACGAGTCGGCAGTGAACGAACCGCTGCTGCACGGCATAGGACTGACCGATTGCCGCTTGTCGTTGTTCGAACGCTTGTTACACCTGTATGGTTATAATGCTGATGGGTCGGTGAACGAGGCAGTGTGTCATCTGCTCACGCGGCAGGGGCGTATGCACCGCGACATTGCTAAATTTCCGAGCGATGCCTTTTACGAAAGCGCATTGTGCGAAGTGCCGCTGCCGCATCAAGTGGAACCAACGTCAAAAGTCTGTTCGGAAGAGAACTGGGTGGAACAGGTGCTGACGGCGCAGCGTGTGTCGTTTGTGTCGTGTGTGCCAGCTGTCAATCCCGAGGAGCCCGACAAGGTAAACCAAACCGAAGCCAGATTGGTGGCACAGATAGTAGGTGAGGTATATCGTATGGCACAAAGCAGTTTTGATGTGGCCATGACGGTGGGGGTGATAGTGCCCTACCGCAACCAGATAGCTACTGTGCGTTCGGCTATTGACCGCCTTGGTATTCCCATTCTGCACCAAATCACCATCGACACGGTGGAGCGCTACCAAGGCAGCCAGCGCGATGTGGTGATTTACAGCTTTACGGCAAAGAAGAAGTATCAGCTACAGTTCCTCACCAACAATGAGTATGTAGATGAGCGCACGGGCAGCATCATAGACCGTAAGCTCAACGTGGCCATGACGCGTGCGCGCAAACGCTTGATAATGGTGGGCAATGCGCCCTTGTTGCAGGCCGACTACACGTTTGGCCGGTTGATAGATTTCTGCAAGGAACGCGATGCTTACTATGAGCCTGACTGAAACGTCGCTTCCATTAGTGCTTGCGTTCATCAAAAAGTGCCGAGTATAGACAAAACCACAAAACAAATATCTTTGGCAGGGCATCTGCACTTTGTGCACTAAACAGCACACCATCACCCCACAAAAAAGCGTTGCTTGAACAGTAATGACTTATCTGTTTCAAGCAACGCCTCTATGATGGAAAAATTGTAGTCTGTGTTTGTGCGGAAATAACCCGCGCGGAATAATTTACTCAGCAACCTCGGCTGTTTCAGAAGCAGCCTCAGACTCGTCAACAAACTTGGTGTAACCACCATTTACGAGAATGTTGTACCACTGAATGAGTTTCTTAATGTCAGAGTCGTGCACACGGTCACGATCGTAATCGGGCAACACGCTGGCCATGAAGTCTGCCAACTCCTGCTTGCTGGCTTTTTTATAGTCGATGCTGGTAGGCTGGCCATTCTCCTTGTCGGCAATAGATTGGAAAATTTCCATCAGCGGTTTGTCGTCCTCGTTAGTGTACATTGATACATCGTTGAGCGATGTAACGCGGTCGCGCGCACCTGCAGGCAAACGCTTCTTGTCAGCACCAACAGTTTCAACAATAAGCATACCGCGACCCTGCGATATGAGACGATAAAGTCCGGGCTTGCCAGAAATGGCCAAAATTGTGTCTTGCATTTTATTTTCTGTTTGTTATGTTGTTTGTTATCGGTATCAGCACGCACACCGAGGTGCAACGTGCCATGGAAAGAGAGCTGCTTAAGAAAGCAGACGTTTGGCAAAGATAGTAATATTTGTGCAAACTATGTGCAAAAGCTCACCTTATAAATAGTGCGCACCCCCATATATTGTGCAGAAATCAAGAAATGAGCAGGTTCACTCATTCACGATGTAGGCATCGGCCCGTGCCATTTTCTCGCTTTCGGAGAGTTGAAGGTTTATCCAGCTTTGTGCCTTTTGGGCACTGATGTGGTCGCGTGCCATCAGGCGCTGCAACTGCGTTTGCGCACTGACATGCACCAACACCGAATAATCTACCAAGCGGTTAAATCCCGACTCGAAGAGTAAGGCGCACTCCATAAATACGACCCCCGAAGCAGGCAGCTGCTGCAAGGTTTCAAGGGACAAGCACTTGCCGGGTGGTATGGGCAGGTTCGCATTGGTCGCGGACGGCTGCGCCGCACAGAACTGACCGAACGCCTGCGCCACACGGGGGTGGACAATGCGGTCGACTTGCTGCGAATAATGGCGCCCCTGGCACAGATAGGCCGCCAGCACCGGCTTGTTAAGCCCACCGTCGGCATCGTACACCTGTGGCCCTACCAATGCACGCAACTCGTCCATCACATCAGGGTGCGTCCTGATGATGCGCTTTGCCTCATCGTCGCAATAAAATATGCGGTGGCCAGCCTGCTCAAGCTGATGGCAAACATAACTTTTGCCACTGCCTATGCCCCCCGTTATGCCGATGCGCAAGGGCAGTTCCGGGCTATTCGTTGTCTGTTTCATCTTCAGGAATTTCCTCTATTATATATTCAACATCTTGCGGCGATATGCGCACATGGCTTACACCTGTGGGCGTGGTTTTGAGCGAGAGGTGGCACACGTTAGTTTTGTTGCGCAACAACTCCTCATAGTTCACCACCAGCACAAAGTTTTCGCTCGTTATGCTGCGGTAAAGGCCCATGCCTACTTGGAATGTGACATTGACCGTGGCGGGGAAGGTGCGCAACTGCTTTGACGCCGGGAAGTTGACTTGCTGCACGGGCACTTGCACTGTTTTTTCGACAAGGCGGTCGACACAGAAGGTGACACTGACCTTGTTGGGCACAAACTTGGCACCGCGCACGGGCATAAAAGGTGCACTGACACGTGTGGTGTCGGTCAGCCCATGCAGATTGAGGGGCTTGGTGTAGGCTGCTGTTATGGTGTCAAGCAACTCCTTGGCAGCATAGACTGTTACAGAATCTTGTCCCAACAACATGTTGGCCAGCGAGAACAGGCGCCCGGCTCCCACCTTGCCCTGCATAACCACCGGCACACGTTTGCAAAGTCCGTAGTTGTAATAGAACTCGAGCGTGTCGGGTTTGATTGACACTATCTGTGTGCTGCCCACCAGCTGCGTGGCTATTTGACGCATGACTTCGGCCGTTTGCACTGCGCCATAGCCATTATTGTTGCTATACGTTGTGAAGTCCACCACAATAGACTTGAACTTGTGGGTGTAGCGATAGGCAAGCAGCACACTGCCCTTGTCGCGCAACGACACGTGTACCACATTGGGCAGGTCGGTAGTGACCACCACATTGCCTGGCACATTACGCAATTCGATGGGTATGGCAAAATCCTCCTCGTAGGTTTCGTTAAGTGCTTGAAAAAGCCAGAAGGTGGTGCTGAGCACTAAAAAGAACAGGAAAATGAAGGTTTGCTTGTTCCATAACCACGACAGCCATTTGCGCTGCAACCATTTGCGGTGCAGCTTGTCGGCATGGTGTGTATTGTTGGGTTGGTTGTTTGCCATGGTGTTTTTCTTGACAAGCAGGTGTATAGGTGACGCCTACTTAACCAAAAAGGCTTCGGCCCATGCTGCCATGCTGTGTGTTGACAACATGCTTATAACATTGGGGCGAAGCCTTTTTAATTGGGTGTATATGTGGGTTGGCAGAGCAGGTGGACTTGCTTGTCCCGTTAGAGAAAATCCGTCAACCAGTTTACTGTCTTACTTCTTGTTGTTTGTGGCAATAGGATTGATGGCTTCCTTGGCAAAAGTAATCTTTACGCCAGTAGCAACTTCGAGAGTCACGGTGCCTTCATCTTCGTTAATGGCCTTGACGGTACCATGTATGCCACCAATGGTTACGACGTCCTGGCCCACAGTCAGTGCATTGCGGAACTTCTGAATTTCTTTCTGCTTCTTGTTCTGCGGACGGATCATGAAGAAGTAAACAATGGCGAACAAAACCACCATCATGATAATCATGCTCATGCCACCGCCTTGCTGGCCCTGGGCTGCATTTAAAACAATTGCGTTCATTTTGTGTTAAGGGGTATGAATTAGTTTTTTATTTATCTGTACATTGTGCGTGTCTTGCAGGAGCCTGGACTCATACAAAACCGCAGTTAACAAGTTTACTTGTTGTCGGTCTCCTTCTTTACCTTGCGCTCGCGCACTTTGGTGATACGGCCTTCCTTGGCCAATTCTTTGACAATGCCGTCGAGCATGCCATTGATGTACGACGAACTGCGTGGTGTGCTGTACACCTTGGCAATGTCAAGATATTCGTTGAAGGTGACATTGAGGGGTATTGAGTCGAATGTGAGAATTTCGGCCAGAGCTATCTGCATGATAATCACATCCATGAAAGCCAAGCGGTTGAACTCCCAGTTTTTGGTGTGAGCACGGATAATGTCGCGCAATTCGGCTCCACGCTCAAGGGCAGCCTCAAAGAGTTTGCCAGCAAACAGGCGGTCCTCGTCGGCAGCATATTCGGGCAGGAGTTCTTGCTCGGGTGTGCTTTTCTCGTCAAAGCGCTTGATGGTTTTCATAACAAACGAGTCTACCACCTGCTTGTCGTCATTCCAATAAAGTGAGTGTTCCTCGAGCAAGGCGTCAAAGTCGTCATTGTTGCACACAAAAGTTTTGTAGAGTTTGCGCACCACTTCGCGGTCGGCTTCGTAAGAGAAATCCTCCTTGGTGATGTACATCTCGTAAATGTCGCTTTCTACCATTTTGGCATAAAGTTTCTTTACGAAAGCGTCCTCCTCGGGCCATTGCCCTTTACGGTTCTCTCGATAGTCAATCAGAGCTTTGTTGTCGTCCAACTGGCAAAGCAACTTGTTGTCGGCAAACTGCTTGTCGGGTGATATGCCACCAACTGCGGCACCAGTACGTTTTTCGCGTGCCACGCGCACGGCGTCTTTACGTTCGGCGTGTTTTTTAAGTTCTACCAACAATGAGAGCAGGTATTGATAAAGGTCGTAGGCCTTCTGCAATGAGAAGTTGAGTTCCTTTTCGGCCATATCAATAGTTTTGCCTTCATTTTGATAATACGAATATACGAGCTGAACCACTTTCAGCCTTATCAGTTCTCTGTTGATCATAATCGTAAGGGTACCTATGTTTTCAAGGTGCAAAGATAGTGCAAGGCGAGCGAAGCCCAAAGCAAAAAACACTTTTTTTGATTTGGACTTCCGAGCCGCAGCCTATCTTCGCGAAGCAAAGTAGTGCAAGGCGAGCGAAGCCCAAAGCAAAAAACACTTTTTTTGATTTGGGCTTCCGAGCCGCAGCCTATCTTCGCGAAGCAAAGTAGTGCAAGGCGAGTGAACTAACTTTGTCAATGCGTCACCCAATCAAATGACGTAACGCTTCGTTTTTCAACATGCGCCATTCAATGGTATAAAAGAGCGATGAAGTTAGGAAAAAACGCAAGCACTAATGGGGGCGACGCGTCTCGCGTCGGGAAAATAAAAAGGAAAGGCACCCCCCACTAAATAACTGCTGCACTATCACCGACGCGAGACGCGTCGCCCCCATTAGAGCGCAATGCCCTGGCACAACAGTCCTTTACATGGCTTCAAATTTGCTTTTTAGCTTGTAATTTTGATAGGAAACGCTACCACTAATGGGGGCGACGCGTCTCGCGTCGGGCATTTTTCAGCAGCCTCGTCCCGCGTCGGAAAAATGTAGTTGTTATTTAATGGAGTTAGTATCAATTCTTTTTATGTTTGTAGTCTTGACGCATTTCCCTGGCTCGGGTGCGGCATCGTTTTTTTTGTCGGAATGTGGAAAATGTCATTTTATTTGCCCGTTCCTTACTTCCTTTTGTTGTGGTGCCCATGTCGCTGAATATCAAAGCATTAGTGTGTTTCTTGAGCATGCCGTATAGATTGTGACTGAAAAATTATTTCAAAAAAGTGCTTGAATAGTTTGCAGGTTTATAAATTTGTTGTACCTTTGCACTCGCAAACGAGAAACAACGACACTCGCAAGCCAATTATGGCGCGATAGCTCAGATGGTTAGAGCGCATGATTCATAATCATGAGGTCGACAGTTCAATCCTGTCTCGCGCTACAAAGCAGTTACAACACTTTGGTTGTGACTGCTTTTTTCTTATTTGTATTTTGCATTATCAGCGCGTATTTGTTTGTTTTGTGTTCTGTTAGCCCATAGCTCCGAAAAAAGTTGTATTTTTGCATAGTCATGCGGTATGGCATAGTGTCCGAGCGTGGCTTAATATTGCATCATAATACAATAATGGTCATAATAAAGAAGTTAGACTGGTATGTACTCAAAAAGTTCCTGCTTGTGTTTGCAGGGGCTTTCTTTGTCGTACTCTTTGTTTTTATGATGCAGTTTACATGGCGTTATGTAGACGATTTGATAGGTAAGGGACTGTCGTTCGACATTTTGGCCAAGTTCTACTGGTATATGGCTCAAACTTTGGTGCGCGACTCTTTGCCCCTTTCGGTATTGCTGGCTTCGCTCATCACCTTTGGTAATATGGGTGAGTCGTTTGAGTTGCTGGCCATGAAGGCTGCAGGCATACCGTTGATACGCATCATGCGCCCGCTGGCCATTTTTGCAGCATTCTTGACGGGTACATCATTCTACTTTCAGAATTTTACATCGCCAGATGCGCAGATAAATATGCGCACGCTCCTGTTCAGTATGAAAGAGCAGTCGCCTGCGGTAGAGATACCAGAAGGTGTGTTTTACAATGGCGTGCCTAATATCAACATATATGTGCAGCGTAAGAACACGCTCACAGGCATGTTGTACCAAACCATAATTTACAAAACAGACCAGGGGTTTGACCGCGCGCAGATTGTGCTGGCAGATTCAGCCCGTCTGGAGGTGACACGTGATAAAATGCACTTGCGCCTGGAACTGTGGAATGGTGAACAATTTGAGAGTCTTGAATCGTCGGGCGGTGCAGCCACGCAAATGATGCAGAATGGTGCGCATGAGCCTTTCGATCGCGAAACATTCCGTTTCAAGACTTTGCTGATAGACTTTGACAGCAACTTCAATTTGATGGACAAGAGCCTGATTGCCGGTATGCCCACTGCCAAAAACATGAAGCAAATTCAGCAAAGCGTGGACTCGATGAATGCCGAGCTGGATTCTGTGGGACGGCAATATTACAAAGATGCCTGTGTGACATACTATCGACGTCCGCAGTTGCCGGCAAAGGACTCTGTGGCGTTGTTGAACTTGTTGCGGTCGCGCCAAGGGCAGAGCACACTCGCTTTTGACACGATTGTGGCTCATGCAGACCCTCAAAAGTTACAGATGGCAAGGCAAATTGCACTGTCGAGCGTGAAGTCTGTTTCGGCAGATTTGGAATGGAAAGCCATGGGCGCAGACCAAGAACAGCGCAGCTTGTTGGGGCACGAGGTGGAATGGCACAATAAGATAACCTATTCGTTGGCTTGTTTGCTCTTCTTCTTTGTAGGTGCACCGCTGGGTGCCATCATACGCAAGGGTGGCCTCGGTATGCCAACCGTCATTTCGGTGGCCATATTCATTGTGTGGTACATCATTTACACCTCGGGCATGAAAATGGCTCGTGATGGCAATATCAACATGGTGCTCGGTATGTGGATAAGCACAATGGTCATTGCACCATTCAGCGTATTCTTTACGTATAAGGCCAACAAAGATTCGGTTGTGTTTAACATAGATGCTTACAAGCATTTCTTCGTGCGCTTGTTTGGCTTGCGTACGTCACGTCACATCTTCAGGAAAGAGGTGATTATTGATGAGCCGCGCTTGGACAAATTGCCTGCGGAGATTGAGGCGCTCATTTCAGCTTGCAAAGCTTACAACGAGAAAACTAAATTGTTGCGTGCGCCAAGCTATGTGAATATATTCTTCCATCATGTGCCAGACCGTGTGGCAGAGCAGATTGATGAACAGATGGAGCGCATCGTTGAGGAATTGTCGAACAGTCGTAACCGCGTGGTGCTTGAGGTGCTAAATCGCTATCCGATATTATATACTCATGCGCACACTTCGCCTTTTGACAAAAAATGGGCCAATGTGGCGGCGGGGCTTTTTGTGCCGTTGGGCATTGTGCTTTGGTTTAGAATTTGGCGTTTCCGCCTGCGCCTTTACCGTGATATGCGTGTGATTGTGCGTACCAGTGAGCAACTCTTGGCATTGCTGCAGGGAAATACGCTCGTAGAAGGGGGTGACACCGTGGCCAATGGCACAACTGTATCGCCCTCGGGGGGCATAATCCAGCGTTGGGCTTCGAATCGGCGTGTTGTCGTAACCTTGTTGGTTGCTATTTTGTTGGCCGTGGCCGGTTACGGCGGTTGGCATGCTTGGCGCCGGTATCAGTATAAACGCTACATGCAGGAGCATGGCGAACTCATGCCGAATACCCCCAAACAGCCCGATGGCGGTGTTGCGCCCGGCCAATTACCTCTTGGAAATGGCGCACCGCTCCCCTTGCGATTGCCGCAACAGGCGCCTTGACAAATAGTGGAGTGGGGGCAGGCGCAGGTCCGTTTTATACGTGTGGCCTCAATGCGGTTTGTTGACAAACATTAGGCTATGCACACTCAAATAAGATAATATAATACGAAACATAATGAGCTCATTCAAACTTGCTTCGATTGAGGAAGCTATACAAGATTTCAAAAAAGGACAATTCGTTGTTGTAGTAGATGACGAGGACCGCGAAAACGAGGGCGACCTGATTATGGCTGCCGAATTGGTGACACCCGAGCATGTGAACTTTATGTTGCGCAATGGCCGTGGTGTGTTGTGTGCGCCTGTTACCATAGAGCGTTGCAACCAATTGGGGCTTGAACATCAGGTGCAGACCAATACCAGTATGCTTGGCACCCCGTTTACGGTAACAGTCGATCTGCTCGAGGGGTGTACTACTGGTGTAAGTTGCCATGACCGTGCAGCTACCATACGTGCCTTGGCCAATCCCGACAGCCGCCCTGAGAGTTTTGGGCGCCCGGGACATATCAACCCCCTTTACGCACAAGACCGTGGCGTGTTGGCACGTGCCGGACATACCGAAGCTGCAGTAGACCTTGCCCGTTTGGCTGGCATGCAACCTGCCGCTTGCTTGATAGAGATACTTAATGAAGATGGTACCATGGCGCGTATGCCGCAGTTGCAGGCGTTTGCCGAGCGCGAGGGTTTGCATATCATCACCATCAAGGACCTTATAGCCTACCGTCTTAAAACGGAATGCCTTGTTGAAAAGGGAGAAGAGGTGGATATGCCTACCGAATATGGTCACTTCCGTTTGATACCGTTCCGTCAAAAGAGTAACGGACTCGAACACATTGCTTTGATAAAGGGCGAGTGGGAGGCTGACGACCCCGTGCTTGTGCGTGTGCACTCATCGTGTATGACTGGTGATATCTTTGGCTCAGAGCGTTGCGATTGTGGCGAACAACTGCACAAAGCCATGCGCATGATAGAGAAAGAAGGCAAGGGCGTGGTGCTTTACCTCAATCAAGAGGGTCGCGGCATTGGGCTGATGGCCAAAATTGCAGCTTATAAATTGCAGGAAGAGGGCTATGACACGGTAGATGCCAATGTGCACCTTGGTTATGATCCCGATGAGCGTGACTATGGTGTTGGGGCACAAATACTCGGCATGCTAGGTGTGCGCAAAATGCGTTTGCTCACCAACAATCCTGTAAAGCGTGTGGGCCTCGAGGCTTATGGACTTGAGATTACTGAAAATGTGCCAATAGAAATTACGCCTAACAAGTATAACAAGCGTTACCTTGAAACCAAAAAGGAGCGCATGGGACACACTTTGCACTTATAAAATCTGATCGATTATGGAACGTAACATTTATGAATACAATCCCAATGTGATTGAAGCTCCGCAGTCGGCCACGTTGAGCACGTCGTCGCTGATGACGAAGGTGTATCTGTGGATGACAATGGCTCTGGCTGTGACAGGTATGACAGCCTTTTATGTGGCAGGCAATGAGTCCTTGCTTTATACCATAGCCTCGAGCCGCGGCCTGATTTGGGGCATATTCATTGCCGAGTTGGCTTTGGTATGGATACTTTCGGCCAATATCATGCGTTTGTCGTTTGCAGTGGCAGGGCTGATGTTTGTGGCTTACTCTGTGCTCAATGGCGTGGCCATGTCATATATATTGTTGGCGTACACCGAGTCGAGCGTGACTACGACGTTTTTGGTGACAGCCGGCACATTTGGCGCCATGAGTGTGGTCGGTTTTACTATTAAAAAGGACCTTTCGGCATTTGGCCGCCTTTTAATCATGGTTCTGTTTGGCCTTATTATAGCCACTGTGGTCAATATGTTTGTGGCCAGCAGCACGTTAGATTGGGCTTTGACATACATTGGCGTGTTCTTGTTTTGCGGTCTGACTGCTTATGACACGCAGAAAATGAAGGAAATACTTCGCCAGAGCGAGGGCGCAGGCGATACCAACATGCTGAAAATAGCTTTGTTGTGCAGTCTTTCGCTTTATTTGGACTTTATCAACTTATTCTTGTATCTGCTCCGCATTTTGGGTGACAGACGCAGCTGATTATTAAAAAACGAAGGGGTTGGGTGCAAAACACATGAGGTTTGGCACTCGCCCCTTTTACACATACATCTTTAATACATATCTACAAAATGCTTTCAACACTCGTAAACCGTTTGGCCCCTTCGGCCACCCTTGCCATGTCGCAAAAGAGTGCAGAACTCAAGGCACAAGGCGTTGACATTATCAACCTTTCGGTTGGCGAACCCGACTTTAATACCCCCGATCATATAAAGGAGGCTGCTAAAAAGGCTATTGACGAGAATTATTCGCGCTATTCGCCAGTGGCAGGTTATCCTGCATTGCGCAAGGCTATTTGCGATAAACTCAAAAATGAGAACGGACTGGATTATGCTCCAGAGCAGATTGTATGTTCGAATGGTGCCAAGCAATGCGTGTGCAATGCTGTGATGGCCATCGTTTCACCGGGTGAGGAGGTGATTATTCCTGCACCTTATTGGGTGAGCTACCCGCAAATGGTGCTCATGGCTGATGGCAAGCCCGTATTTGTGGAGGCTACCATAGAGCAGGATTTCAAAATTACTCCCGCACAGCTCGAGGCTGCTATCACACCTAAAACACGTGCCATCATTCTTTGTTCGCCCAGCAACCCAACTGGTTCGGTATACAATCAGGCCGAGCTTGAGGCCCTGGCCGAGGTGCTCCGCAAGCATGAGGGCGTGTACGTAATCAGCGATGAAATTTACGAACACATCAACTATGTAGGCCAGCATGCTTCAATAGCTACTTGTGAGGGTATGAAAGAGCGTACAATCGTTATCAATGGTGTGTCGAAAGCATACGCCATGACAGGTTGGCGTATCGGTTTCTTGGCAGCCCCGATCGAATTGGCCAAGGCTTGCAGCAAATTGCAGGGACAGTACACCAGTGGTCCTTGCTCGGTGAGCCAAATGGCTGCTACTGCAGCCTTTGCTGGTCCGCAACAGTGCGTAGAAGATATGCGACAGGCTTTTGAACGTCGTAAGAACCTGATTGTAAAATTGGCAAAGGAAGTTCCTGGCTTTGAAGTAAACGATCCTCACGGTGCCTTCTACCTCTTCCCCAAGTGCAGCTACTATTTCGGCAAGACTGATGGACAGCGTGTAATCAAAGATTCTATGGATTTTGCCATTTATTTGCTTGAAGTAGGCCATGTGGCTACAGTGGGTGGTGCTGCGTTTGGTTCACCTGAGTGCTTCCGAATGAGCTATGCCACAAGCGATGAAAACATTGTTGAAGCCTTGCGCCGCATTAAGGAGGCTGTCAGCAAATTGAAGTAAAATCGAGTTGTGAATAGCAGGTCGGAATGCAATGTCCCGAATGCTTTTACATGAAATGACAATATGTGCCGTTCAGGGTGGGACGAGTGTGCCACCTTGAACGGCATGTTGTTTTATATGTTGCGCGATTATTTTGCATAACCATCATTTTGCATTACCTTTGCACAAAATAGGCTGCACCTCGGCATAACGTTCAAGCAAGCTTGACGTTCTGCGCTCGGTTTGCACTGCATTTGTATGTAGTAATGATTTTATACTACACTAAGAAACTTATAGCAAAATCTCTTAAAACACATGAGGCCTTCTCTTTTGAAATACTTACAAATTGTTCTGTTTGTCGCAATAATGCCGTTTGTCTCGTTGGCTGACGTAGAAAAGCGTAATTTTACACTCGTAATTGATGCTGGACATGGCGGGCATGACGCAGGAGCAGTTGGTGCCTATTCAAAAGAAAAGGATATCAATCTTAAAGTGGCGTTGGCATTTGGCCGGCTGGTTGAAAATAATTGCCCTGACGTAAAGGTTGTTTATACGCGTAAAACAGATGTGTTTATACCTTTGCAACGACGCGCCGATATAGCAAATAATAACAAAGCTGACCTTTTTGTGTCGGTACATACCAATGCGTTGCCTGCAGGACGACAGGCTTATGGGTCTGAAACCTATACGCTGGGTATGGCACGTGCCAATGCCAACTTGGCTGTAGCCAAACGCGAGAACTCAGTTATTACGCTCGAGAGCGATTACAAAAGTACCTATCAGGGCTTTGATCCGAATAAGGCTGAGAGCTATGTGATATTTGAGTTCATGCAGGACAAGTTTATGAAGCAAAGTGTCGATCTCGCCACTTGCATTCAGCGTCAGTACGCCTCGGCAGGACGACCTAATAAAGGTGTGCACCAAGCTGGATTTTTGGTGCTTCGCAATACCTCGATGCCTTCGGTGCTGACAGAATTGGGCTTTATTACCACACCCTCTGAAGAGGCGTATCTTAATTCACAACAGGGCGTGACAGAGTTGAGCCGCAGCATTTATAATGGTTTCCTGGCCTATCGCCGCATGCACCAGCGTGGTGTCAACGACATTCCGGCTAACCTGCCATTGCAGGTGGCTGCTGCGAATGATGTGGCACAGAAACCTGTAAACGCTAACGGCAAAGACACCCCCTCAGCTAAAGAGGTGGCTGTTGTACCGGTTGAGGCTGTGCCCACGGCGCGTATAGCGAGGTCTGATGCAGATAAAAATGAAGAGAAACCTGTGACTGAAACGCGCAGACCATCACAACCTAAAACGCGACCGGTAACGGCGCAGACAGCACCAGTACGCAAGGTGGAGGAACCTGCTGCCAAGCGGACACCGGCTGTGGCAAATAAGCCTGTGGCTACACCTAAGCAAAATGCTACACCTAAGCAAAATGCTACACCTAAGCAAAATGCTACATCTAAGCAAAGTGCTAAACCTACACCTAAGCAAAATGCGGTAGCTAAGTCTACAGCCAAGGATAAGGATACAGATAAAGCCAAGGGCAAACAAACAGCAACGAAGAAGGAGTCCCCGAAGGAGACAAAGGGTAAGGATACAAAGAAAGAACGAGTGGGCGCACGTGCCAAGCAACGTGTGACTTACCGTATACAAGTGGGTGCGGGCAAGAAGGAAATTGCCACTAACGACCCACAATTTAAGGGCTTGGACGTAACGCGTGTGAAGGAAGGTGCGCTTTATAAATACTATTATGGCACCTATCACACTTACGCTGAGGCGCAAAAAGCACAGAAAACGGTGAAGGCAAAATTGCCTGCAGCCTATATAGTAGCCACTGTGGCAGGCAAAAGTGTGACTGTGGCCGAAGCGCGAGCCAAGGAAAAAGAATAATAACAGACTCAACTACTTGCAACAGAATAGAACAAAGTATGAAGAAGGAAATGAAAATAGCACTCACAGCAGTAGTGGCACTTGTGCTGCTGTTTGTGGGACTGAACTTTTTGAAGGGCATTAACGTGTTCAAGTCAACCAATACCTATTATGTCAAGTTTAAGGACGTAGCAGGTCTTGCTGTGTCGAACCCCGTCTATGCCAACGGCTACCCTGTGGGTATTGTGCGTACGATAGATTATGACTATAAGCGTGGCGAGTATGTGGTGGTAGGCATCGAACTCGATGATGAGATGCGCGTGCCGCAACAAACGCGTGCCGAACTCGAGGCCGAACTTATGGGTGGCGTGAAAATGACGCTTGTGCTTGGCCCCAATCCTGTTAAGAATATAGAGCAGGGTGACACCATACAGGGCGGCATGCACCTCGGTGCAATGGACAGAGTGGGCGAGATGGTGCCGCAGATAGAAAAGATGCTGCCAAAGCTCGACTCGATTATGGACAACTTGAACCGTCTCACTTCAGACCCTGCCTTGGCTGCCACATTACACAATGCACAGGCTATAACAAGCAATTTGAAGCAGACATCAGAGAAACTTAACGTGCTGATGCAGAATGATGTGCCTGTGATGCTTGCCAGTTTGAAAAATACCAGTGCCAATGCCGAGCGCTTTACGGGCAAATTGGCGGCGCTTGATGTGCAGACCACGCTCAATAGTGCCAATGCTACGTTGGCCAGTGCCAATCGTTTGGCCAACCAGCTTGGCGAAATGTCTACGTCGCTCGATACAAAACTCAAGAGCAAGGATAACACACTTGGATTGTTCTTGAACGATCGTGGCGTATATGACAACTTGAACTCTACCTTGCGCAATGCAGACTCGTTGATGATAGACCTCAAGTCGCACCCCAAACGTTATGTACATTTCTCCATATTCGGCAAGAAGGATAAGTAATTACCCAATATTGAACACCTGTTCAGGTGACAGGTGGTTTTATACAAATGGAACGGGCGCTTAAGTGTGCCCGTTCCATTTGTCTTAATATGGCAATTTTGGCTGGCGCAAGCAAAAAAGCTGGTTCTGTTTTGCTCTTTTAAGGGCGAACAGCCTTTTTCTGATGCGAGACGGGATTGCTGAAAAAAACGATGCGGGACGAGACTGTTGAAAAAACGCGGGACGCGTCGCCTCCATTAGTGCTTGCGTCTTGAATCAGATAGACAGGTTAAAAAGCAATTTTGAAGTCATGTAAAGAACTATTGTGCCAGGGCATTGCGCTCTAATGGGGGCGACGCGTCCCGCGTTCGGTGAAATACAATACCCATACACCAAATAAAGGCTCACAGACAGCAGTAATTACACTCCTGTCTGTGAGCCTTTGCCTTAATGCTCGACGCGGGACGCGTCGCCCCCATTAGAGGTAGCGTTTGGTGGTAGCGTTTGGTGGTAGCGTTTGGAGCTTGAGTCCGGCGCATGTGTTTACGTTTTACCGAAAAGCAATAATTTATAAAAGGGTCAAGACGATAAAGTTCCACTTGGTACCTTTACCTTACTACAAAAACTTTACTTGTCGTGTATCTTACATCTTACACAAATACGTTGCAATTCATTGATTATCAATGCTTTAATCAGTGTAAGATGCTGCCAATCCTACCTACACGCAACCTACACAACCCACACGCTGCCACACGGCACGAGCACGGGAGGAAGATATCACGGCATAGGGGAGCAGAAAAGTCTGTTGCTCCGACAGATTCTTCTACTTCCCTGTGGCGTAACCCCCACCGCATACGTCCAAACCGACTGCGCGACAGCGGGGTGTGATGTGTAAGATATATGCAAGGGTGTGTAAGATACTTTGGAATCATCTTACACACTTGAAACCGTTGTGTATCAACTTGTTACGTGTAAAAAGTGTAAGATGGCAGTAAAAGCACATACATTCGTTTATAAGAGGACTGATAAAGTCAGGGCACACTTGTCTTGTTCTTGAACGATTGTGGCGTATATGACAACTTGAACTCTACCTTGCGCAATGCAGACTTGTTGATGATAAACCTCAAGTCGCACCCCAAACGTTATGTGCATTTCTCCATATTTGGTAAGAAGGATAACTGCTCAGGTGACAGGTGGTTTTACACTAATGTAACGGACATGCTTTAGTGTCCGTTCCATTTATCTTAGTATTGTGCAATGTGTTTGCATTTGCTTGTCGTTTCCGCCGTTTCCTGCAGCTTTTAGCCAAGGCGGGTAGGGTAAAACATGTTATTTCAGACTCTCTTATGTCTTATAACCCTAACGACCTTCATCTTTAACCTCTAACGATGAAGGTCGTTAGGTGCTAAGGATGAAGGTCGTTAGAGGTTATGGTTGAATATCATCGTTAGGATACAAAGATAAAAACCTTAGGATTGGGCTTAATAAAATATGCGTATTTTGACGCCGATGCTCCAATTTTTGCCCAGTTGTGACTTCTCTGCTTTGTCAAAAAGTAGAAGGTTACTTGCAGATTGCGCTCCATACTGCTGACGCACATAGTCTTTATCGAAGCGATCGGTATAATCGTGCTTCACGTAAAGTTCCATGCCCATTAGATGCTTCAATTCCAAACCTAATGAATAGTAGCCCACGAAGTTGTTCTTTTTGAGCAAGGCATCGTCTTTCACATAGACCTTTTCCCTGCTTTCGGGATCCTTGTATGCTATTTCCCCTTTCTTGTTAAGATGATATTCTGCACCTGCAGCCAAGTAGAAGGCAAGCTCTGTATTATGCATAAAGTTCCAACGCAATTGCAAGGGAATTTCCATCGTGGAATAGTCCATTGCTCCATTAATGATGCCCTGCTCTTCATTTTGGCGACTTGTGGCGAGGGTTTTATTCTTATGAGCGGTATAAGTGAAGCCTGTTGTCACATTAATAGGCGAAACTGTCCAACCGAGACGAACGTATGCACCACCTCCACCATCTAACATATCAGCGCCAAATCCGTAGCCCAAAGATGCTTCAGCACCGAAATGTAGAAAGTTTCCTCTATTCATGCGATTGTCTGTACGTTTGGACAAACTATTCACTTCCTTTCGTGCTTCATCACTCATCGGCAATTTCGCTATACTATCAAATTCACCAAGTTGCTTATTGCTATGCGCTAACTTAGCCAAGCGGACGGCGCGCATATCTTTCATTTGCAAGGTATATTTTCCAAAAGGATTTTGGTCAATATATTCTTTGATAGCCTCATCGTTCAGTTTCTTTTGCTTCTTGAGTTGCTCAAGATAATGTTTGCCATTCTCTGCTGACAGATCAATTGCTTCTGGGTGGTTAGGATTAATGCTTAATACATGTTGTGATGCTTCAACCGCTTCTTTGTAAGCCTTATTACTTGTGGCAGATTGCGCCTTGCACAAATATGCTGAAATTTCTGCATTTTTTAGGCTATCCAATCTTGTTGTTACCTGTTTTGCATAGTCAATGTCAGAAAAGATGCGTTTTCCCTCAAGCGTAGCCTTATAGTCGCGTTCTACGTCTCTGAAATCGTTGTGCGAGAGCACCACCTTATCATAATATAGTTGCTGCACGCGTCGCCATCCAGCCTGTGCCTGCTCAGGGTAAGCAAATGGATGTGCTGCCACCTTTGCAATGTCTTGATAACTTGTATTTTTATCGCTCACCAAAGTCCATTCCTTTTCGTTCCAATAGGCGCGAGCCGAATCGGCTATTTCTTTGGTACATAGCGAATCCATTGCTAAGAAATAAAGGCCGTTATGGTTATTAGAAGCTTTCAACTGTTGAAACTTCATGGAACTCCATGCTTGCTTCAAGACTGCTTTGGTTGTCTCTTTAGCATTGCTACAAACTGCATGTTTCTTTATTGTATCAAGTTCTGTTAGATTCTCATCTCTACACACCATAATATTCCATATTTCTAAGCCATACGACTTTGATTCGTCGAGTAAATCGCCTTTAAGATAAGTCTCTAAGTGAGCAATATCATTGTTCTTCTCGTAATTCGCAATTTGTTTCTTTTCCTGTGCAATGGTCTGCTTCTTTAGCCATTCCTTATCGTACTGGATCGTACGGGTTTCAGTCCAAGATTCCCCATCGGATGTAGCACAGCGTTCTATCCAATTCCCAAATTGATCATTCTTAGTGTATCGATAAGTGGTTACCCACTTTTTTATTTTGTGCGGTTTTCTCCAAGAATCACCAGGTATATTCGCTAAAAATGAACCTAAGTGTACATAGTACCGGATTTTCTTTACATACGTGTATTTACTTACATATTTCCCCGAATAAGTAAAAGTATGTGAGTATGAAATCCAATTTTCACCATTATGTTCCGCTGGCATATCCCATTGTATAAACTTTGAGAATGAAGATGGTCTATTTCCTTTTACTTTAAATGAGGTACCATCGATGTCGTATGAAATAAGTTTCTTTGTTCGCGTATTATATTCTGCATATTCAGAATAGCTATTCCCCTTTCCTTGAATTGTGTAATTTTCCACCACCCCATTTAGTCCCATTGAAGCAGAGGTTTGCGCCTTTGCCTTATAGCCTATCAAGAAGATGGCTATCAACAATAAGTATGTAAAGTGTTTCATGTTAAAATGTTGTTTTAGTTTTACGGTGTGACTACTCTGTTCGGGATTTTCGTCTTCTTCCTTTATAATGTTAGCGGGTGCAAAACTAAATATAAAAATAGATTTTTGCATTATCCTTTTTGTCCAATTACGGGGATACTTTCATTAGAAACACGCGTCCGGTAAAACATTGTAATATATGATGAGAGGTGATGATTTATCTAAACACAAAAGGGTGGCCATAAAATGATCGCCGATAGGAAATGTCCCAAAAGTTATTTTACTCCCCAATTACAAGTAGGTCATCAGAATGGGAAATCTCATAGCCAAAGTTGACATAAGGCTTTGTTGAGAAGAGTGGGCTCTACACATGTTCTATTGACAATCCTTGTTAGCAAAATGTGCTTTATATCTTTCGTCATTTCAAATAAAATTCGGAACTTTGCAAACCCTATCGGCAAGTTGTAAACTCTAAATATCCTCAATGCAAGACCATACGCTCACATATTGGCAGACATCGTTGCAGTATATCAAGCAAAATGTACCTGCAGACATATACAAGGCATCGTTCGAGCCTTTGCAGTTTGTCAGTTTTGACGAGGGATTGCTAAAGGTTGGAGTGCCCAACAAATTGTTTGCAGAGTTGTTTGAAAGCAACTATGCCAAGTATTTCTTGCAGGTAGTCAGTCACTATTGTGGGCGCAGCGTCAGGCTGAAGTATGTGATAGAGCAAAAGCCGGCTGAGAATGTAGCGCCCAATCCGATATTGGTGACGCCAAACGAAAAGGAAATTAACCGCTACAGGGTAACTCCACAACAGACGCAGGCAAAAATGCCGCCGCTCGATTCGCAACTCAATCGTCGTTACACGTTCGAGAATTTTGTAGAGGGTGGCAGCAACAAGCTCTCGCGCAGTGTGGGACTAAGCATAGCCGAGAGTCCGGGCAAAAGTGCTTTTAACCCATTCTTTCTGTACGGGCCGAGCGGTGTGGGCAAAACGCACTTGGTCAATGCCATAGGTGTACGCATCAAGCAGTTAAATCCTGAAAAACGTGTGCTGTTTGTATCGGCACACGTGTTCAAAACCCAATATACCGACTCGGTAATACATAACACGCAAAACGATTTTATCAATTTCTATCAGTCGATTGAAGTATTGATAATTGACGATATACAGGAGATTACCACGTCGAAAACTCAAATGGCCTTTTTCCACATATTCAACCATTTGCAGCAAAATAACAGACAAATAATCATTACCTGCGATCGTCCGCCCGTGCTGTTTGAGGGCATAGAGGAGCGTATGCTCACCCGTTTTAAGTGGGGTATGGTAGTGGAAATGGAAAAGCCCGACACGCAGCTGCGCCGCGACATATTGGTGTCAAAGATACGCCGCGACGGTTTGGAGCAGGCTATTCCGCCTGATGTGGTGCAGTATATCGCCCAGAATGTGGAAAGCAGTGTGCGTGAGCTCGAGGGTATTGTCAATTCCATTATGGCCTATTCGGTGGTTGATAATTGCGAAATAGACATGCAATTAACCCAGCGTGTAGTGGCACGTGCCGTAAATTTGGAAAAGAAAGAACTCTCTGCCGATGACATATCTGCAGCAGTATGCCAGCGATATGGTGTGAAGCAAAAGGACCTCTCGTCAAAAAGCCGCAAACAGACTATTGTGCAGGCGCGCCAGTTGGCAATGTTCTTGATACACAAGTACACCGACACCACTTACAGCCATATAGGTAGAATGTTTGGCAAACGCGATCACAGCACCGTACTTTATGCCTGTAATCAGGTGACACGTCGCATTGGAGTGGAAAAGACTTTCAGACGCGAGGTTGAGGAACTTGAGAGCGTGCTGAAGTAAACGCACTCTTTGGGTTATCTCATTAAATAATACGCAAACAAAAGAGGTGTGTCAAAATCCAATTTGTGCGGGCTGAAAGCCCAATGATTGTCCATAGCCCTGGGCAAGCGAAGC
>OGIV01000480.1_pt1 | contig 30127 bp, 26 predicted proteins | sample 1571861 | NCBI WGS metagenome assembly OGIV01 (sample SAMEA2582099, study PRJEB24529) | metagenome | biome: Human gut stool | place: China | collected 2011 | reverse complement strand
ACTCTTTCCCTACACGACGCTCTTCCGATCTATGCCGTATTTCTAAGAAAAGTTTCGTATTTTTGCCTCCAAAATTGAGTTAATATCTAACGAAATGAACATATTAGAACTAAGTGAACAGGAAATCATCCGACGTAACAGTCTGAATGAACTTCGCGCGATGGGCATCGAACCCTATCCCGCAGCAGAGTATGTAACCAACGCTTTCTCAACCGATATTAAAGCCGAATTCAAAGACGACGAAGCACCTCGCCAGGTATCTGTAGCTGGCCGTATGATGAGCCGCCGCGTGATGGGCAAAGCCTCTTTTATCGAACTACAGGATTCTAAAGGCCGTATTCAGGTGTATATCACTCGCGATGACATCTGTCCGGGAGAGGACAAAGAGATGTACAATACTGTGTTTAAACGCCTGCTCGACTTAGGCGACTTTATCGGAATTGAAGGTTTCGTGTTCCGCACTCAGATGGGCGAAATCAGTATTCATGCACAGAAACTGACTGTACTTGCCAAATCGATCAAACCACTGCCTATCGTAAAATACAAAGACGGCGTGGCTTACGACTCTTTCGAAGATCCTGAACTCCGTTACCGTCAGCGTTATGTCGACCTGGCCGTAAACGAAGGTATCAAAGATATATTCATGAAACGCAGTAAGGTGTACAGTTCTATGCGCGAATATTTCAATTCGAAAGGCTACATGGAAGTAGAAACTCCTATTCTCCAGGCCATCGCCGGAGGAGCTGCCGCACGCCCGTTCATGACCCATCACAATGCTTTGGACATCCCACTCTATATGCGTATTGCCAGCGAGTTGTATCTGAAACGTCTGATTGTTGGTGGCTTTGAGGGAGTATATGAAATCGGTAAAAACTTCCGTAACGAGGGTATGGACCGTACGCACAATCCAGAATTTACTTGCATGGAGATATATGTAGCCTACAAAGACTATAACTGGATGATGGAATTTACCGAAAAGATGATTGAAAAGATCTGTCTGGACGTAAATGGTACTACTGAAGTAAAAGTAGGAGACAATATCATCAACTTCAAGGCTCCGTACAGACGCGTCACCATGCTGGATGCCATTAAGGAACATACCGGTTACGACTTGACAGGTATGAACGAAGCGCAAATCCGCGAAGTATGCCAGAAACTGAATATGGAAATCGACGAAACGATGGGTAAAGGTAAACTGATCGATGAAATATTCGGTGAGTTCTGTGAAGGAACTTATATCCAGCCGACTTTCATCACTGACTATCCTATCGAAATGTCTCCGCTGACCAAAAAGCACCGTACCAACCCTGAACTGACAGAACGTTTCGAATTGATGGTAAACGGTAAAGAATTGTGTAATGCATATTCTGAGTTAAACGATCCGATCGACCAGTTGGAACGCTTTGAAGATCAGATGAAGCTAAGTGAAAAAGGAGACGACGAAGCAATGATTATCGACAAAGACTTTGTCCGTGCATTGGAATACGGCATGCCTCCTACTTCGGGTATGGGTATCGGCATGGACCGCCTTACTATGTTGATGACCGGACAATCAACTATCCAGGAAGTATTGTTCTTCCCGCAGATGCGTCCGGAAAAAGTCGTACCGAAAGATAGTGCCGCCAAATTCATGGAGTTAGGCATTGCCGAAGACTGGGTGCCTGCAATTCAAAAAGCCGGATACAACCTGGTAGCCGATATGAAAGATGTAAATCCACAGAAATTACATCAGGATATTTGTGGCATCAATAAGAAATACAAATTGGAACTGACTAATCCGTCAGTAAACGATGTAGCCGAGTGGATACAGAAAATTAAATAAATCAAGAATGAAGAATGGTGATGAAGAACCGGAACATTTGTCTCCCTATCTTTCATGCACCATTCTTCATTCTTCATTTTTAATTCTTAATTTATAGAAATGAAATTACCCGGTAAGATAGCGATAATGGGCGGAGGAAGCTGGGCTACAGCCATCGCAAAGATGTGTCTGGCTCAAGAAGAGTCTATCAATTGGTACATGAGGCGCGACGACCGCATTGCCGATTTTAAACGACTCGGACATAATCCAGCCTATCTGACAGGCGTAAAGTTCGACATGAAGCGCATCAATTTCAGCTCTAACATCAACGATGTAGTGAAAGAATCTGATACGCTTATTTTCGTCACTCCTTCTCCATATCTGAAAGCTCACCTGAAAAAGCTGAAAACACGGATCAGAGACAAGTTCATTATTACCGCTATCAAAGGTATTGTTCCCGATGACAATCTGATTGTTTCGGAATACTTTAATAAAGAATATGGTGTTCCTCCCGAAAACATCGCTGTATTGGCTGGTCCCTGTCATGCCGAGGAAGTGGCACTGGAACGTCTCTCCTATCTCACCATCGCTTGCCCGGACAAGGATAAGGCACGTGTTTTTGCCCGTAGACTGGGCAGCAGCTTCATCAAAACTTCTGTCAGCGACGATGTGATAGGGATTGAATACAGTTCCGTACTGAAAAACGTATATGCCATCGCAGCAGGTATTTGCAGCGGTCTGAAATACGGAGATAATTTCCAGGCTGTATTGATATCAAATGCCATTCAAGAGATGAACCGTTTCTTAAATACGGTGCATCCCATAAACAGAAACGTGGACGAATCTGTTTATTTGGGTGATTTATTGGTAACAGGCTATTCTAACTTCAGCCGTAACCGCACGTTCGGTACCATGATCGGGAAAGGATACTCCGTAAAGAGTGCCCAGATAGAAATGGAAATGATAGCGGAAGGATATTACGGAACAAAATGTATTAAGGAAATCAATAAACATCATCATGTAAATATGCCGATACTCGATGCTGTATACAACATCTTATACGAACGCATATCTCCGATGATTGAAATTAAACTGTTGACTGACTCGTTTAGATAGTTAATAACGTAAAAATAAAAAAGATATGATTAGTTTGAACATTGAAAAGACTTTTGGATTCATCTCCAAAGAATCGGTTTCTGCCTATGAAGCTCAGGTTAAAGCCGCACAGGAAGCGCTGGAAAACGGCACAGGTAAAGGTAATGACTTTCTGGGGTGGTTGCATTTACCCTCTTCTATCAGCAAAGAGCATCTGGCTGACCTGAAGGCTACTGCACAAGTATTGAGAGACAACTGTGAAGTGGTGATCGTAGCCGGTATCGGCGGAAGTTACCTGGGCGCCCGTGCGGTGATCGAGGCATTGTCAAACAGCTTCACCTGGTTGCAGGAAAAGAAAACAGCTCCGGTCATCATCTATGCCGGCCATAATATCGGTGAAGATTATCTGTATGAACTGACAGAATTCCTGAAAGACAAGAAATTCGGTGTGATCAATATCTCCAAATCCGGTACGACTACAGAGACAGCTTTGGCGTTCCGCTTACTGAAAAAGCAATGCGAAGACCAACGCGGCAAAGAGATGGCCAAAAAAGTAATCGTTGCCGTTACAGATGCAAAGAAAGGCGCAGCCCGCGTCACCGCAGATAAAGAAGGATACAAATCATTCATTATCCCTGACAATGTCGGAGGACGTTTTTCTGTACTGACTCCGGTAGGTTTGCTGCCTATTGCAGTAGCCGGATTCGACATTGAAAAACTGGTAGCAGGTGCCGCCGATATGGAAAAAACTTGTGGAGCCGAGGTTCCTTTTGCGGAAAATCCCGCAGCAATCTATGCCGCTACCCGCAATGAACTGTATAAAAGTGGAAAGAAGATAGAAATTCTTGTAAACTTCTGTCCGAAACTGCACTACGTGAGTGAATGGTGGAAGCAGCTTTACGGAGAATCTGAAGGAAAAGACAACAAAGGTATCTTCCCGGCAGCAGTAGACTTCTCTACAGACCTGCACTCGATGGGTCAGTGGATTCAGGAAGGTGAACGAACCATCTTTGAAACAGTGATCTCGGTAGATAAAGTGAATCATAAGCTGGAAGTTCCTTCGGACGAAGCTAACCTGGACGGTTTAAACTTCCTGGCAGGCAAACGCGTAGACGAAGTGAACAAGATGGCCGAACTGGGAACTCAATTGGCTCATGTAGACGGTGGTGTTCCTAACATGCGTATCGTCATTCCTGAACTGAGTGAATACAGCATCGGACAGTTACTCTATTTCTTCGAAAAAGCATGTGGTATCAGCGGCTATCTGCTGGGCGTAAACCCATTCAACCAGCCGGGTGTGGAAGCATACAAGAAGAATATGTTTGCTTTGCTGAACAAGCCGGGATATGAAGAAGAATCAAAAGCTATTCAGGCAAGATTGTAAGAACCCAATAAAACAAGTATATAATAGAAAAGAGCGGCACACTACGGAGTACCGCTCTTTTCTATTATATACCGATTCATCAGATCAATCGTCTTGCTTATCGGAAGTTTTGATTTCCAACTCATACTTGGCTCCTTCACAATTAACAGGCTTGGAGAAAAGATAGAATTTAAGCTTCACTCCATCCTCGGTGACTTGCTGCACCTTTGCCCGCAGCCCCACTTTAGTCTGAGAGACTCCATCTTTAAAACCTAATTTACCATTATCCTTATCCGTAAACTCCTTATCATCACTGAGAGCTTCTTCCGGCAATTCATTAAAATCAATCGCCACAGCGTTTACCTCACTGCCCAAAGTCTCTTCCTTCACCAGAAACGTATTTAGTTCTTCTCCGTTTCCATCCAGTTTCAGCGAAATTTCAAGTTCATCATCTACTTTTAGAGGGGGTAATGCCTCCATTTGCCGGGCATAATCCATCTCTCCGTCATTGATATAAAGCCCTTCCATTTCGATTGTAGGACTGGGAACAGAATCTTTGCAAGCAGTAGTCAGCAAGCATAACGACAGTAAAGGAAAAAATAGTTTTCTCATGCAATCATATCACTTTATAGATTTTGCAAAAATACATATTCTGTTCGATTCACCAAAATAATCGTATCTTTGCACTCCAAATCAATAGGTATATATCATGTTTCAGGAAGCAATTACGCAATATCTCCAACAAAATCATTATCAATCCATTCAGTTGAAATCCGCACTTTTCGATATGGACGGCGTACTTTTCAACTCCATGCCTTATCACGCCGAAGCATGGCACAAAACGATGGAAGCTCACGGACTTCATTTGAGCAAAGAAGAAGCTTATTTGCACGAAGGCCGCACCGGAGCGGGAACCATCAACATCGTATGTCAGCGTCAACTGGGACGCGACGCCACGCCGGAAGAGATAGAGAGTATTTATCATGAAAAGAGCATTGAGTTCAACAAGCATCCCCAAGCCGAACGTATGCCGGGTGCCTGGGAATTACTACAAAAAATTAAATCTGAAGGTATCATTCCGACTGTAGTCACCGGATCCGGACAAGCTTCATTATTAGACAGACTTGAACACAATTTTCCGGGAATGTTCCGACAAGAACTGATGGTAACTGCTTTCGACGTCAAATACGGAAAACCGAATCCGGAACCCTATTTGATGGCACTGGAAAAGGGAGGATTAAAGCCTTATGAAGCCATTGTTATTGAAAATGCCCCTTTGGGAGTAGAGGCCGGACACAAAGCCGGAATATTCACCATTGCTGTTAATACTGGTCCATTGGATGGGCAGGTACTGTTAAACTCCGGAGCCGATTTACTCTTTCCTTCCATGCAAGCTCTATGTGAGTCATGGGAAGCGTTAGCCCGGTTCTTACATTAACCGCTCCTTAAAACAACAATAGCTGATAATTAAATAATTATCAGCTATATCTTTGTACTCCCGAAGGGAGTAATTATTTCAAAACAAAGCCAAACAGAAATAAACATATTTTGTTGATTTACTGCATATTTACCAAATAACTACTCCTAATTATGTTTGATTTTGTTGTGCAATATTGCATATATGTTGTGCAAAAGCCTTATATTTGCACAACCAAAAACAATAAAGAATGGCAACCGTAAAAGCATTTATTAGAACTGGCAAAAAAGATAGAGAAGCTAATATCAGGTTTCGTATTTCAGATGGACGAAATGTTCAACTATACCACAAATCCGAACTCTTAATACTACCTTCCTTATGGGATGAAAAGAGAGAGCAATATAAAGCTAAATGCATCGTCAAAACAGAAGACCGCATACAGTTAAATACAGCGATATCAGATCGTAAAAAACTACTCCTTTCTATCTACAATGAAACCCCAGACATAACGAGCGAGAAGCTGGAACAACTTGCAGATGAACATCTACATCCCGAGAAGTACCATAAAAGCAACAATAACTTTTTCGATCTAATGGAAAGCTATCTGCAAAAGAAGAAGTTGTCAGAAGTTAGAGAAAGAAACTTTCAGGTACTCTTACGATCATTGAAGCGATATGAACTATTCATTTCAGCTTGCCATAAAAAAGATTTTAAACTAGACATTAACAAGATAGACACCGATACAATTGAAGATATAGAAAGCTTTCTTCGTAATGAACATACACTTTATAATGAATATCCTGAGATTTACGAAAAAATCCCGGCAGTAATCGGTACGATACGCAAAGTACCAAAGCCTCAGCCCAGAGGCAATAATACTATATGCGCACTCTTCAGCAAATTTAGAGCTTTCTATAATTGGTGCAACAAACAAGGAATAACCAACAATCGCCCTTTTGAAAAATACAGTGGCAATACAACAGAGAAGTACGGAACCCCTTTCTACCTAACATTAGACGAACGCAATATCATAGCGGACTTTGATCTCTCAGCACGACCACAATTAGCAATACAAAGAGATATTTTCATCTTTCAGTGCTTAATCGGATGCCGCGTTTCTGATTTGCTAAAAATGACCCAGGACAACATCATTAATGAAGCAGTAGAATATATACCACATAAAATCAAAGATGAACGTCCTACGGTGGTCCGTGTACCTCTTAATCGACGCGCAAAAAAATTAATTGAAAAATATAAGGGCGTTGATACAAAAAAGCGTTTATTCCCGTTCATTAGTGCTCAAAGGTATAATGACGGCATAAAAGATATACTCCGGTTATGTGGAATAGATAGATATGTAACCATACTTAACCCCACTACAGGAGAAGAAGAAAAACGACCAATTTATGAAGTATCCTCTTCACATATGGCTCGTAGGACGTTTATTGGCAACCTTTATAAAAGAGTAAAAGACCCTAATTTAGTAGGTTCATTGTCTGGACATACAGAAGGTAGCAGGGCATTTACTAGGTATAGAGAGATAGACGATGATATTAAGAAAGAAATTGTTGATATGCTTGAATAATGAACGAATTGTATATATTACATTTAAAATTTGAGTTCCCTCCATAAAATACTGTCCGTAATTTTATACAAATCAAAAATCACGGACAGCTCTTTTTTTTAATTTATACAATCGGATAGTCCTAACTGATAATAGCCATCCAAACACCACTATAAAAACAATTAATAAATAAAAAAGTACTTCTATATTTTTCTATCTAACATTGTGGTAAATAGATCAATTCTTTTATTTTGCCAAGCTTACCATTGAAGCAACCATCGCAGCTATAGAAGCAATGGAGCTACTCATGCCAACTGCTCCTGCCGTAGTCATTTTCTTCCGTTCTCCTTTGCTGGGCACAATTATTTCACACCCGGGTTCAATGGCATTTGCCGTATTTCTTCTCAATCGGGAAACTGTACCATTCATATATACAACATAAGCACGCCGTTTCAAGGCCCGGTTTCCAAAACCACCGGCTTGTCCTATATAATAATCAATTCCACTTCCTTTCTGATAAAGCACAGTATTGGGGTACATCACAGCACCGTTAACAGTCACGGTACTGACATACTTAGGAACAAAAAGTACGTCGCCCTCCCGTAATACCAGATCTTCATCCGATTTCGGCTTTGCCAGAGCTTTTTCAAGTTCAATACCGACAGAGTAAGTCTGATCCACTTCCAAAGAAGATAAAGAGACCGAATCTTTTCCGATTCCCTTTGTTGCAAACCGAACTGCATCTTGCTTTTGCCGGATTTCATCCGCCGTCATCCTGCGCATCAGACGCGCACCTTTCGCATAGGCGCTCTTCGATAACCCTCCGGCTTTTGCTATCAAGTCACTCAGCCGTTCATTCTTTTTAGTCAGCGCATAGTTTCCTGTAAATGTAACTTCCCCATTGACCGTCACATTTGCCTGCTTTTGATACCCTGGACTTCTACGTACAAACACCATATCATAAGGTTCCAATTTCAGTGTATTGCTCTCTCCTATCAACAGTCCATTTTTCAATTCTACTGTAAAGCTTTTCCCTATCACAGTAGAAGAAGAAACACTTTTAGGATCTTTAATTCGTCGTGACACATCGATACGAACAGTCGAAGCCGATTCCAATAATCCGCCAGCTTTTAAAATCAAGTCCTGAACACTCATATTCCGCGCAAAGGGAAAATAACCCGGTTTTGCCACGTCACCATAAATGAAGAGAACTCCTTCTTTTTCCAATTCCTTTATACTTGAGATATAGAGTACATCATTCTTTTGCAGAGGTAAATCGGGTGCAGTTCCTGCCATAAGTTTTTTCAGATCAACAGGAATCATTTCATGAGACAGATCTTCACGCTCCCGCCTCAACAAGGCTCTATTAAGAAAAGCATCTCCACGAAGACCTTCCGCCTGTTGTATCAGCCACTTTATAGTCCCCGTCACACTATCCAACTGATACATGCCTGAACGATAAACCGCTCCATGAATTTCTACTTTATTTGAAAAACGTCCCAATACCGCCTCAACGGACACTTCATCGTTATCAGTCAGAATAAAGTTATCGTAATCCTGTTGATCCACATTATATATTTGCTTCTCCCTTCCGCTACAACGCACCAGACGGACCGTATTCCGATAAGCATCTCCGGTAAATCCACCCGTATAACTAATCAAAGTAGCTAAACTTTCTCCATGTTTCATTTCATAGATCATCGGTCTCTTCACCTTTCCCGATATACTAACCAAATTTTCATAAGGGAATACCAAAATCACATCTCCTTCCGACAAACGTATATCATCTGTAAGTTTTCCTTTCATAATATACTCATACACATCCACATCAGCTACTTTCATACCACTTCGTACGACTTGAATGGTTCGTAAACTGCCTATACGATTAACTCCTCCGGCACGATACAAAGCATGAAACACCGATGCAAAAGCCGATAACCGATACGTACCGGGAACTTCCACCTCTCCCATCACATTGACCATAATGGAACGTATTTTTCCTAACGTCACCTTGATATGTGCCGATTCTCCGGAGATAGCTGCATAAATCTTACTAAATTCATGCCGCAAATATCGTTCAGCCTCCTCCATATTCATACCACTCAGGTAGATAGGACCGATATTCTCCACCATGATATTACCTTCCGGAGAAATAGTCTCTCGTACCGTATTTTCCGAAGTTCCCCATACATTGATAATCACTTCATCCCCCGGCCCCAACCTATAATTTTCCGGAGTAGGAATATTTAAATTTGGCTCAAATGACAAATTCCGGCTGGCAAATATATTGCGTCCAAAAAATTTTCTATACCCACCACGATCAAAATCCCCCCTTTCCCTATATTGCTGTGCCATCACTCCTCCTGCAGCAAGCACAAATAGAAAGAACAACAATTCTTTTTTACTCATCCTTCCATTTCTGGAATTAATTCTCTCAATACATACAAAAAAATAAAGAACAACAAGTAACAACATAAACATACAAAGTTTAAAATTCAAAAATTAATTACTAATCAAGCGAATAACAATATAAATAAATACAAATTACATTAAAAACACACTCAATGCGAAATCTTAAAAAACAAACATAACCTTCAGAAACCTACATCTTTCGTAGTAAAAACAATAATAAAAGCAAAGGAAGTGAAAATATCTTTTGCGACTATTATCAAGATACAAAAATGACTAAATAAAACCTACAGTGGTATAAAATTGACATTTAGGTTACAAAATTCATATTCTTAGATAATTTATCACAATCACCACTCAAACACATCATAACTCACTCCAATCCCAACATAGTGACTTACCTTATTCCCAGAAAAGCCGTATCCGACCTGTACACCCAGCCCGAACCGTTTCCGCTTTGCCCGCTCTCTGACGAACACAGTCCTCGTTTTGCTGTACACCTCTATACTATCCAGCTTTGCCCGGTAGCCCGACACATAAGCCGTATAAAGGCTATCTTTGTAGATTTTCTGCGTAATAGGCAAATACACTGTATCCCGGACTGTATCGCCCGGTACAGGGACGGGAACAACGAACGGGAACGAATCTACAACGCTTTCATAAACCGGAACGGGAACTGTACCCCAGACCGTATCAATACGATTTGTAATGATCGTATCTCTGACCACTTCACCCGGTACGCGTTCCACCCTTGTCGGGCGGAATACGATAAACAGGACAAGAATGATTATGATAATGTAAGGCAAAGATTTCATGGCCGTATGATTACAGGTTTCATAAAATTAGAGAACTCCTTCCGTACATCGAAACATGGACAAGCCTTGATATATTCAAACGGTTCTACCTCCCCATTATCATTTAAGTCAGGTGATGTATCCCGGTGTCCAAGTACCTCGATAATAGGGTAGTCTCTACAGAGCTTCTCTACCAAATCGCGCAAAGCTATTCGTTGCGCTTCTGTCCGGGTATCAGCAGCTTTCCCATTGACATCCAGGCCGCCGATATAGCAGATACCAATCGAATGTTTGTTATACGACCGCCCACTGTCCCCTTTCGTATTGCAATGTGCCCCGTCCACAGACAAGGGCCTACCGTTCTCCACAGTCCCATCAATATCTATTACGTAATTATACCCGATCTGATTAAAGCCTCTCTGTTTATGCATCCGGTCAATGTCTTTTGCACGCAAATCCTGTCCGAAGCGCGTGGCCGAACAGTGAATAATGATTGAATCAATTGTTTTCATATTGTTTATTTTTTTATTAGTTTATAAAACTTTTCAAGAGTTAAGTTGTTAAGGAGATAAAACATAACATAAATCAATAACTTTGTTGCCTTAATAGCCGTTTGTAACGCTTTTGCCTGTGAAGGTAGAAGCGTTATTTCTTGTTTTCACATTTTTAAATACAAATTCATTACACAAGCTCAATAATTATCCTTATTTATTCCCTCCATGAAAATATCTCCATGATAAAAAATATTATTATCCCACAGGTTTATAAGCATTTTTAATAGATACACAATGAACTTTTATAGGAATAAATATGCTATATAACATGCTTAAACTTTAAAAACACGGTTATGCGGTCTGTGAAGATAGTACGCCGTATCTTATTGCATACAGATGAAAAACTATATCTTTCAAAATAATAAATGCATTTAAGATAAATGCTATGTGCATCCATTATTAATAAGTCAAAAACCGACTCAATTAAAAAATAGTCCAATAACAACTCCTGCTTTTTTCTTCATCGCTAATGTAACATCAGCCATTCCGTAATGATAGCCACCGAATGTTGCAACAGTGTCTCAAGAGATGATATTTATCCCAAATTGGTCAAAATATTCTAAAACAACCTCGCTAAACAATGAATTACTTTAACTATCAGAACATTACTTGTTCCAAGCACTGTAACCACATCGCTATGACTTAATTCTTGGAGTAAAAATATTGCATATATTATTCTTTTAGCGGTTTTATTAACACTTTTATTAAAAATAAAAATCGACCTTTGTATTCCAATATTTTATATTTTGTAAACTTGGTCTGGGAAGATAAAGTTATACATTTGTTTGTTTTGTTTGTGTAATTCCCCGTCGCTAAGCGTAGCGACGGGAGATTTTATCTAAACTACTCTTTCTTTCCCGAAACATTATCGAACCCCTTCAGCTTATTTATGATAGCCTTCGGGAAAAAGCCCGGGCAAATCTCTTCTACGTTCTCAATAATACTTAAGGCCTCACGTATCATTAATGCCGTACAAGCGAAATACCGGAACCAGACGAAACTATCGACCACCTGACCGGCGATCGAGAAATTACCCATCACATGTGACAGGATCAATACACAACTGTAAATGATAAGCTTACGCCCAATCATACCATATGCCTTACTACTGATGTCTTTGGATAACCAGTGCTTGACAAAGCCGAGCACCGTATCAACACATACAAGGACAATCAACCATTTGACAAACTCCCAGTCACCAAAGACATAGCGCTCAAAGAGTTCCAGCAAAGGAGAAAGAGGCAAGGCAATCAATGCAATCATCTTCAAATTTTTCATATTCTTGGATATATAAATTTAAATAGTATATTTATTATTTTTTTAAAGAAACTAATTCCCTAAAAGTAGCAAACCATCATAGCTATGATGCAACCTATGTTGATAAGAACTATTTTACTCTATATAATTTTTTTATTAGAATGTACAACAATTATACGAATTTACGTGTTATTGAGAGAACATCTTAAATAAGTATTATCAAATGCGGTATGAATAAACTACGGTTATTATTCATTTCCTTTATACCGCATCTTTCCGCCCCATCTGTGAAGACAGGGCGGATTCTTGTTACTTGGATTTAGATGCCGGTTTGGGCTCTAAAGTGGCTTTTACCTCTTTGGTGATCTGATCGAATGCAGTCAAATGTGCTGTAACGTTCTCCGACTCCGGAAGAGACATCTGTTTACTGCCTGATTCTAACAGCAAATACCCGATATACCGTTGCGTGATTACGGGCTGCTTGCCTGTAGGGGTATCAATTTCATCCGTGACCGTTTTTGTGATTTCACAATGAAGACGACTTAAATCATCGTTATTGACACTGTAGTTTACATTGTACTGATAATCTCCTGAAACGGCTTTGCCGTTTACTTGAACTGTTCTTGATTCTTCTTGAAACATAATTTATTGATTTTGAGAGTTAATAATTATTTTATTCTGATTGGGATACCACTTCATCAAGTAGCTCAAACAGTGGAACTTTTATATATGCATAAAAGATCTGCTCAGCAAATCTCTTGATTAAGGCAGCACTTGCTTCATCTATTTCTATTTCACCGTCATGGTATATCTTCCGGCCGATCTCCCGTTCGTTTATATCCGAAACATTGAAGAAAATGGCGTTTCCAAGGTCTTTACTGAGATCCTTGTAGTCCGTTATCATCTCAGTGCCGATAACATTACCTTCGGAATCTCTTTTCTCTACTTCTTTCATTAAGACATTGTCTTCAATGTCATAAACCACAATCTTTCTAAAGTCAATTTTCATAATCTATTTTTTATTTAAAATTTATTTCTACCAATGATAAATACATGACAAGCCGCATCCCGATAACCTTTGTTTGCATCCATAGTTTCAAATTCAAAATAGGATGTTTGGGTTGTTTTGAGCTGTGCCAACACCCATCCATACCCTCCCAATGGCTGTATAATTACGGAGTATTGCGTATGACCTAAGTTATGATAAACCCTATATGTTCCGGTTGAAAGTCTTGAAATAGAGCTTATAGAGCACCCGTTACCCCAAAATAATCCTCCTCCCCCAAGTGCACCTATGTTCACGGCACAAAGAACTCCGGGAGCGTTCCACGTTTCGCCCCCACGCTGTCGTAAAATATGTGAACCTGAACTGTCAATAGCAGTACCTCCGGTTTGAGCCGCCAGATTTAAACATTTTCCCGTTGTATCCTGTGTGTATATTCTAATTCCAGTTACACCGTCCGCACGTACGGACATTAACTCACTTAAGGAGTTATTAATACGCAAAAAACGAGTTCCAGAAGGTTCTACTATGATCTTTGCAGAAGCTGCGCTTCTTATTACAATAGAGTTACCCTCAATGCTCCATCCGCCAAGATAAGCACCATTAGTTACGGTCAGATTGCCCGTTGTAATTCTTCCGGCTGCCAGAGCGTTCGTTACTATCGCCGTTGCATCTATCAGAACCGTATTTATATATCCCCCAACTATCACAGTCTTTCGGGGACTCGATGCGGCATGATTTACCATATCCTGCCAGGAAGAATACCCGATATTTGAAGCGATACTATTTTTTAAGGCAAGCATGGCGCTTTCATCCAATAGACCTTGCGGTCCCCGAGGACCTTGCGGACCTTGTGGTCCCTGAGGACCGGTTGCGCCCTGTTGTCCGGGAAGTCCCTGAGGACCTCTATCCCCTTGGGGGCCTTTAGTACCGGCGGGTCCTTGCAATCCTTGCGGTCCCTGAGGGCCTTGCGGACCTTGCGGACCGGTCGCACCAGTAGGGCCGGTAGCTCCCTTATCTCCTTTATCTCCCTTATTCCCCTTAAAGTTTTGTTGCTCGGATGCCGGCAAGCCGGAGAATGTAACTATGCTACTAATGTTGAGTTTCTTACCAAAGATATCAATTATGTTGGGTTGAATAGTAATACCGGTCTTTAGTTCGTCCTTTGTAGGAGTATCATCAACAGAACCGGCGTCATAAACCGTAGCAAAGGCAAGATACCAGACGACAGGAAGGCTCCCATTGCCTCCTGCCAAATAAAAGAAATTAGTTGAAGAGAATGTACCACTTGAACCGCACTTGACATATACTGCATATTCCTCCCAGTCACCGGTACCAACATTGTTAGTAAGCCATTTTGATGTACCACCGTTACCCGTGGCGTTTGTACCCCACTCTATTTTATATCCAACAGGAACCCATGCTATAAATCGAGTAACGAATACGGCATTAGCGCGAGTTTGAGTTCCAAAAAAGAAGCCGCCCAATCCCGGAGTTGCAGCACCCGAAGTTGTAATCTTCAATTTATAGCCGGATTTGTTAGGTAGATTAACATCTGACGCTCTTTCAACCCTGACCGTTCCATTGCCATTGTTGTTATATACCGATATGCCGTTTGCCCCGTTTCTAAACTCAGGATCACGATACAACATCTGACCTTTACTCATGGTCAAAGCAAGCAGATGCGCGTTTCCAGAAACCGTTGATACAAGGTTAATATCTGTCTTGGTCTGTGATATTTCTGTTCCCTGATCCGATACCACTTGACCGAGGGCATTAAAATCCGTCTGGGATACCTTGCTTTCAATTAACTTCTTGGTCGCCCGTATCTCTGCATCGGTGTGAGTATTGGCTATTTCTGATGCAGAACTTTCTATGTCATTGGCAGAAGGACTCCACGCAGTACCTACGTCGCCCTCAACGAGATTTATGTTTTTATACGAAATGATTAACCCCTGCCCCGTACTTGTATTGCTTCCGGTAAATCCACACAGAAACATAAGGTCATTGAGAGTTACCCCGGAAGGAAGTACGGCGGGTATCTCTAAGGTGATGTAATATCGGGTCCATTTCGCTTCATTGGGTAAATCGATAGTCTTATCGGCTATAAGTTTAGCAGTCGAACCCTCGTAATACCGAATATTGAAAAACAATCCTGTTGTATGGACGTAATTCCCGCCTATACTAACATCTATTCCTAAAGTATACTTTTTACCCGGTGTTATGGCTGTCTTATCTACATTCATCCATTGCTTGTAACAGTTGAATGCGCCACTACCTAAAACTGTAACCCATCCATTTGATGCAGCGTTATAATTTAGACTTACATTTGACAGATAATCAGATTGATTAAACCAATACCCTTTTGAGCCGTTAAGAAGGTTGCCCGCACCTAACGTTATTTTCCCGATCTCGGTTTTGACGGAAAGCTCAATCAATCCCGGAATAGCGGAGATTTCTGTCATTACGTCTTTACGGATGTCGGATAACTCCGTTTCAAGGTTCTTGCCATTTCTCAGAATGAAAATACCTTTCAGGAAGCAGTTCATCGCATACAGGCCGTATCCGGAGGGCTGGAGGTCAGCCGGAAAGTCTGTATCCGTCATGCCATCGAGACAGCCCAAAATCACTTTGTTCTTTCCGGCCAAAGACGTGGAGTTTACCCCGTCCAGTACAGAAATGCGCGGTTTGCCATCTTCCGAGGCTGTGAGATACAAAATACCCTGTCTGTTCGGATTCGTGAGGTTACCCATCTGAACCAGATCATCACCGACGGCCGGAACTGTACCATTGAATACGGATTTAAGTATAAGAATCGAATCATCATTAACCGAGGCAACCGGAACCCAGTAGTATTTAACGTGTCCGGATGTGTAGACCTGACAACGTACCAAGTCGTCAGCAACAAACATCATGTCGCCCTCTATACCTAAAACATAGTAAGCCGGATCGCCGGACGTTTCCGAAACGGACTTAACACGTCCGTTAGCGGATGAAATCACCAGACCGCCGTTAACCGCACGAACTTTCGAAATGATAAGTTCAAAAATGGTCATGGCCTTACGGACTACGGCATTATCTATTTCAAGGTTCCAATCCCCATTGATAGCCTTGTATAGCTTCATCCCTTCACCCATCAGCCCGGGGATGAATCTCTCCGAGCTAATAAAGTCCTTGACTATAGTTTGAAACAAGGTTGCGACATGCTCAACATTCAGATCGTATGTGTTCGCAAGCGCCTGAACGAGCAAATTTAAAGTATGCGTGTCGCCTTTAGCCCAAATATCCGCTCCTGTTGAAATATTCCCTTCAGAATCAAGTGTGCCAACATTGGCCGAGCCGGTTACTTCCAATGTAGCGGCTTTAACTTTAGTGCGTGCTGTGACACTTCCCACTTCCACATTACCATTTTCGTCAATAGATGCAGCAGTATCACCCACTATCAAGCCTTTTGAGAAAGTTACAGTTTCTTTAGCAGTATCGGGCATATCCTTACGTAAATGGGTAGCAAGTGACTTTGAAGCCGAAAAGACATTTCTATTTGACGGGGGTGTACTATCATTAGTCCCAATGATATATACCCCACTTCCACCACCATTGTAAGTCTGCCCTTTCAATGTAAGACTATCCAACTTTTCTTCCAATTCTCCGATACGTGAATAAGCCGCCGTTTCCCCTACCGTAAATATAGGCGAATCAAACGGATAGTCAAGATTATGTTCAAATCCTGTGACACGCGATTGCCGGCCATCTTCGAAATAGGCCTTGTTAATAAGCTTGACCTTCTGACCGGCACTATAAAGATTATGAACACCGTCTTCGCCGTATGCGTCACCAGACATCATTTTGCAGTTATAGGTGGAAGGGTCCATCTTTGATTTGGCAACGTACTTTTCCGTTTCGGTTTTCAGTTCGACTTCGGCAGCAGATACGAGTCCAAGTTGTGTTATCTTTGTTGAGTCCCAGCCAGTCAAGACATAAGTATCCCCGTTTGCGGGGATAAGTACATCACCAGGCAGTTTACGCCCATAATCCTCGTTACGTACTATCTCCCAAACTTGTGCAGCCGGATTCCAACTACCATCTGATAACTTCTCAGGTTCTCCATCAGGATTAAATGTAACCCCGAACATCATACCATTAAGCTTCCCAGAGTGGAAGGTTATCTTTAATTCCTCGCCAGCAAGCACATAGGCTTTGGAGAATGTAATGCCAGTATCTTTAAAGCGGTAAGCATCCCATTTCTCCTCAGTTATTGTCCCATCTGCATTTTCTATCTTGTCAGTATACTTATGAATGGCAATATCCGACATTGTACCGGTACGTCGTGGATAGATATCATCAAAAACAATAACCTGCTCAATGGCTTCCTCTGTAACCATATTAGGATAGGCATCAATATAAGGAGTTCCAGCAGGCAGCATCAATCGTCTTTGAACGACACCATTCACAACTACTGATTCATCCACCGGACGATAATTGGAAGGTATGTTCCTTGTAGAGCCAAAAGCATAGATACGGGTTGCATAAGCGGATTGCGAGTCGGTGCGTGTCATTTCCTCTACATTTACACCGATCTCCCAATTAACAGGATCACCGAACTCACAACGCCCGAAGTGAATGATATTCTCTGTTACCCAACACTCACAATCCCATTTTTTTGCCATTTCAAAGCAAGCGTCAAGAATGTTGATGTTGTCGTAAGACATCAACTGAGCTTTATTTTCAACCGTGCTGTCAATGGAAAAAACAAAATCCTGTCCTTTGTATGTGTAACCAAGAGCTTTTAAATTTCTCAGGACTATACCAACTTGAACATCCAGTGGAGCGGTCAGGTTCCAGGACGCTTCCTGTCCGGCTGTCTCTGGGGTGTATTTGAAAATTTTATTTTTCCATTTCCAGTAATAAGCGTCCAAACGAAGTTCGTAATCATAACTTGCCGTTATTGCATTGTAAGCGGGTTTCTGTATGTCACATATCTCGAACACTCCCCAATATCCATCATCTATGTAATCACCAAGCTTGAAAAAAATCGGTTCATCCAAATTGAACTTCACAGTAACATAGTCTTCCTTCATTAAAAGGAATTTTCGTTTCGAGCCTTCATTTACAATAGTAGAAAAACGAATACTGCCAGATATGTCTTTGATGTCTACTCTTTCCATAACACATCAAAGGTCGGAGATAAAAACAGGAAGCCCTAAATATTCGGGCTTCCTGTTGTGACATCAGAAATAAGGTCACAAATTAAGTTCTATTTGCTGGATTAGGCTCCGAAAATTTACTTGAAATCTTACCAAATGTCCGGTCTATACTTTGCGCATAGGAAACACTTTTACCAAGATAGATTAGATGGTAGACCTCGTTACTATTAGCTGGAATCTTAATATCAATTACACCTCTGTACAATTCCTCGAAGAAAGCTTTTTTCTTTGATTGATAATCAGATTGGGAACTGCCCTCAATAGTAAATGAAAGCGTTATTTCCCGTTCATCCACTTTGGGGTTATTTATTATCACTCTCTTCCCATGTTCAAGGCGAGATTTATTTTCTATAAATTCTTTCATCGGTGCAGACGCTCCAAGAGCATCGAGGAATCCGTCCCCCATCCTTACACCCCATGTGGCGTATGCGTCTTTATTGTTTATAAGTAAATCTGGCATAAACTGTATTTTTATTGTTATATTTGCACATAATTCAATTTATATAATATGGAGGAAAAGCATATCTTAAAACTTAATTTTGGAGGAGAAGTAATTGAACATGATTTCAGTTATATGAAGATTCTCGAATTTAATAAACCCAATGTTGTGTTCCATAGGAATAATAAGTCGTATTCATTGGATAAAACAGAAATATTTTTCGAGGATAATGATACAACAATCATAACAAAACTTTCCTTCAAAGAAATCTAAGCAAGGCAGGAAAATTCCTGCCTTCTTCTTTTAGGGAGCTAAGCCTGCGGTATTCTTTTTAACTTCTGCTATATCTTTCTGCATTTGTTGAATAGGCTTCACTATAGCTCCAGTATTCTCCGAAATTTGCATCAGTTCAAGATAAGAATTAGCAATTAAATTCCTCGTATCATCCGCAATATTCCTTACCTCTGTATTCACAGAAAGAATTGTATCAGCCTTTGCCGTCAGCAGATTGAGCGCTTGGGATTGGACTACGCTCTGATTCTTAATTTCCTCATTGGATGCCTGCAAAGCCGTGAAACGTCCGTTTAGTTCTTCTCCAGTATCTTGAGACATGGCCTCAAATCCTCTTTTTGTAGAATCCTGAGAGGAAGATTCGGATGTCCAGCCAAGCAACTCTTTCAATTTATCCCGCTCTTTAACCGCGTCGGTAACAATGTCGTTCCATTGCTCCTGCAACTTTTTATAATTTTCCTCAGAAATACCTGTTTTATTATCGTTAGCAGCAGCAAAAGCATCATACCATTTTTGTAGTTCGGCTTTATACTTATTACCAAGCATAGTGGTAAGCATAGCCTTCTGCATATACCTCTCAAAATTATTAGCAAAGTCTTTTGCCGAACTATCCATATCCATCAAGGTATCGACAAAGTTATCAAATACACTATCAAATGAAACTTGGGTAAGCTGTTCTTTTACTTGGTTCTGTATATCCTCTAATTTCTCAGAGCCATTGACAATATCCTGTATGTATTTTACAAAGTCACCGTTTACAGTATTAAGGACAGATACCAGTTTAGGATCGGCAAGCACTTCTTTTAGTTGTTCTGCAGAAAGATTAAGCAATGACTCTGCATTCGTGACAGATTCACCGACAGCACCGGATATCCTGGCCCAATCTTCTTTATTAAGTCTTTTTTCTATTCGTTTGCCTAAAGAACTTGATCCAATACTTGAGCCACTTTGCCTTAATTCATTCAGAAGTTCATAATATCTCTGGGTCTGCTGCTTTATCAGGGTTTCTGCTTCTTTCCCTACTTTATAAGCTTCATCCCCATAGGACATATCAATATACTCTTTCTTCTTATTGATAAGTTCATCCCACACAGAATTAAGAGCTTCATATTGTGACTTCATTTCATTGTATCGGGAATAATCAGCGCCAAACAAACCATCCAAGGCCTTTACAACAGATGAAATACCAGAAACAGCACTCATGGCACCACCTACAATATCACCAGACATTATCTGACCAACTCCCATGGCTGTTTGACCAACTCCACCTAACGCATCAGAAATACCGGCTATTTTATTGCCAAGATCATCGTTACCGAAGATTGTACCGAGGTCCTGACCAAACTGAGATATAGCAGGAGTAAATTGAACAATAGCACTTCCGATCCCTGCAATCCCTCGAGCAATATTTTCCTGACCTCCTTTCGCTATTTCACCTGCCGCTTCTTTTACTTGCTTTTTGAAAAGCGCAAAAGGACTCTTTACTCCCAATTCCTCTTTTAAACGACCAATAGCATTTCTTAGTGCCTCTGTTTGCTCGGTTGAAAGTTCCAGATTTTGAAGAGTATTGTCACTTATCCCCAGACCTAAAATATCCTTCTTTGAAACTGTCTTTCCACCGATTTGAGCATTTCCCTGTTCATCCTTAATGGCAGCGAGGTATTGCATCAATAATTCGGCTTTTTCAATGATGCCCTGAATCTCGTTCACACTCTTTTGGGAAGCATCAACAAAGAGCTGTCCCATTAAAGTCGTACTATTCTTCACGGAGTTGTCAAAATCATCAAGCACATTAGCTTTCTCTTTCATCAAGATAGCTGCATCGCCTGCCGTTCCGGCCTCCTTTATGGCCTTATCATATTTTTCAATAATGGCCTGCCTTTTCTGTTGATAGTTGCCAAACTTGATAAGATATTCGTTCCAAGACGCCTCTTGTTCGCGTATTTTATCATCAAGTTGCTTTTTGGACGTATTTTCTATAATGGTATCCCAGATAGAGCTAATCTTTCCTGTATCCACCTTAGAAGAATCAAAAGTCTTTTTCTGGTAATTATTATTTTCTTTAGCCTTCAACTCTTCCTGAGCATCAAAAATCTCTTTCTCAGCTTGAATTACAGCCTGGATCATATCTTCTTTTTGTCTTTCCAGTGATTGGATCTCTTTCCGGTTATCCAATTCCCTCTGCATACGCTTCTTCTCAGCTCCTTCAGTCATGGCATCGATCTCAGACTGTGAAATTTCCATTTCCATATCTTCAGCCTGCCTTTTACGCTGGATTGCCTGTTTGCGTTCTATTTCAGAGATCTTATCATTCTGGGAACGAATGCCTTCTTGCTGTTTGCGAAGTTTTTCGGTTTCTTTCTTTGCTTGGTTTTCTTGCTTGGTTAACGAACTACCGGTAATACCACCTAAATCTTTGTATTTTTTTTCAGCAGTTTCCTTACGTTTTTTAGCTTCTTCATACTGCTTTGAAGTAAACTTGGATTTATCCTTTTCTATTTCAGATAGGTCTTTTTGGGCATCCTCCCAATCTTTCTTGGCTTTATCATAGTCTTCTTTATAGGTCGTTTTGTTCTTTTCAGAATCAATTCGAGTTTGTTTGGCAGACTTCGCAGTATCTATAAGTGTTTTTATGTCTTTCACATTATAGATTGCTTCATCAGACAGAGTTCCTTTCACATCAATAGGCAAACGGAGTTTGAGGGTTCCATTATCACCCTTGCCTTTGATTCTCCTTTCAAGCTCGGATATGTATCGGTCAAACTCGTTTACATCAACATTGTTCAAGTTGGATATAAACTGTTCTGAAATATTTTTGCCTTTATCTTGCAATATAACATCACGCATAGCACGCAATTCTTTCAGCTTCTTCACATACCCATCTATACCTTGTTGACCGGAAAGAGATTTCAGTAAATTTTCGTAATATTTGATTTCTGATTCAATGTTGGAAAGTTCTTTGGCTTGTTTTTCTCCGGCGCGTTTCGCATCTTCCTCTGCAATCTGCCGCTTCAATTTAAGTATATCGGCAAGTTTGATGGTTTCAATGTCGTATTGGGCAAATATCTTTGGGTATTCTTTTCTCAACTCCGCTAAACTCTGACCTCTCTGCAAATCGGATAAGGCTATGTCACGGGAACTCTGTACGAGGGAATCAATCTTCTGCTTGTGTTCTTCCTCTTGTTTTTTAGCTTCTTCTTGCCGCTCGTTAAACCTTCTCTGCACCTTTTCCGCTTCGGTTGCCGAATCGTGGAAAGCCCACATTGCAGCACCAAGCCCAATAACGGCGGTAGCCAACAAAACATAAGGATTAGTAAGCATAACTGCATTTAAAGCCAATTGTGCTTTTCGTGCCAACACACGAGCATTAGTAAGAGCTACTTCAGCTATCGTATGTTTACTTGTCGCTATGGTAGCCAACATCACAGCAGTTCTATACGCTCCATAAGTAGCAACTAACCCAACCAATACCTTCCCCACCGTTTCATAGTTTTCAATCAGTGAAGTGGTCATCTGAATACCCTTCATTATGACACCTTCTGACTTCTGTCCCATTTCATTAAAAGCGGCATCCATCGCATCTTGCATCATAGATAACTGTCCTTTAATAGTCTTGGAAGCATTCTCGGACATCTGATAGAACTTTCCACCGGCAGAAGTAGCATCAATGAATGCCTGTTGTACCATTTCTGCGGAAACAGCACCTTTGGACATTTCATCTTTCAAGGTAGCTATGGACTTACCTGTTTTTTCTGACATGATTTGCAACGGATTGAATCCGGCATTGATCATCTGATTAAGATCCTGTCCCATCAGTTTACCGGCAGCGGACATTTGGGAAAAAGCTAATGTTAGAGAATTGAACCTTTGGGCATCTCCCATAGAAACATCACCAATAGCCTGCAAATAACGCGGTACTTTCTCTGCCTCAATATTAAAACCAAGCATCATTTGTGTAGCTTTCGTTACATCAGAAAACTCTAATGGAGAGATTTTAGCGTACTCACGTACCTGCTTCATTAAAGCATCTGTTTTCTCCTTACTGCCCAATAGAGTCTGAATAGCAGTATCAGCTGCCTGAAATTCACCGCGTACACGAATCATTTCAGAGCCTAACGCTTTGAGTGCGCTAACACCACCGATAACCGCCAATGCTTTCTTCCATGAGATAGCAATACCCTCGTTGGTTGCTACAACTTCTTTCCCGTCATTATTGTAAAGTTCGTATTCGTCACGGAGCTTTTTAACCGACAACCGAGCATTGGCTTGCTCTTGGGTTAGATTGAAAAGTACACTCTTTTGTTCCCTAAGTTTTTCACTTGTGGATTTTATCTTAGCTTCCAAAGAAGATGTATCTCCATCTTGTTTTAATGCTTCACGATACTTGTCTTTAAGACTGGATAATTCATTCTTTAACTGCTGGATGGTTCCACGCTGGAGTGTAATCTTCTCTGACAATCCGTTTACGACTTGGGAAGCATCAAAGATTTTCTTCTTGAAGTCACCTTCCATGACAGCACCGGCTTTGGCAGCTTCACTCACCAGCTCATCCATCCGTTGAGTGGAAGCGGATAATTGAGTATTGAGAGCCTTGAAAGCAGCAGGGGATTGAGTTGAATCCATAGTTTTCAACTCGTTCTTTAGTTTTGCAATTTCCTCACGGAGTTTGATAACTTTATCAAAATCTGCACCAATACGAAAGTAAAGCTTAGCCATTTTATTCTGAATTTTAATTATTTACCACTCAAAATTACGGCATATCCAAACCTTATTAGAATTTTCTTTCATCAAATTCGTGACAACAGACGAAAGGTTTGATATTTCCTGTTCTAATTGATGAATTTACTATATATACAAGGTTTTATAGATCTTTTTCATCAACAAAAACACAATCAGCCTATTGTTGGAAAATAATTGTGAAGGTAGAGATAGACAGTCTATTTACTATTTCAGAGATTACAAAAGTACGACATTGGAGGAATTGTCGTGAAATAATTGGGGATAGCAAAAATTTTAGATAGTTTTGTAAAATATTTAATTAGGAGTTATGGCCATGAATACTATTTTTAACATTTCAATTATTATATTAGGTATAATCCAAATAATAATGATTATTAAATTCTTTGAGATTGCTGACGATATAAAAAATATCAGACGGGGTTTTGATAAATTAATTAGAGAAAAGCAGGTAAACACAGAAGATACTGTACCTATACTGGAGGATACAAAAGAAAAAACATCACATGCAAAAGATCTTAGAGACCCGTCTAAATTTACTTGGCAATCGTGGGTTATGATAATTATTATTGTTATTATTACAATATGTTACTTCGCACTATCTTAACGATAACAGCACCCTCGATACCACAACCCATAAAAAACAGCGCCTACTTCGGTAGGTGCTGTTTCTGATACTAATTTAAAAGCAAGTCATAATACCAACATAAAGGTACAAATTCCAACCCAACTATATAAATGCGCACGCCAACTTAATGGCGTGCGCATTTATTTTAAGCCGCATCTTTACCCAAGAACTTTTCCACAAAGTAAATCTGCCCTTTACCTGTCACTTTGGTAGTGGTAGTTACCAATACAGAACCGTCCGGCTTGGTGATTGAGGTCTGTTTCAACTCAAACAATCCCAATTCCATAGCTTTTTGCGTTGGTTGATTGTAATACTGTCCTTTCTGACAGAGATAACCATTTTCACGCATCCAAGTAAACAAGCGGTTCTGACCGATATTAACCCCATTTTGCTGCAATATCTTCGCCAGTTCGGCAACCAAACATGAGCGTTGAGAAGTTGAAACAGCGTCAGCAAAAAGAACTTTGGGCGCATCTTTCTGAATCTTCTGTTCTGCTTCGATACGTTTTTGCTTTTCTTCTTTCAGATTGGTCGCAAGTTGAATGAGAAAATCCGGTGAGGTGAGAGCCTTTTCAAGCGTTTCGTTCGTCATGTATGCACCATACTTACGAATGGATGGCAGTACTTCATCGCATACCCAATCTTGAAATTTTTCAGCATCAGGCAAATTACTTCTCATTATCAAACGATATACATCTTTTTCTGGAATATATACCATATTAATACCTCCAGCACTATTTTCGTGTGGGTGATATACCTTTTTGCCTGATTTACAATGCCTTTGAATGGCATCTGCTGTATCTATATATCCAAGTGCATTAGCTACATCCTTTGCGCAAAACAAAGGTTCATCACTCTCATTCATCGCAATTCTCACTTTTCCGAACTGCTCATTTTGGAAAATCTGAATATTATTCATACTTTTACACAGTTTTAAAAATTAGACCCCACCAAAGGCAAGCTCCTCACTTCTTACCAATGGCGGGGTTTATACTTTTCAGCCGTGAGGATAGCTGCGTTATTTCTGTTTGCGAATTTACCACTAACCGATTGCGTGACCTAAAAAGTGTCGTGCATAGTCACGACAACCAATCCATTGTCGTAAATTCATTGCAAACTTATCTTATAATCGTGTAAGAGAAGAATTTTCATCCACTTGGCTTGTGACATCAGAGCTATTGTCACAAAATAATTGGCGGTTCTCTAATTCTATGCTGTTTCATACTCATTTCTTTAATACTTCATCAATCATATTACGAAGTTCTTTCAACTCTTCCTCGGTCAAGCCGTACACATTACCCAATGCAGAAGGTTTCTCTATTTTAAGAGCGTATTTTACCCCCCCCTATTGCTTTTATATTGGTATGATACCGATACTAAATCGTTTACTCATTTCTTGTTACTTTTAAGTTTATTACTATGTTCCCAATCTCTGATTTGGTAACTCGGTTTGGTGGTGGTCTGATATTAAGGTTCATAATCATTTCGTTAAAGTTTCAACCCTGCCACTCATTGTTGTGCCGATAATATACGCCACATCATTGGCACAGTTATTCAATCTGCCTACCGTTTCATCCATACAGTCCCATTACCCGGCATCCCTCAGTTCTTTTTCATCCATTGCCGATTGTACGATATTACGAGCTTGATTGATAAGACACATCGCTTTCAGTAATTCAGAGTGAACAGCTTTGTTCTTTATCTCTTCAATGTTTATTTCTGGTATCATAATCGTTATATTTTATGTGTTAGTATTCTATTTTATCTTATGTGATAATTTTACAATGCAAATATATCACATAAAGCAAATATAAACCAAATAAAAGAATAGTTATTTTTATCCCAAATGATATTTTTAACAATTAATCATATCATATATAGCAATTATTGGATTTTATATGTATATTTGCATCATCATAATTAATATATCATATATGAAATATAGAATTAAGGAGCTTTGCAAGGAAAAAGGCATTACATTGGAGTCTTTAGCCTTAGGAATTGGAACATCTCAAGCAAGTATTAGCCGAATCATTACGGGTAATGGAAATCCTACAATGGACAGTTTAGAAAGAATAGCTAAATTTCTCAATGTTGAAGTACCTGAATTATTCGTCAATGACGGTGTGATGGGATTTATTAAAGCTAAAGGACAATTATTTGAAATAAATTCAATATCGGATATTGAAACTACATTAGAGACAATAAAACTATTGTAACTGTTTGCCCCATTTTCGGTACTAAATTCAAACTAAAGTAAAAAGAGGACTAAAAGCGGATGAATTTGAGTACAAAGGAGTAGTTTACACGATAAAATCACGTTCTGACTTGGAAAATTTACTAAAAATAGTTGGTTAGTTAAAAATAGTATATACTTTTGCAACTTGTTTAATATTAAAAATACACGATTATGAAGAAAATTTTATTCTTAGTGATTGCCTTATGTTGTTATACTTCTATTAATGCTCAAGTAATGAGGGCAGAAGAGTTAGAAGAATATGCCAAAGAGAGATATGGAGATAAGTGGACTGAAGCAGCAGCAACGTTAGGTTCTCAACTTGCTCTTGACAAGAACAATTCTCTGACTTATACCCAAATAATAGAATGCGGAGAATCGAATAAAGAGCAGTTATATGTAACATTGAACTATTGGTTTACTGCTACATTCAATGACGCAAATTCCGTTATAAAATTAAATGATAAGGACACAGGAGTTATAATAGCCGAAGGATACGTATCGGATATTGCCGGTCATGTAGGGGGAATGAACGCTTATAATATTAGTATTCGTCCAATTATAAAAGTGGATATAAAAGATAAAAAAATACGCATTACTTACACAGTACAATATTATGATGTAATAAAGTCTTCAGGTGGTGGTATTATGGGAGCAATAGGAGGAACCATACCTGTAAATGGAAATGAGAAATGGGCCCTTGAGAGTTGCTATCCTTTTGTTGAAAAGGATCAGCATAAAGCTAAGAAAACATCATCAAAAGCACTTGTTATGACACATGCTTACTCTAATGTCATAATGGACAAAATTGAAGAAGCTGTAAAAAATGGAATTGTCGGAAATGAAAACGATAATTGGTAATTTGCAATAACATATAAGGTTTCGCCCCGTTCCTTCTGATTCGGGGCTTTTTTTATTGTTCACATAACTAAGTGCCGGTCCAATCTCAACTCTCAGAAAGCGTATAAATAGGATATGTCCCTTCACATGATTTTATAGCCGGTTCACATAAGAAACGCGCCGGTACTTCTTGTGTGAACCTTCCTCTTATTAGTTCTGTTTTATATGATAATAGATGTGATTTAGCTGATAGTCATGTTGATATTGGTTAAAAAGCTCGTTTTGAAAGTGCTATCATGAGTAAGCCACCGGAAGAGATACAAAAGTATGGAAAAAGGATTAGTAAAACGACATTGCAATCTTTGTTTACCATTATTTCGACATTGATAGTCACATTTGTTTTTGTACTACAATTACTAAAGCTAACATAATAAAAGCCGGATTTCTCCGGCTTTTTCTTTACCTATCTCTTTTTTCTACGATTTGCCAATTCCTTACCACTGATTTTCCTTACCTTCTGCCCGCTGACAGTATGAAGTTTGTCCCTCTGCATCATTAGCAAGTTTCTATAAGGGATAACCTCAAACACTTCTGTATAACTCAGATGAAGCGTGTCAATCAAATGGGCTATCTGCCCGAAGAACGTTGTGTTTCCTACTGTTTCGGTCTTGCTGCCAGCATCGACACGTTCTTCATCGAGCTGACACACTGAAAAGCCGATATATCCATCATGGAGAAGCACACCTCCAAAGCGTCTTTAACTTCTTCAAAAGTCCCGTTCTCTAAAGCCTTTACCAAATCCTCATTACCACAGATGAAACAAGAAATACCTTTCAGCATATCTCCGGTAGCTTCCGGCAGTTCCTTGATAGCTTCCATGATATTATTACCATCCATGCCTATCTTTGAGAAATGGCTTATCGCCCGGCAGATAACCTTGATAGTAGGCGGTTTGATAGTGTAAATCATTCCTCCTATCTCTACATTTTTAAAATCTATCCCTAAAAGGGCATCAGACACTATTTTAGCTGCTTGATTCATATTTTTAAATTAAAAGGCGGCGAGCAACCACCCACCGCCATCCGAAAACAATCTATTACCAAAATCTCTCTTATGCAGATGGAACTACCTCAGATTCATCGAACCATTTCTCAGAAGCCAAACCATCCACACCGGTGGAAAGGGGAACGGCTGAAACAGCCAATCCGATAGCCTTGTCGGTATTAGAACCACGAGCATTGATAGCCGCTTTCGGGAACACCACATAGACACCATCTTTCGTTTTACCAATGACGCACTTATGGATAGTCTTATGCTTTCCTCTTTCCCAATTCTTTTCTGTGGCTTTACCACCTTGCAAATCTTCTTTAGTCTTGTAGTCATACTCACCAATAGTAAAGTTGATTTTCACTTCACCCGGTTCGGATGTTTCACGGTAATATTCGCCAGTTAAAGCATTTTTGTAACGAGTGACACTTGCTTCCGCTTCCTCGTACTGGAATGTATCACCATGTACATTTTGGACCTTTTTCGTTGCTGCATTTTTCAAGATTGCGGCAACCTCCGCACCCGACAATCCGGTAGCAGGAGTTGTAACCGTTTTAATAGGGTCTGCATAATACAGTTCGTCTATTTCTACTGCTGTTATCATATTATTTCACATTTAACACGTTAAACAAAATTCTCACATTTACATAATGACACTTCAAAGCTGTGTCCGCTTCTGTACCGATTGATTCGATAGAATATCGATAGGTTGTGCCGTCATAGGTGCTTACTACATCATCAAACCGTTTCATGGCTTCTCTTTCGAGTTCATTCAAACGGATGGTGTTGGCTCCATTCTCGCTTAAATCAGGAACACAAAGATTCACTTCCGCAAAAGACTTTCTCCAATAAGTCCCCGGCTGTTGTTTCTTCGCATGGATAACGATTCTTTCGGACTTCAATTCACCCGTCAGCGTTTCACCATCAGGCACTAGATCTATTCCGAAAGCCTTGCAGTCCCGGTAGAGGATGTTTCCTATGTCGGTAGTTACTATCATTCCACAATCTCCCAATCTTCTGCAAATACATCACTGATAGACGGAACCCATGAATCAGCGCGTCCGGTATTCTCATTGTAAATAAGACACTGGCTTGTGTAGTCAATAAAGCCCTTGCCTTTCAGAATAAGGTCTTTTGCTGATTGCGGAATAGATTGCATCTTGGGGATAATATCACTATCAATATGTGCTGGAACCTGTTTGAACACCATTAATCCTTTTCCGTTCCAACCGCTTCTACGAATTGGAAAACCTGCTTTGAGAGCCATAATAGCCATACCAAAATTCATCTTTATTACTTTTGCACCATCAGAACCTTGCATACGCTGTATGCGAGTATCAAGAAGCCGTATATAGTCGAACATTGTACAACACTGCATTTCCAGTAAACACTTGTTGTACATATCATTAACGACTTCATCCATTTTCCCAGAAATTGCAGATTTAATT
>OGIV01000471.1_pt1 | contig 30735 bp, 20 predicted proteins | sample 1571861 | NCBI WGS metagenome assembly OGIV01 (sample SAMEA2582099, study PRJEB24529) | metagenome | biome: Human gut stool | place: China | collected 2011 | reverse complement strand
CCGCCGCCGGCCGGGTTTGTACCGTAGATGCCTACGATTACCGGAATGCCTAACTGGTTTAACTCAGCGTTACGGAAGAACGGAGTACCGCCGCCGCGTCTGTTCGGGTAAACCTGATCCTGATACGGGAAGTCTACGCCTGCGCAGTTTAATAAGTAGATTAACGGAAGATTTAACATCTTAGCAGCATCGGAGCAGCGGATCAGGTTCTCTGCCTGTCCCGGTTCCCATGTACCAGCCATCTTCTTGTTATCAGAAGCGATGATGTAAACCCATTTGCCATTTACACGGCCAAGACCATTCAGAACGTTAGTTGTCTGGAAACGGTTGTCTTCCGGATTGTAAAGGCTGTTTAACGGGCACCATGTACCTGGATCGATCAGGGCGTTGATACGCTGTGTAGCAGAAAGCTGTCCACGTGCGTTTAACTTCTCTTCGGTTGTGATACCAGCATCAAGAGCCTGCTTAATGGACTCATGGATGTCGTTCTCAACAGCCTTCAGTTCCTGCTCGTTTTCCGGATTCGGATTAACCAGAGCTTTACCAACGGTAGGCATATTCTGGAAATATCCTGGCATTGAATACATATTCATGTCTTCTTTTCTCCTTATAAAATAAAAAATAAAAATGGTTATAAATGAATTGCTTGCGGGACAGTTCGTCTCCTGTCCCGCCTGCAATCAGTAACTAATTAATCGACAGAAATGATATCTGTCTTGATTCCCTATGGAAGGCTAATTACTTAGTCTCCTTCGGAACTTTGATGAATGCCTGACCTGGGTCGATCTCTTCACGAATAACGCGGATGATCTCCGGATCCGGACCTTCCATCAGCTGAGCTCTGGAGGTATCGATCTCGAAACCAGTGTTCTCCTGAACCATTTCCGGAGAGGAGAATGGATAGTAGTAAGCCAGGTACATTCTCTTGGTTTCTTCGTCGAATTTCATGATACCAAGATCGGTAACTACCATCTGCGGTCCACGGTTGCCCGGAAGACCTGCTCTCTCACGTCCGCCAGGGCCGTCCATCCAGCCACAGCTTGTGATGTAGTCAACATGCTCCATGAATCTTCTCTTCTGATGCTGCATCATGATGATGGTGTTGCAGTAGGTGGCAATGCCGTTGGCGCCGCCGGAACCGGTGAAGCGGGTGGTGGGCTGCAGGTAGTCGCCCTTGCCGAAAATGCAGGTGGAGTTCACGTTGCCGTACGGGTCGATCTGCGCGCCGCCGATGAAGGCGACGAGACGATCCTCGTCGTGCAGCCACTCGTTGGCCTCGAAGCCGACGAAGCGGATGTTGGGCCACTGCACGGCGCAGTGCGCCATGAAGCGGTTATCGCCGACGGAGCGGGGGACCTCAACGGGGTCGCAGTCCATCAGACCCGACTCGACGATGGGGTGGCAGCTGGGGCAGACCGCGCGCTTGGCAAGGGACGCACCGATCAGCGGCAGGCCCGTACCAACGATGACGATCTGGTTTTCCTTGATATTCTTAGCAATGGCATACGCCTGCATTTCCTGCTTGGTATACTTCGTATAATCAGACATTTCTATTTAGCCTCCCAAACCTTAATGTGTAGTGGAATAGCCGAGGTGCGGCTCGTTCTTCAGGCGCATCAGACGGCTGCCGCCGAGCTTATCGAGCAGAGCGGACTGATCTTCGCAGCTGTAGACCCACTTTTCGAGGAAATCCTTGAAGGTCTCGGGAATCTTCTCACCGCTCTTGGCGAGCTCGAAGGCCTTCTGGGCGTTTTCGGCGGCGAGCTTGAGCTTCTCGTCCTCGGGAGCCTTCTCCAGCGCCTTGGCAGCCTTGGCCGCAGCCTTTTCAAGCTGCTTGACGGCATCCTCGGCATCCTGATACTTGGAGGCCTTGTCGTATTCCTTCAGGCCGGCGTCGTCGTCGTCATAGTAATCATAGCACTGAGCGGGCCATGCGCCATAGGGAGCCTTGACGACCGCCTGCACGCACTCGCCGAAGATACGGGTCTTGGTCGGGTCGCGGCGGATGAACTCGTCGGAGACGATCTCCTCGCAGGTGACGATGGTCTTGCGCGCGGCGATCGCGATGTCGATATCATGGAACTCATCGCCCATGATGATGCAGGTGCCGTCCGGAGAGGCCTGCTGGACGTGGATGATGGCGGTGTCGATCTTGGGCACGGGCACGGCTACGACCTTCTGCCCCGGCACCATCGGGTTCTCGATAGGGATCACCAATTTGGCCATGTTGCCAGACTTGCTCTTGCGCTTTTCCTCGCTGATGCCCCAGAACTTCATCAGGCCGCTGCCCTGCATCAGGCGGACCGGCAGGAACGGAAGGCCGAGAGAAGAGGCGTGCAGCATGAGCATCAGCACGTCCTGAGAATAGTCCTCATACGTGAGCTTGCCCTGCTCGATGGCAGCGCGGAAGCGGCGGGAAACGTTGGTGTAGCCGGAGTTAGCGGTGTAGCAGTTGATGTAAGCAGCCACGCGGCCCTCGCCGATGAGCATATCGACTTCGCCGCCGCCGGGGCCGGCATAAACGATGAAGTCCTTCTGACCCTGACGCAGGATCTCACTAACCGTGGCATACGGCTTACGGTTGGTGGTGAAACCGCCGATCGCAAGAGTATCGCCATTCTCGACGTACTTTGCAACGGCATCGTGCAGTGACATGACCTTATTCAAGATAAAACCCTCCCTGATTTTGATAAACATTTTTATCGCCGAAGAGCTCTCTCTGCTTGCATGGATTCCGTCAAAAATTCTTCGAAAGATGCTCATACAGGCTTCAGTGTAGATTATAGTGGAACTTCCTCGCAAAATCAATGAAAACCCGTTCAGAAAGCGAAAAAAAACTGAACAAATTTTAGTGGCGCTTTTTGTCGTTTCCGTGGAGACGTTTCACATTCTTTTTGTGCAAAGCATGTAATTTGCAAGATTTCCTGCAAGTTTTCTGTCGTGACAGCGCAAAAAAGCGCCGGAGGGTCTCCCCTCCGGCGCTTTTACCTGTTCCTTTAGTCACTTGCCGTGCTGCATCGCGTCATAGCGCTGCATCAGCACCGCCATCTGCTCGCGCGTCAAAAAGCTGCGGTACTGTTTGTTCCCCGCCTCGTCTCCCGCGATCAGGCTGTTTTTCTCCGCCCAGGCGCGCGCCTCCGCGCTCCAGCCTGCCGGCGTCTGCTGTGCCAGTCTTTTCAGGTAGTTTTCCATCATCGCGTCAAACTGCTGCTGCGTCATCTCTTCCTCCTCATAGCGCGGCATGGGCGGCGGATAGCGCTTCGCGCGGATCATCGCGCTCGTGTACGTGGCGCCCGCGTCCCACTGAAAATGTGGCCGGTCGGGAAAGCTCCCCCAGTCTCCTCCCCAGGAAAATCCGAGCATTTTCCCAATCTCTCCGACTCTTATAAAGAACGCAGGATCGTCGTACTCGTGCCCCGCCTCATTTTTGCAGATATCAAAGGCCAATCCTGCATGCTCGGCGTGGAACGACGGCGTCACCGCTCCTTTGGCCGCGTAGCCCTTCTCGGCGAGCATCCGCTGATACTCCGCATCGCGCACCGTCTCCGTCACCAGAACGCTCAACCCCTCGCGCTCAGCGAGCATAAGCAGCGCCCGGCAGTTCTCCGCCACGTCCGCGCGCAGGTCGCTGATGCTTCTGCTGTGGCGCATTTACGTTTCCTCCTGCGCGTTTTTGCCGTTCTGCGTGCCGAAATAAAACGCGATCACCATGAGATACACCGTATTGAACTCCTGCGTCACCTTTGCCTGCACCGTCAGCACACAGAACGTGATCGTCAGGCACAGCGTCACGATGCTCTTCACGCTCAAAAGATTCGCCAGTCTCTTTTTCAAAAGCTCCATGCTCTCTCACCCCTCGCAGTCCTGCCCGCGGCACACCGTTTCATACGTCACGCCGCCCGCCGTATTTTCCGCCTTTGCCTTGGCATAGTAGCCATACGCATTAAAATGTGTCCAGTCTGAACGGAGTTTCACAGATATATATCCAAACGCTCCATATAACTCGTCTATCTTTTCCTTTTTCAAACCACAATCATCCAGCCCGTTCTGAATCATGTAGACTCTTGTATTAAAGAAATGTTCTCCAAATGCTTCTCTTAACGCTGCTTCCCATGCAGTGTCATCAACTCCTATATAGTCATCTCCATCCTCCAGATATGACTGACTGTTGTCTGCAAGAGAAGTACCCGGATCATCCGTGTCTCCAACTATGATATAATTCTCACAGCCTGTATAATCAATCACTGCCTGATACTGGGAAATAAGCTCATCATAGTCATCCCATCCACCGTTACTTCCCATCTCAAGCACAAGAATATCATCCTTATGATCATATGCTGCTTTAGTTGTAACAGCAGTACCTTGTGGAATAAACATATAATCAGGCTGTTCAAGACCTGTATCATCACATATTCTGATGCTGACCATATAATCCTCTATATTATAGTCATCATCCTCCATATCTTCCCAGTAATCTTCAATATCTCGTTTCTTATCAATTTGACATAATACGCCATCTATATATACAGTATCAGGATAATCATTGTATTCAATACCATATCCGCTGAAATCATACATATAAACAGGATTTCCCTTACCATCCATAAGACATACATCTTCATATGTATTCTTATTAAGATTAAGATTACGGTCAGTACGCATCTTAAGACCACCAGCTCTTCTCGCTATCTCCTCTGATGTCTCCCCTGATACACCAAAATTAAATGTATTAAGACCAGTAAGCTTTCCCAACGTATATGGTGCAGTATAATAACTTATATCAACTCTTCCTGCTTTAGTAAGTATATAAGCATCATCTGAGCCAAAGCCTTCCATCATGCTGTCGCCCCAACAGGCAATTGATACAGTATCGCTTGAATAATCCTTATCATCTTCATAAGGTTCTGTATAATCTTCTGTACCGATATTCTGTGAGACCTTCACAATTACATGTGTTTTATCTCCCCGTGGTTTTATGATCTTAGCCATATTAATAAGATTATCTTTAGTTTCCGGTCTGCCATTCAATACCACAGCCCCTGCGGCAATACCTCCTGCAAGCAAAACCACTGCAATCCCCCATATCGCTGCTTTCTTTAATTTCATAAACTCACCTTTTCTGCCCCTTATATATCTGGCACTTCTGTTATAACACTTATTTACCCGACCTGCAAATATAATGAAGCAATCAAAGCAAAGATTCAGTAATGGTTCGATTCACATCACCCTGAAATAATTCACTTAAACAAAAAAATAGAGCGGGTGATGGGGTGCCAGGTGCCTGTGGCACCTGCTTGGCACCGACCGGAGCGAAGCGGAGACCGAACCCGTGGGTTCGATTCACATCACCCTGAAATAATTCACTTGAACAAAAAAATAGAGCGGGTGATGGGAATCGAACCCACGTATCTAGCTTGGAAGGCTAGTGTTCTACCATTGAACTACACCCGCATAATCACTGATATCTCAGTGCTTTGTTAAGATATCATAATTATATTATAAAGTCAAGTATTTTATGCCAATATGTTCTTTGCGACATGTTTTATCGACACATATACTTGACTTTATCTGTTCTTAGGAATAAATTATGTTAGTTGCATTTTAGTTTGTAAAATATAATGGAGTAATTTCAATGACTAATAATTCTGACCACATTTTTTCTAATATAGATATAAGGAAGCTTCTTATTCCTATCATGCTGGAAAATCTCTTAGCTTCACTTATGGGAACTGTTGATACTATGATGGTAAGTAATGTAGGTGCATCTGCTGTTTCAGCCGTATCACTTGTTGATTCCATCAATATTCTTGTAATACAGGCCTTGTCAGCACTTGCTGCCGGAGGTGCAATCCTATGTTCCCAGTACATAGGAAGCAGCAACCCTAAAGGTGCCAACCGCGCTGCAAGACAGGTATTTCTTGTCATGACAGTGCTGTCGGTTTTCATATCAGCAATATGTCTCGTTCTTCGTGTACCAATGCTTAAGTTCATCTTTGGTTCTGTAGAAGCTGAGGTTATGGCTGATTCACAGGCATATTTCCTGTTCACCCTGTTGTCATTTCCATTCATTGGCCTATATGACGCTGGTGCGTCCATTATGAGAGCCCAGAAGGACAGCAAAAGCCCTATGACAATATCAATAATATCCAACTTCCTTAATATAGGTGGTAATGCAGTTCTTATATTCGGACTTGGAATGGGCGTTGCAGGGGCTGCAATATCAACACTTGTATCAAGAGTTTTCTGTGCAGTTGTTGTAATTATTAAATTAAGAAATCCATCACAGACCATATGCGTTAACAGATATTACACAATCCGTCCCGACTGGGATTTAATTAAGAGAGTCTTATATATTGGTATTCCTTCAGGTATTGAAAACAGCATGTTCCAGTTTGGAAAGCTGGCCATCCAGTCAACAGTTTCAACGCTCGGAACTGCTGCCATTGCTGCAAATGCTGTGACCAATATTCTTGAAAACCTTAACGGAGTTGCCGCACAGGGTGTAGGTATTGGACTTATGACTATAGTTGGTCAGTGCATTGGAGCCGGAAGAAAAGATGAAGCCATATATTATATAAAGAAGCTCAGTAAAATGGCTGAAGCTGCCATTATTATAAGCTGTCTTGTTGTATTTGCATTGTGCCGACCGATTACCATACTCGGCGGAATGGAAGCAGAAAGTGCAAGAATGTGTTTTGAGATGACTCTTTTCATAACAATAACCAAGCCAATATCATGGGTATTGTCATTCATTCCGGCGTACGGAATGCGTGCTGCCGGAGACGTAAAGTTTTCAATGATAACATCGTGTGCAAGCATGTGGTTATGTCGTGTAAGCTTTACTATATTCTTATGCCGTGTATATGGCTTTGGTCCTATTGCTGTATGGATTGGAATGTTTGCCGACTGGACTGTGCGCGGTATCGTGTTCACTATACGTTTCCACTCCCGCAGATGGCTTAATCATCATATAATTGACTGATCTTAACGAATTGGATTAACGACAAAAAACGCATGCCAGATTGAAAAAATCGGACATGCGTTTTATTATTTTGTTATAAATTATAATATTGTATCGTAAACCATATTATTACAATCAGCCATTATCCTAGAATCCCTTACAGTTACCCTTAAGAGTTGCTCCTGTAATATTAACTTTTCCATTAATATTAGTACAATCTTCAATAATAGCCTTGCCAAATGTTACTTTATAACCAAGTGCAGATGGTTTTCCTGTAAGTGGCCAGTGATAATTATTACCCTTATTAGAATCTGAAATACAATTCTTCATTGTTACAACACCACTCTGGTTGTTTCTATCGAAACCATTAGCATAGTTTCCCTTAGCTGTACATCCAATAAGCTTATGGTTAAGAGGATCAAGGTGAGCTGCCTTTCCTGGTGTTTTATTATCTACTCCACCCATCTTAAATCCGTTACCATCACCATATATTCCATCACAGTATCCATTGTAGTTAGCCTGGCAGTTTACAAGTGTTACTGCTCCATGAGCTGCATAACAATCCCAGCCATCATCACTATTGTATTCAGCTACACAGTTTTCAAAATAATTGCCTTCACCTGAATGAAGTTTTACTGCAAAACCATCAGCATTCTCACCCTTAGCATCTGCATTATGATGAGACTTGCAATTATAAAACTTGTTATTAGCTCCTCCGTTGCTTACCTGAAAACCTGCATCTTCATTATAACAGCATGTTACATACTTTAATGTATTATTAGAACCTGAAATAAAGATTCCATTATCAGAAGCATTCTTAACTGTAATGTTAGAAAGTGTGCTTCCATTACCTGATAATGTAATTCCTCTTCCTGAACTTCCGCTTGTCTGTGAAAAATCTATTGTCGCATTATTCTTTCCTACAAGATTAACACCTGCTGGAAGTGAAACAGCTCCGGACTTAACTGTTCCATCAATAACTACTGTCTGTCCTGACTTAGCCTTCTTAAGTGCATCTGCTAAAGACATTCCACCTGCCTTAACCACATAATCACCTGATACAGATGAACCTGTTGATGAACCTGAAGATGAGCTGCTTCCTGATGAAGAGCTGCCTGAACCTGATGAACTTCCTGATGAAGAACCAGATGATGAGCTGCCCTTAGAATCAACCTGTACTTTGTAAATGTTGATTCCGCTGTTCTCTGAATACAGATATATGTATCCGTTAGAACCTGAATATGAATATGTTCCTAAAGAAGCTGTCTTATTAGCTGCAATAGTTCCAAGCTTCTTTCCATTAGAATCAGCTACGATTAAATTACGGGTAGAGCTTCCACTGCTTCTTAACACTACCTTTATTGTATCAGAACCTGACACTGGTACCTTAACTGAACGGTATGATGTAGTGCCTGTACCAGAAAGAGCCAGACAATATGTATATGCTGTGCCATCTACTGTTACAGATTCCGCCTTAACCTTCATATTCTTACTGCTTGTTGCCATAAGACCAAGTCCGTCTACTGTAGTACTTGATTTAATAGTTCCTAACTTCTTAAAATTAGAATTCTTGAAATTCCATGAATTCTGTGTTGCTGCATTAGCTGACAACGCTGGTGCCGCTGTAAAACAAACTAATAATACTGCTACAACAGCTGCAAAAACCCTTCTTGCCTTCTTAATCATGATTAACCTCCCATACATTATAGATTAAATAGCAAAAGAGACGTTATTTCGCTGGCAGTGTCCAATATCATGCAAAATAAATCGCCTCTGTTGCTAAAAATACCATAATAAGGATAAAAATGAAATGGCTTAAAATTACAAAGATTTACGCAAGCGTTTGTGCATTTTGTATAGTTAGTTCTGAAATATACCGTTTCGTTAATACATTTTTACTTAAGAACTGATTTATTGTCACTTACCTTGATGTGAAAGAGGTTATCTATCCTATGTATAATATTTGATTCCTTTAAGAGGATATGGTCAACATTTTTATGGACGTAAAAATGTCTTTTACCACACTTTTATGTACGAATTTTTGTGTTGCATTACATTTTTCCGCACGAACTTTTATATTATATCACATTTTTCTGCATGAACTTTTCTCAATCCACTCATCTGGCATCTCAAAATGCTGGTAATCTTTTGCATGTTCCCAGTCGCCGCCCCACTCAAATCCATGTTCTGCAAACACCTTATAGCACAAATCATCATGGACGATTTTATGTGGAAATTCAATGCTTCTGTCCGTATACTTTTCAGCGTTGGCAGGCTCTACATTTCTTCTGCCATCAACATATTTCACATAAGGATTATAAAGCGTGTTGATGTCAACCGCCAGCCCTAACGCATGCTTTGACAGCTTCGTTGAATAGGAAATGTATCTGAAATTAAACGCTGAAGAATTATTATCACTCATCGACTTCTCGTCATCAGCATCATATTCATCAATAAGTCTGATTTTTTCAATCTCATAGCCAGCCTCGTAAAGCTGCTTAAATATATCAAGCACATCATCAGCAATCAGCCTGTTCACAACCAGCTCACCTATGTGCGTTTTCCCATCAAATCCGACATGCAAAACTTTAAGATACCGCAAATCTTCTCTTGGAACGGTGCAGTTGTCCTTAAATGATTTCCCCTGCATCTTTGCAAATATGTCGTCTGGAATTGGTGATATGGTGAATGGTTGGGTGTTCATTTGCTTGCTCCTTTATTTCTGATAGTCACATTATGTTATTCTGCAATTCTTACATATGAATGATGCAGGCTTTTATTTTCGTTCTGTGGCTCGCCTTTGGCGGTGTGATTTTAATAAATGTAATTACATCATACTTTCTGCCATAGATTTCGCACTATCCATAAGATTCGTATCTATATCTGACTTTATCATGACATTATATCCTCTTCCTTCATTAATCTTATCCCATTGATTTGTATATCCCTGTATAGTTGCCTTATACAATCTTAAAAATCCATCAATAGTTTCTTTATCTTTTAATATCTCAGATATTCTATTACATTTTCTATCACAATCATATCTTCCAAAGCAATCAATCAGATACAGCGGAATAGGCATTCTTCCATCTCTACTTAGTTTCTTTTCTTTCTCTGCTCTCAAATATAATAAATACAGATTTAACAAATCATTAATTGTTCCATCACCCATAATAAATTCTGTAACAGTCTTATTTTGAATAGTTCCTGGTTTTAATAATTGTGACTTCTTAGTAATAGCTTCATGTGCAGAAGAGATAAACGCTAATATTACTTGTAATAATTTTTCTAAATCAATTTCTAAATCCTTAGTTTTAGAAATGTCACTTAATCCAAATTTCTCAAGAATAGCACTATTTAATTCTAAAAGCTTTGTTGGTTTCTTAAATTCTTTTGAAAATGTATTTTTATCACTCTGCTTTATACATAATAAAAATCCTTTTTTTCTAAATTCTGTCTGGACTCTTATAAATGCCTGTGTATTTGCAGCAAAGGCCTTTTGGTTAATTGCGTTCTGAGAGTTGTTATATGTAACTATATTATTTGATAAAGTTTGCAATTTAACATCATTTGATGGTATTTTTAGAATTTTTAGCATTACATAAGTATCTTTAAATTCTTTTTCTAATGTCTGTTCGGGCAAACTTGATAATGTTTCATATATTGTGCTAACTGTCTGACATCCATTAACAATCTGTGGATTATCTATACTTAATTTCTTAAAACCACCACTTGTGTTCTCATTAGAGATATTTTCTGCAATAATTGTAATTCCATTATTATAATAGAAAAAATTAACTCTTTCATCTGGATTTTTCAGTGTTTCCATTATCTTTTTATTAATTGCACCTGTTGCTCCCAAATATTCTCTGATATTAGCATCAAAAATAGGATACTCTTTTTCTTTAGCAACCTTATATATTTCATACATATTAATTACAGGAACAAGCACATACTTTGCATCCAATGGAACAGTCATTTTATATGCTTCTGGATCAATATTGAGTATAGTTCCTTTATTAATCGTTCTTATTTCAAATGACATTTTCTTCTTATTAACTATTGGTTTATCATAATATAAACTCTCTATGTCATTCAAGTCATATATTACGGCATCTCTATTAACATTATCTGCATTATATTTTGCAATTCCATCAATTATCTGCTTTGTTTTTACTGTTGTATTAGTAACATACAAAACAAAATGTACTGAAAAATCCTGTTCTTCATTATATTTGTTATATATTTTCTGAAGTTCTTCACTCCTTGTATAAGTTCCTTTTTCTAATGCACCAATTGCCCTTGTCAAAAAATCATTTTGTACATAATCATTTGTTAATGTACTTGCATCTGTATAATATTTATTTTGAATCAGATACAAATCTAATGTATCTTCATGCCATACATAACAATCAATTCCTTTATCATTATAGTCAATTATTTTATCCTCTATTAATTGTTCATCTTCTTTATACAATTTATCTAATACCCAGAAATTAAATGCCCACTCGTTTTTATTCATATTTGCCATATGTGGATATCTTTCCTGATACTCTTTTATATCTTCTTTTATCTGATTAATAAATTCTGTCATATATATCTCCTTTGTTATAAATATTTTTCTTTTATTTAAACTCTATATAAATCTATTATATCATCAATTCTTCCGCAGTCTCCTTTCCCGCATTTCCAAGCACTTCCTCACCAAATACATTATCATTCATAAGTTTTATTATGCACACAAAATCCTCATCTTTATCTATAACCTTGTTTAATTCGCTTCGCAGAGATATGAATTTTGATGGAGTCATGTCTCCCCTGAAAACGGATTTCTGATAATGCGTCAAATATTTTTTACACACCTTAAATACCTTCTGCACTCTTTTTTCACCTACATCATAGAATAAAAATGCATAATTATAATTGCGTTCTTTCTTCATTACATACCTTCTTTCAAAGAAAATGGAACAAACTCTTTGTCTTCCAGAATATTTTTTATAAGTTTATAGCAGTCAAGCTTCAATGCTGTTCTATAAGTTACTTTTCTTTTTAATCGCGAATGTTCAAAAACACTTTCCATTCTCTCCTCAAACGCCTTAACGAATATCTTCCGTCCCTCTTCATTCAGTATGCAGTAATTAACATTTTTCTCAAAATGTTTCTCTACCTGAAGGCGGTGATTATTAACCAGGTCAAAGATTGTCCTGAATACTATAACCGGCTTAAATACCTCACTCAAATCAAGACTAAGTGAAAACCGTCCCTCAGATGGCTCATGTAAAAAACTAATTCTCTGGTCCAAATGTGTCTGATAGATTGCCGAAATTGTTTTGGTATACAGCAAAGTGTTTCCAAATGACACCAATGCATTTATGGGATTATCAGGCGGTCTTTTCACTCTTTTATTCATCACGAAATCTTCTGGCAGAAAATACTTGAAATCCGCATAAAAACGCATCCAGACTTCACCCTCATAAGCCATAAGTTCTTTAACATCTTTCGACTGTTCCACAAGCCTGATAAAATCTGATTTAATCCAGTCAGTAGTTTCTTTTACTTCTTTCTTTCCATGCTTGTAATAATGATAAAGCACCTCATAAACATTAAGCCCGATTCCCTTAACAATCGCCCTTGCAACACTCATGCGGTCATTCTCATACTTCAGTACCTGCTTCACCAGTAATTTCCCGCTCAAGTAGTGGTCTCTTGGATAATATGTACCACTATATCCGCCATAATAGTTATAAAAATGTATTATTATATTATTCTGTGCCAGAAAATCCAGTAATTTGGTATTGATACTGACCTCATTAAAACAGAATATCTCCTTAGTATTCTCTACCGGAATATATACATTTTTACCGTCCTTCCTGAAACATAAGGAATTATCTTTTCTTGTCAGTTCCCCCATTGACATTATATATTTTGTACTCCCCATACATTTCCTCCTCATAGTCATTAAAAATATTTATCAAACGCTTTCATCAGATATAACAATACTCATAATATGCACATTTCTTGCAAGTGCTTGTCTGTATACATTCTGGCGGCTTCTCCTGTGACAATAGCTGTTCAATACTGCTGATATAATTATCAAGTTCCTTTTCAATCTCTTCAGTCAATTCTACAATTATTACTTTCTTATCTTTCTTATTCTTTTCAACAAATTCCAGTCTTCCTTTTCTTATAATTCCTTTACTCTTAAGAACTTTAAGATAAAAAAGCAGCTGCCATTTTGCAGCCTCTGTATCAGCGTCTGATTTCTTAACCTCTGTAAGATACTCTTTCGTAAGCCTGTCCAGCCTTATATTATCTATTGCAATCTCTGAATTCTTTGAATCCCCTGCTTTTTCTTCATGGATAGCCTTTCCTATCTTTACCTGCTCACTGTTATCTTCAAGATTCAACCGGTTTCCATGTAAATAACACTGCCGTCTGCAATGAAAATAATAATTAATCAAAGTTCCATTAACCTGCATATATCCCCCTATATAAATAGCTCATCAGCTATTACAATCATTTCCTTCTTAAGTACCCCATTATCGTCAAAGTAATCTTCACCGTCTTCAATGTAATATATATCTCCTATCTGCTCATTCCACTCAATATTACTCTTAATATCCTCTTTAAACTGATATATGAACATATTCATTCTGCTTCTTACATCATGTATTCTTACAGTTCTTTCAGAGTATGATAAATCCGGATTTTCTATAAGCTCCTTATATTCGTTCCATACATCTGCACCGTCTATAACATTATCACCAGCCTGAATACTTCTTGCAAAATATACAGATATCAGCTTTCTTCCATCTTCTATAAGTTTCATTTTCTCACAGACATAAGGATAGTTAAGTTTTCCAACCTTCTCTTTGAAAAAATGTTTAATATTATCATCTGTTATTTTCTCCTGTGATTTTAACAGTACCGGCAGAATCACATTTTCATAATACTTAAAGAAATCTTTGGTATTAAGATATACGCGGATATCACTGCTTTCCAATGTCTTGTCAGTATCAACTCTTGTATCATTTCTGTAAATATTCTTAGCTTTATCAAGATTATAAAAATACACTTTTCCTGTCTTTTTACCAGACCTGTTAATTCGTCCCATAAACTGTTCTTCACTGTCCAGCCTTGAGATATCCTTATATCCAATGTCCATGTCAATATCGACTCCGGCTTCAATAACCTGTGTAGCAACAAGTACAACATCAGACATATTATTGATCTTATCAATCATATCTTTTCGCTCCTGAATACTGCTGTCTCCTGTCATTAAAAGTATCTGCCTGTCAGTCACATCCTGCAGCAGTCTGTAAAAATCTTCTGCACTTTTCTTTTTTATGAATTCAATCAGAACCTTTTTGCCAGTATTTTCATCATTATCAACAATATACTGTGCAAGTTCTTCTATAGTAATATCTTCGTCCAAAAGACTGTAGTCCACCTCAACTCTCTTAGCAAACATATTGTGTCTGAAATATTTATCCCTGTCAGCAATGAGTTTTACTGCCCCTGCCGTGTTATCAGTCAGCAATTCGAGATTCGGAAGCGTTGCAGACATAATAATAATCTTTATATTTAAAAGCTCTGCAAATCCTTTTAAAAATGTAATCATTTTACCCCATATTCTGTTGTCATAACTCTGGATTTCATCAAGCACAATTACTGAATTACACAACTGATGAAATCCAAATGCGTCCTCTTTTCTATCTCCGAACATTGTATTAAACAACATCACATGAGTAGATAATACAGTCGGATAATTCATAAACTGTCTGTCGAGCAATATTCTCTGATAATTCTTATCCAGCTCATCATCTGAGATGTCTTTATATGGAGTAATAGAATTAACAACGGCAATCTGCGACATAACTGACTCATTATTGCCAAATACATTTGCAAGTGAATTCATATTCTGCTCAACAAGTGTATTAAATGGATAAATGTAGAAAATCTTGTTAATATCCCGCGAATTTTTCATAAGCTTAAAGCTGAGGTTCATAGCCATATTGCTCTTTCCACTTCCTGTAGGTGCTTCAAGATAGAAAATATTCTTATCAGTATTATTCATCAAAACATTTTCACTATCTAAAAACATCTCTGTTCTCAGTATATTTATCCCCTTCATTCCATTAATGTCAGTGTTCCTGTCTATACCGCCAAACAATTCATACGCTATTGGATATGATGTTTTCTCATATTCTCTTATGCTCTTTGGAATCAAGCCTTTCTCATATTCGCTCATTATTTCGTCTATGTTATTAATATTACCAAATGTGTTCTGCTCCCAGCCTGTCATATACTCAGATGTTGCATAATAATCTGCCGCAACAAGCATAGAATATAACAGCCTTATCCATGCATATAAAATTACTGATTTTCTGTCACTGTCAAATGTGAGTCTCTTATTCATCTCCTTATATGTTCTTCGCAGTTTAAATACATTTTCTGAATATCTGTCATAACTAAGCACAGCATTTATACCAGATTCAGTGTACCAGTCATATGTACGCTTTCCTAAATTATCGCTATCATCACTCTTTCCAGAAAGTTCATCTAAATACTTCTCAAGTTCAGTAAGTCCACCATGATGTCTTGAAATAATATACGAATACATATAAGCAAAATCCTTGATATTCTCAGATTCTGCTTTGGTAATTTTTTCTTCATCAATCATTCTCTTAATAAAATCAAGATAATAATCTAGGTAAAATATAGATGAAACAATCGAATGTTTACTGCCGATATTGTTATCCGGCGTCATATCCTTATACCAGATATTACCCATCTTTTTCTTCTGGAAAGCAGGATTGACCTTGCCCAAATCATGCATTGTAACTATATTAACAGTCATTTCTTCAAATATATTTCTGCAATCCTGAGACAGATTTTCAAAATATTCTTCTTCGAATCTTTCCATAATTTCGTCAATACATTTATTCTTAGCTATTAACAGCCAATATTTCTGACTTCGCTGGGTATGCTCTTTCAAAGTCTCTTTTTGTGTTCCATCTTCTGATAAATGTGCAAAACACTGTTCGCTGCAATTAATTAATTGTTCAACCGGTATCATATATCTGTTGATATCCATACTTAATATCCCCTTACTTAAAAAAGCCGCACCAAGTAATCTGCCTGCCTTAAAACTCTGCATTTTAAAACATTCAGACTGCCTGATGCGGCTTATAATAATTTAATAAAATGACAATATATTATTTCCCTGTTTATATACATTTCCATTCTCTATACTTACTGTCATGTTCGTATAACAGAAATCTTTATATTCATAAAGATTAGTATAGCCATTTAATGCAACCGGCAGTTTTTCTGTATATTTAAAAATCTCTATCTCATCTTCTTCATCTGGCATAAGAACGCTGCCAATATTCTTAGGAAACATGCTGGTTATAGCTACCTCATTAATATCAGCCTCCTGCACATTTACCCTGCTCACATTAGTAATGTCAGCCGGGTGGTCATTCTTTCCAAGATAAGGATAATAAATACATCTGCTCTGTTCTAAAAACCCAGCCAGTTTTTCTGCCTCGTCACAATCAATCAGTACATAAATATCCCACTCAGGATTTTCAAGCCACTGCTCTTTTATTATAAGATTTCCTCCCTGTTCCTCACTTGCATATCCAACAGAATTGTTAAATATCTGAACTTTCTTCGGAATATATCCCCTCTCATTTTTTGGAACAATAGAAATCTTTAATTCATGCAGTTTTTCGTAAAACTCAGGATATTCGACAGCTATTTCCTGTCCTTTTTTCATTATCTGCCAGTTTTTCTGTGCATATCCACCATATCCTAATATTGCACCAAACATTCCCATCAGTGCAATCTTATGAATCTGGCTGTATGTAAAATAATAATATGCATTAACCTCTGGCTTCTTGAAAAAAGCTGTCCTGCCACTCAGTGTAAATCTAACAGCCTCCATATATTACACCTCTTTTAAAGTAATTATATTAAAGACCTTCTCGTCTTCAATTCCAGATACAAGATTAGTTGTATATGGATTATAATATACCTCCACACTCTTAACTCTATCTTTAACTGCATTAATAATGCTTGCAACCTCGCTTATATCAATAGTATTAAGCTTGTCTCCTTTTTCAAATGTGATGTATTCTGTAAGATTAGGAAGATACATATCCGACTCAGTCTCAACGAATAATGCAAATTCATTCTCGCAGCCTTCCTTCGCATTAGTTGCATATGATGTTGCTGAAACAAGTGCTGTTCTCTTAAAATTCTGATAATCTTCCTCAGTGTATCCATCAGTTACACCTAACTGCACGAACTCTTTATATGCCATTGGATTAATTACAAATGGATAAAAATAGTGTGCTTCGTCACTTGTTATCTTAGTTCCAAGTGTTGAATTCTTAGCCTCTGAATCCTTCTCACTATCCTTGCTGCCATCTCTAAATGGTGATAAAATCTGCTGTTCCTCTGCAGTTGTGTCTTCATATTTGTTAAAGCCCTGTCCAAACTGTACAGCTCCGGTTATAGAGAAATTATTCTTTGATTCTGCAAATGTAGCTCCAAAATTCTTAACATCAACTGCTGTCATAAGATTACTAAGTACTTCTTTAGACTCCTTAGTATCCTTCAGATCCTTAACTGCAAATATTTCTTCATATCTTTCTTTTAATGTCTTTGGGACAAGTGACCCATCTGCTGAAAACTTCATAGATTTGATATAAAGGACTTTCTTGCCCTCATCATTCCACATTTTCTTCATAGGATACTTTAACGCCTTGTCACTTCCGTACACATCACCATTCTGTGTACTCTTTGGATAGCCTGTAAAATCTGCATTCCAGTTTGCCATTATAGATGAAATTCCTAATACACCGTATACTCTCTTATCCATATTAATCCTCCTCTTTATTAGCTGAATCGTATATTAAATTACTGCTTATATAACCTGCTATAATCTCTTCGCTCTTAACTCTTCCTGTCAATTCATATGATAAAACCATTGAATACAGATTATTAAATCTTCGGTTAGTAGTTCCTATTATGTAATTGTACTTCTTAAAGAACTGCGTAATCTTCTTCTGTAATAGTTCATTATTTCGTGCATTGAAAAATGGATTTGCCAGAGAATGTTTCTTGTCTTTTGATTTATTCAAAGATATGAAATAATACACGAGCTGTCCTACAGCATAGAAGTATTCTTCATCACTTTCTATCTGACTATATCCTTTTTTATTAATCTTATCACTAAGATTTTTTCTAATATCACTATATCTGTCCGCCATATTTACCCCTCCAAAATATTCTTCTAGCGACTTCATAAAATTAAACTGCATAATAACTTTATTCATATAGCCATTATTGATTGAATCCCTGACAGTATTAATACATACATTATGAAGTACTGCGTCTATTCCTTGTTCCTGTCCCTTATAAAGCCATGCAAATATTGCATCTCTTGACATAATAATATTTCTTTTCAACTCAGGATTCACATTAATATCATCTGTAAAGAAATTTCTTGAAAGACATTTAGAAAATATAACCTCATCTAACACAGCAAGCATCTGTTTCTTATTAACATACTCTTTGAAAATCTCTTCATCTTTTGCACTTCCAATCACATCTCTGTACTGAAAATGCTTATAAAGATTGTACTTATAATCAACAATTGCATCCTGATGCTGGATAGACAGTTCTTTTCCTTTCTGAATCTGAATAAAAAATCCTGAGAAATCATCTGTGATAAATTCTCCCGGCTTCTTTGGAATAATCTCATCTTCATCACTGTCAAAAAATATGTTAGTATATCCGCGGTTGGCTTCATTCATGAGATAATCAAAAAACTTTCTCTGTGTTGCAGCCTCTTCTGGTGTTATAAGATAAGGCACAACATTTTTCCTTGTCTTATGCTCCATATATGGCTTCTTCGAATTCAATGCCAGATTATCATTAGGAAGTCCGTATATCTGCTCATGAATATCTATATTGTAATCATTCTTGTTATAAATCTTGGTCATCAGATATCGCTTTTCTTCATTAATATATAAATCTCTATCATCCTCAAAGAAAACCTTAAGGTAATTCTTGCCTGAAATATCTATGCCAAAATCCTGCATATTAAAAATATGCTGTTTAATCCAGTTTCTGCATTGTTCCAGTTTTTCCTGATTAACCTCACCTACTACTGGAAAAATGTAATCGTACATCTTGGAATCCTTGGCATTCTTATATTTAACCCTTGGATTGGATAATATATCAAAATACCGGTCGATTCCTTCCATATTAAGCTTTCCATTAGTTAAACTTTCTTTCTTGATCCAGAATGACAGATAATTATTAGAATGAATAACCTTTTTCGGATCCTGTGGTTTATCCATACTTACCAGCCTGCTATGATAATCGTAAAAAACAATATCTTCATACTGGCTGTCTCCATCAGATAAGTCCTTTACAGGTCTGCCAGCCTTCTTGTCCATCTTAATTGAACATCTGACTACGCTTCCATCTTTCTTTACTACTATGTAATCCCCATCAGCCGGTATGTAATTATCTAATATAAGTGCATCTGCATTCCCACATTCATTCCCCATATGTTCTACCTTTTTCTGGAAAATCTCAATGCAATCCTTTAACAATCAATCACCCCCTACAGCCATCTGTAATTGCAGAACCCTGCTCCTCTTGAGTTAGTTTCTCCCAGGCCTGTTCCCGTCAGAAAATAAGCCAGTTCCTGAGCTGACTTGTTATCCGCAATCTTTAGATTAATTTTATCCCCAAGTAACACAATTCCTTTGCATGGGAATTTCACTGGCTTCTTATTAATAAAACTTATCTCATTATACAGCTGAAAGTCCTCGTCTATCTTCTCCCCTGTAAATGCATTGTATTTCTTAACCGCATTTGCAAATAGCCTTTTCTCGTATTCATCAATCGATACTGCCTTCTTCCAATAACCTCCATCATATTTCTGGATAACCGGTGTAAGCGTATACAACTGATTGATAAACTTCTTAGGTATAATTCTTAATGTTGTCGTGAGACCTTTCATCTTGTCGGTATAATGATTAGCAAGCGTCTTTCTCATATACTGTTCCAAGCGAGAATCCACCGTCCTGATTGTAATTGTATATACATTATCCTTCTTGTATATGCCGTCCTTTGCTAAGGGATAAAGTCCACTGAATGTATAATTCTTGTATTCATTATTCTCGTGGAATCTAAGCCATTCGTCATCAAGTGCAAAAGCAGAATCTATATATTCTGCTTCTGCCAAAAGGACTTCTTCAAGATTTATATCTACTAATGTATAGACTTTCAATCTTAACTCGAAAACACTTATCTCCATTTCTGCCTCCTCTCTCTTCATCTCAATGTTTTTTTATGCTTTTAATACATCACCATCTTTATAATATTACAATACTTTTTATTCTTTTTTGCATAATAATATGGTATTATTCTATTATATCTGATTAACTTTAACATAAGATGTATTGAAACATGTTTTTTTATGTTTTCAATGAAGAATAAACCATAACATGTGATGTGAATTATATTAATTAACTATTTAACGAACTCTATGTATTTATTTTAATACAATATTGGGTATAGCTCAATGAAAATATTTCGACAAAATTCGACATTTTTCAATCTTTAATATAATTTATATATTATCTATATCTGAAAATAAATGTAATAAAGGAGGTAGTTAAAATGCCTGATACACAGGATGGCGGATACATCTTAGATGATAGTGGATTAAAACCATATTCAGTAGATGACGAAGATGATAGTAAAAAATAAATTCATTCATGGTCCAAAGCTGGTCCACAAAAAGATTCTTTACAAATACATCTCATGTTAATGTTAATCAGGAAGCAATGGAGCACATCATATCCACATGATCAATTTCAATACATCTCATGTTAATGTTAATCAGAATATGAGGACTTAGATGAACAGGGCAGACTTGATTTCAATACATCTCATGTTAATGTTAATCAACATTAAACTTTTTAATACCGGTAATCTCACCATATTTCAATACATCTCATGTTAATGTTAATCAAACAAGAATACAGAAGATATCAAGGATAATACAAGATTTCAATACATCTCATGTTAATGTTAATCGGTGCTATTGTTTTACATCAAACTTTTCTTATTTTATTTCAATACATCTCATGTTAATGTTAATCATAGATACATTTTACTATACTGTTACATTTGCTAAATTTCAATACATCTCATGTTAATGTTAATCGTTGCTTGTGGTGATATTTCTGCAAGTCATTTTGAATTTCAATACATCTCATGTTAATGTTAATCTTAACGCACAAGGGAAAAAGGCGCAAAGGCTTCTAAATTTCAATACATCTCATGTTAATCAGCTAAAGGGTTATTATCCTTAATGCTCTCACTTCCATTTCAATACATCTCATGTTAATGTTAATCCGCAGCGCATAGAGTAGTTCGCGGAGTTGCCGCTGTATTTCAATACATCTCATGTTAATGTTAATCACAGTAATGCAGGTGAGGCGGTAAGAAAGCAGTTATTTCAATACATCTCATGTTAATGTTAATCATGCCTGAACTCATTTGTTTCTGATGTCTTGGAATAAAATTTCAATACATCTCATGTTAATGTTAATCAGGTTGTCTTGATGCTATTCCATACTTCATCCCAATTTCAATACATCTCATGTTAATGTTAATCCTCATAAAATGCAAGCTGATATGCTTGACTAGGATATTTCAATACATCTCATGTTAATGTTAATCCCGTACTGGCAGAGGTAAGGAGTGAGGCAAAGATATTTCAATACATCTCATGTTAATGTTAATCCAGATGGATGCATAGATGGTTCGTCTGCAAGAACATTTCAATACATCTCATGTTAATGTTAATCCCTTTGCCGATAGTCCGAACGCTGTCAGATAGTCTGATTTCAATACATCTCATGTTAATGTTAATCACTTGACGCGGTAAAAGCTGACACGACTGGAATCTATTTCAATACATCTCATGTTAATGTTAATCTTGCATCCGGGCTTTTTTCATTTCCGGATTTAACCCATTTCAATACATCTCATGTTAATGTTAATCAAAGGCTTAACAACATCATTCACAAACAAGGAACGCTATTTCAATACATCTCATGTTAATGTTAATCTTTGTGCAGATTGGAGGTTTTAATGTCATTTTTTAGATTTCAATACATCTCATGTTAATGTTAATCAGTACTGGCAGTAGGCGACCAGATCTATATTGATTTATTTCAATACATCTCATGTTAATGTTAATCCTCCACCGTTGCTTGCCACTTCTGCTTGTCCTTTCTATTTCAATACATCTCATGTTAATGTTAATCAGGATGGAGCAGACTTTAACTTTTCTGTGGCTGATACATTTCAATACATCTCATGTTAATGTTAATCTTCAAGGGGTTCTTAAAGCCTACAATATACCTTTATTTCAATACATCTCATGTTAATGTTAATCACAATAAAAGCATAAACAAAGGAGGTATATGTTAATTTCAATACATCTCATGTTAATGTTAATCCAAGGTAGGCAGCAACAAGCCAACAAAGCTACAAAAATTTCAATACATCTCATGTTAATGTTAATCTACAGATAGGCTACGACAGATACAGCGCCCAGTACTATTTCAATACATCTCATGTTAATGTTAATCTATCCTTTGAAGCGTTCTGCGTGTATATTGCTGCTTAATTTCAATACATCTCATGTTAATGTTAATCTCTTTGGCATCATCGTATGCACATTCATTTTCAGCCAATTTCAATACATCTCATGTTAATGTTAATCGATAACTTACTAAGATAATCAGCAACTTTCTTATCAAATTTCAATACATCTCATGTTAATGTTAATCGAATCTATTAAGCGTGCAATTGTCGGTAAGGAAGCATTTCAATACATCTCATGTTAATGTTAATCAATCTTAGTATTAGCAGTAGCAAAACCTTACGACAATTTCAATACATCTCATGTTAATGTTAATCCTAATCTTACCCTTCTTGGAGGGCAGATTGCAAAGCTATTTCAATACATCTCATGTTAATGTTAATCTAATAAACCTTTTTGATATTAGCCCAAATAATAGCATTTCAATACATCTCATGTTAATGTTAATCGATTTTTAAATCAATACTTAACTGCATTAAGTCTTCATTTCAATACATCTCATGTTAATGTTAATCGTTGCTGATTGTTGCTGTACAACACAGAGAGCTATATTTCAATACATCTCATGTTAATGTTAATCCGTAGGTACAAGCCCGCTTTTTGTTTATATACCCTATTTCAATACATCTCATGTTAATGTTAATCATTACACACGGCGGCTACCTCCATTTCTAATTGCTGATTTCAATACATCTCATGTTAATGTTAATCATGTTATGTAATAAGATTGTGGCATCCAAGCATCATTTCAATACATCTCATGTTAATGTTAATCGCTTTGAGCCTGTCACACAACTTCTGTGACATCTGATTTCAATACATCTCATGTTAATGTTAATCTGCCAGGAGCATGTTCTTACATTCAAAATATAAGGAATTTCAATACATCTCATGTTAATGTTAATCCCGCTATATCGTGGGAGCGTGAAGGCGGCTCTCACCATTTCAATACATCTCATGTTAATGTTAATCAGCAAGGTCAAATTTGAGCATATCTAATATTGATATTTCAATACATCTCATGTTAATGTTAATCCTAACTGGTCTTTAGTTCTTGTACCAGTTATATAATTTCAATACATCTCATGTTAATGTTAATCCTCCTGGTACTCCTGTTATTGCTTATTCATTAGAATTTCAATACATCTCATGTTAATGTTAATCAACAAAACAGGTTGATGTAAAGAAGAGTAAAGTACCATTTCAATACATCTCATGTTAATGTTAATCTTTGTCCTCCTTTAATTTGAAAATATTCTTGACAGAGATTTCAATACATCTCATGTTAATGTTAATCGGGAATATAACAGAATATTCTCCATCATTCAGGCATTTCAATACATCTCATGTTAATGTTAATCAATTAATTGTAAGAAGTAAGTGCATCCCTTATTCGAATTTCAATACATCTCATGTTAATGTTAATCAGTTGTAGGCGCTGCCGGAGCAGTTCCTATAACCACATTTCAATACATCTCATGTTAATGTTAATCTTTTAACAGCAACCACATCATCTAAAGGGCTTGCCTTATTTCAATACATCTCATGTTAATGTTAATCGGAAGGATATACCGGAAGTCTTAAAGGAAGAATCCTATTTCAATACATCTCATGTTAATGTTAATCCTGTAGATACATCAAGTATCTGTGCGGCTCTTGCTGTATTTCAATACATCTCATGTTAATGTTAATCTCATCAATTTCTGTTGATGGCGGTTCAACTGGTTCATTTCAATACATCTCATGTTAATGTTAATCACGGAACACTTGATTGGGACATTATCAAGGAACAGATATTTCAATACATCTCATGTTAATGTTAATCAGTGTACGGATTTATTAGATGTTTTAACAACAGAATTTCAATACATCTCATGTTAATGTTAATCGGATGCAGCTATTAATGAAGCAGGAGAAATGGTATTATTTCAATACATCTCATGTTAATGTTAATCGCTCAGGATTGGTATACTTTATGTACAACAATTGGTTATTTCAATACATCTCATGTTAATGTTAATCCATATTCGCTGTTTGGTTTAAATTGATATTGATAATATTTCAATACATCTCATGTTAATGTTAATCGTCTATAAGTAAGCTGAATATACTGGAGCTTACCAGATTTCAATACATCTCATGTTAATGTTAATCAAATACTTAATAATTTAATTTTTGCTTTCTTAGCATTTCAATACATCTCATGTTAATGTTAATCGTGTTCCTGTAACAAATAAGAATCCTGCTACTGCTATATTTCAATACATCTCATGTTAATGTTAATCGTCTTAGCTGTTGTATTGTTTGTATATGTAATGAGCATTTCAATACATCTCATGTTAATGTTAATCCTTTACAGTGCCGTTGACATTTATGCAAATACCAGATTTCAATACATCTCATGTTAATGTTAATCAGCGTGGCTAGTTATTTGTTGCAGGATATAGGGGAGATTTCAATACATCTCATGTTAATGTTAATCATACTGAAGCTGGTAATGTCATTAAGAGTTATTTTCTATTTCAATACATCTCATGTTAATGTTAATCGCCAGGAGCGTCAGTAAGTGGATAAGCTCCTTGCTCATTTCAATACATCTCATGTTAATGTTAATCAGCTCCTTAGCAATATCACAGACAACCGTCATCATAATTTCAATACATCTCATGTTAATGTTAATCGAAGGCGAGCTGTATGGATTAACTAATGCAGTAGAATTTCAATACATCTCATGTTAATGTTAATCGCAGCATGTCCAGAAGGTCTATACCCTTTCTTTCCATTTCAATACATCTCATGTTAATGTTAATCTAAAGTTTCTTATCATATACAGTTTTTAGATAGAAAGATTTCAATACATCTCATGTTAATGTTAATCATTGCATAAGCCTCAGACATAGGAATCTTCTCTGCATTTCAATACATCTCATGTTAATGTTAATCTGTTTTCAGCAAAAATCCCTTCAATTATACTGGTATTTCAATACATCTCATGTTAATGTTAATCTCTAAAGGTTGTTTGAATGTTAGCGTTCCACTTATATTTCAATACATCTCATGTTAATGTTAATCGTAGACGATAATTGTATTACAGGCCATTATGATAAATTTCAATACATCTCATGTTAATGTTAATCGATTTAAGTGTTATACCGGAGCTAGCACATCTTAGATTTCAATACATCTCATGTTAATGTTAATCGATAATTCTAGTACCGTTATTAAAGCTGGATTGTTATTTCAATACATCTCATGTTAATGTTAATCCTTTTTTTGTATTCTGTTTTACCAGTTTAGTGAAAATTTCAATACATCTCATGTTAATGTTAATCAGTGTAAATCATACAATAAAGCGTCATAAGGCTTATTTCAATACATCTCATGTTAATGTTAATCGTTATTCAGTCACGAGGAGTGGATGAATTTATTCAATTTCAATACATCTCATGTTAATGTTAATCGAAGCCATTATTAAGTGCATACTGGTCCAAGTTTGTCATTTCAATACATCTCATGTTAATGTTAATCTTAAATGTACCTTTGTTCCAACCACCTGTTCTCTTGATTTCAATACATCTCATGTTAATGTTAATCAAGAACAGAATTATGACATGTTATTTAAACTGTATAATTTCAATACATCTCATGTTAATGTTAATCGATTTTGATAGCTTCTGGGGTGGCGGTTGTTCAAATTTCAATACATCTCATGTTAATGTTAATCGGATTGAATTGTGATGACCTGTTGTATTTAGACCCATTTCAATACATCTCATGTTAATGTTAATCTTGTTTTTCTGCCTCTGCTATCGTTTGCATTTTTTATTTCAATACATCTCATGTTAATGTTAATCACCTTTTGTCCATGCACTGAACGCACCAGAATCAAATTTCAATACATCTCATGTTAATGTTAATCGTGCCACATTTCTGTCTTTACGCCATCTGTCTTCATTTCAATACATCTCATGTTAATGTTAATCCTGACAATCATGTTACAGCTTCCTGACAAAATCAAATTTCAATACATCTCATGTTAATGTTAATCTTACATTGAAACCGGATGCAAATGATTTTTTTATATTTCAATACATCTCATGTTAATGTTAATCTTGTTGAGGATAATTCTTCTGAGCCATCAAGAGAATTTCAATACATCTCATGTTAATGTTAATCCGTAAGGGCAAGCTGACAGCCATCTATAAAGGTTATTTCAATACATCTCATGTTAATGTTAATCTGTACACCAGAAATTAAACCATTAATTCCTCCCACAAATTTCAATACATCTCATGTTAATGTTAATCGACGCACCTGTATTTGGTCTTCAGCATGTACTCCAATTTCAATACATCTCATGTTAATGTTAATCCGATTGAGGACGGGATTTTGACGATAAGGGAGGCTATTTCAATACATCTCATGTTAATGTTAATCAGGTGTCAAAATAAGGCTGCTCAATGGCAGTCCAATTTCAATACATCTCATGTTAATGTTAATCTTAAGCAGCGACAACAAAAGCGGAATGATTATATAATTTCAATACATCTCATGTTAATGTTAATCTTAGCATAATTAGTCTTTAGAGTATCAAACTCCGTCATTTCAATACATCTCATGTTAATGTTAATCTAAGAAAGGAATTAAAACATGGGAAGAATTAACTAATTTCAATACATCTCATGTTAATGTTAATCTGATGTACGGTAAGTAATTAACAAACGGCTCTTTGCATTTCAATACATCTCATGTTAATGTTAATCTAGCCATAGCAGGCTTATTATATTTCCAGCAAGTAAATTTCAATACATCTCATGTTAATGTTAATCTCAATCGGTAATTGTCAGGGCGGAGCTGGTTATTAATTTCAATACATCTCATGTTAATGTTAATCACCACAGGACGGATATTGGATAGCAAGAACAAGTGAATTTCAATACATCTCATGTTAATGTTAATCTCAGGAAGAGTCAGTACACTTCGATTCTTTAACAAAATTTCAATACATCTCATGTTAATGTTAATCGGCTGGTATTCATGAGGTTCCTTCGGAATTTAAAGAATTTCAATACATCTCATGTTAATGTTAATCACATGCAGGCGGTGAAACAATAGATGTATCAATGTAATTTCAATACATCTCATGTTAATGTTAATCATTAAAAATACCTTTGTAATAGATTATGCATCTGTATTTCAATACATCTCATGTTAATGTTAATCTACCAGTTGAAGAAACAACCATTACGCAAGAAAGATTTCAATACATCTCATGTTAATGTTAATCTTTTCATTACTTCCACGCTCACCGCTTCGGTAAGGGATTTCAATACATCTCATGTTAATGTTAATCTTCTTCCTGTAACTTCTTTAAGTTCTCTGATGTAATCATTTCAATACATCTCATGTTAATGTTAATCTTTTATCGCCAGTTTTATAGTTCCCGCTTTTTAAATATTTCAATACATCTCATGTTAATGTTAATCGGAAGCTTCTTCGGTGGAAACAGAGCAGTCAATGGATTTCAATACATCTCATGTTAATGTTAATCCAATGAATTTAAGCCTTTTTCAATCACGCTTAAATCTCTCTTTGCCTATTTTAAGCCATTTTTCAAAAAATTACCAGCCAATTAGTTTATTTCTTACTATGGGACTCATAAACCTCCAGCCTCAGGTATTTACTGGTCTTTTAGAAATTTTCTTCATAAATTGCCTGGTAAATACATGCATAATTTAATTAACAAAATTCATCCAGGTTAATCCCCCAACCCTTTCCATTATTATTTTCCCCAACCTATATTATATTTTTATTAACTACCCCAATGATGAAGGTGATTTATTAAATTAAAGAAAAATAGTTTTTTCGCAGCCTGCCGTTTAAATTGCTGGTGGGCATTATTGACGTCTCTGACAATTAATATGTTTATTTGACATATGTAAAGTGCTATAATCAGCACATGAATACACGCGCCTGCGGCGCAGAAATGAGGTAACATATGCCATTTATTAATTCTAAGATAAGCACTTCTCTTACAGAAGCACAGGAAACTGAAATCAAAACACGTTTAGGTCAGGCTATCCAGACAATTCCTGGCAAGTCAGAAAATTGGCTCATGGTCGGTTTTGAGCCTGACTACAAGCTCTACTTTAGAGGAAGCAATACCGAGCCTATGGCTATGGTCGAGGTCAGCGTTTACGGCAGTGAGAATCCATCTGCCTTTTCTAAACTCACAGGCCAGATATGTGACATTTTTAAAGATGTTCTTGGAATTGAACCAGATCATGTATATGTAAAATATCAGGCTGTTTCTAACTGGGGATGGAATGGAGATAATTTCTAATATGCATTAATAAGCGGGACACTCTTTTATGAATGTCCCGTTTATATATTTTCTAAAATTCTTTTCTTTCCATAATCCGCACACTAATTGCATAAGAGAACAAAAAAGCACTTAATACATTTGTCTTTACCAGCTTCGCAAATGCAATCAACAATGCCGTAGCCAACAGAAACACCAATACCACAGGAATCTGGGAAGCCATGTCTCCAAAGCTTTCCATTGTCATTTTTCCCAGCCTATATTATAATTTTTATTAACTACACCAATGAAGGAGATTTATTAAATGAAGAAAAATAGTATTTTTCGCAGCCTGCCGTTTAAATTGCTGGTGGGCGTTATTGCCGGCGTCCTGGTGGGACTGCTGTTAAGTTCAACTGATGGCAATTCATTTTCACGCGCCATTTTGAATATCGCTGTAACTCTGAAATATATTCTCAATCAGATAATTAATTTCTGCATACCACTGATAATCATTGCATTTATTGCACCTTCGATTACTCAGATGGGTAAAAATGCTTCAAAGCTTCTTCTGATTGCGGTTACAATCGCATATACATCATCAGTTGGTGCTGCACTTTTCTCTACAGCATCCGGATATCTTTTGATACCACATTTGTCAATATCCTCTACTGCTGATGGATTGAAAGAGCTTCCGGCTGCGGTTTTCGAATTATCAATCCCACAGATAATGCCTGTTATGAGCGCACTTGTGTTCTCAATTATGGTCGGACTTGCTGCCGCTTGGACAAAAGCAGAATTGATTTCAAATATTCTTGAAGAATTCCAGAAAATCGTGCTTGCGATAGTTTCAAGAATCATGATACCGATTCTTCCATTTTTCATCGGACTCACTTTCTGCGGACTCTCATACGAAGGTTCAATAACAAAGCAGGTTCCAGTGTTCCTGAAAATCATAATTATTGTATTAATCGGACATTACATTTGGATGGCTCTGCTTTACACAATCGCCGGATTGTATTCTAAGAAGAACCCGATTGAAGTAATCAGACATTACGGTCCTGCATACCTGACATCAATTGGAACAATGTCATCTGCTGCCACACTCGCAGTTGCACTCCAGTGTGCCGGCAAATCAAAGGTTTTGAGAAAGGACATGGTCTCATTTGGAATTCCTTTGTTTGCAAATATACATTTGTGCGGCTCAGTGCTGACAGAGGTATTTTTCTGCATGACTGTATCTAAGATTTTGTATGGCAATATTCCATCAGCCGGAACTATGATTCTGTTCTGCGTGCTTCTCGGAATATTTGCAATCGGCGCACCTGGCGTACCTGGCGGAACAGTTATGGCTTCGCTCGGACTTATCACCGGCGTGCTTGGATTTAACGACACTGGAACTGCCCTTATGCTTACAATATTTGCACTTCAGGACAGCTTTGGAACAGCCTGCAATGTAACAGGCGACGGTGCACTCACACTTATCCTGACTGGATATGCAGAGCGCCACGGCATCAAAGAAGGTACTGACAATTAATATATTTCTTTGACATATGTAAAGTTGTTCTTGGCATCGCACCGGATCATGTCTATGAAAAATATCAGGCTGTTTCTAACTGGGGTTGAAATGGGGATAATTTTTGTTATATGTTAATAAGCGGGACACTCTTTTATGAATGTCCCGCTTATATATTTATTCTTCTTCAACTGCAACAATTATCTTAACATTCCCCAAATACACTCCAGTAATGTTAGTGCAAGGAT
>OGIV01000460.1_pt1 | contig 31111 bp, 27 predicted proteins | sample 1571861 | NCBI WGS metagenome assembly OGIV01 (sample SAMEA2582099, study PRJEB24529) | metagenome | biome: Human gut stool | place: China | collected 2011 | reverse complement strand
AAAAGCTGCAGACGGATACACCTACTACATGGCAGAGGCACTTCTTGACAAAGTGTTAGGAAAGCTTGGAAATGAAGAGGAAGGTGTCAAAGCATATGAAGTATTAGAGACTTACACCGGAAAAGATTTAGAGTACAAAGAATATGAGCCGTTATATGCATGTGCAGCAGAAGTGGCAGCAAAACAGCACAAAAAAGGACATTTTGTTACCTGTGATACTTATGTAACGATGTCTGATGGTACCGGTATCGTTCATATTGCTCCTGCATTCGGTGAAGATGATGCGAATGTTGGACGTAAGTACGATCTTCCGTTTGTACAGTTTGTAAACGGAAAAGGTGAGATGACAGAAGAGACACCTTATGCCGGATTATTTGTAAAGAAAGCCGACCCTGAAGTATTAAAAGATCTGGATGTGCAGGGCAAATTATTTGACGCACCAAAATTCGAACATGAATATCCACACTGCTGGAGATGTGATACACCACTTATCTACTATGCAAGAGAGTCATGGTTCATCAAGATGACAGCTGTCAAAGATGACCTGATCCGTAATAATAATACTGTAAACTGGATCCCGGAATCCATCGGTAAAGGACGTTTTGGTGACTGGCTTGAGAACATTCAGGACTGGGGAATCTCCCGTAACCGTTACTGGGGAACTCCTTTAAATGTATGGGAATGTGAAGGCTGCGGACATCAGGAGTCCATCGGAAGCCGCGCTGAATTAGCAGAGAAAAGCGGAAACCCGGATGATGCCAAAGTGGAATTACACAGACCGTATATCGACGCTGTGACCTTCAAATGCCCTGACTGTGGCAAGACCATGCACAGAGTGCCGGAAGTGATCGACTGCTGGTTCGACTCAGGAGCAATGCCGTTTGCACAGCACCATTATCCATTTGAAAATCAGGATTTGTTCAAACAGCAGTTCCCGGCTCAGTTCATTTCCGAGGCGGTAGACCAGACACGAGGATGGTTCTATTCCCTGATGGCAGAGTCCACCTTACTGTTTAATAAAGCTCCTTATGAAAACGTTATCGTTTTAGGACATGTACAGGATGAGAACGGACAGAAAATGTCCAAATCCAAAGGAAATGCAGTCGATCCGTTCGATGCATTAGAGACTTACGGAGCAGATGCGATCCGCTGGTATTTCTACATCAACAGCGCTCCATGGCTTCCAAACCGTTTCCATGGAAAAGCAGTGCAGGAGGGACAGCGTAAGTTCTTAAGTACCTTATGGAACACTTATGCATTCTTTGTACTGTATGCGAACATTGACGGATTTGACGCAACAAAATACAAACTGGAATATGATAAATTATCCGTGATGGATAAATGGTTACTGTCCAAATTAAATACCGTAATCGGCGCTGTGGATGATAACCTTGGCAGTTACAAAATCCCGGAAGCTGCAAGAGCACTCGATGAGTTTGTGGACGATATGAGTAACTGGTACGTAAGACGCTCCCGTGAACGTTTCTGGGCAAAAGGAATGGAGCAGGATAAGATCAATGCCTACATGACACTTTACACAGCGTTAGTAGAGATCTGTAAATGTGCAGCACCAATGATCCCGTTCATGACAGAGGAAATCTATCAGAACCTTGTGTGCAGCATTGATAAAAATGCGCCGGAAAGTATTCATTTATGTGACTTCCCAACCGTTAATGAAGCATACATTGACAAAGAGTTAGAGAAAAATATGGATGAGGTATTAAAGATTGTGGTTATGGGCCGTGCATGCCGTAATGCAGCAAACATCAAGAACCGTCAGCCAATCGGAAATATGTTTGTCAAAGCTCCATTTGAACTTTCAGAGTACTTCAAAGAAATCATCGAGGATGAGCTGAATGTAAAGAAAGTTTCCTTTACCGATGATGTAAGTTCCTACACAAGCTATACATTCAAACCACAGCTCCGTACTGTAGGACCAAAATATGGAAAATATTTAGGACAGATCCAGAAAGCTTTAGCAGAGCTTGACGGAAACGCTGCTATGGCAGAGTTAAAGGAAAATGGATTTATCACTTTGAAGTCTGTCAGTGATGATGTAAAATTAGCAGAGGAAGATCTGTTAATTACAATGACACAGATGGAAGGTTATGTAACGGAGGGGGACAATACAGTAACCGTTGTCCTTGATACCAACTTAACACCGGAGTTAATTGAAGAAGGATTTGTGCGTGAGATCATCAGCAAGATCCAGACTATGAGAAAAGAAGCAGGATTCGAAGTGATGGATAAGATCATGATCTCTTATCAGGCAGATGACAAAGTAGCTGCAATCTTTGACAAATATGGTGATGCGATCAAAGCAGATGTACTCGGACTTGATGTTGTAGCTGGCAGTGTGGATGGATACCAGAAAGAATGGAATATTAATGGGGAAACCGTTCTTTTAGGTGTAAAAAAAGGAGAATAAGGAAATGTCTAAAACAGCAGCAGTCTTCAATAAGAAAAAATTTATCAATGAGGTAACAGAGACAGTCCGTCATATGTACCGCAAACAGTTAAAAGAAGCAAGCCAGCAGGAAATTTTCCAGGCAGTATCCTATGTCGTAAAAGACGTTGTAATCGATGACTGGCTGGCAACCCAGCAGGCATTTGACGATCAGGATCCAAAGATTGTCTATTATATGTCAATGGAATTTCTGATGGGCCGTGCGCTTGGAAATAACCTGATCAATTTAAAAGCTTACAAAGAAGTGAAAGAAGCTCTGGAAGAAATCGGACTGAATCTTGACGTGATCGAAGATCAGGAGCCGGATCCGGCACTCGGAAACGGTGGTCTTGGACGTCTTGCAGCATGCTTTATGGAATCACTGGCAACACTTGGATACGCAGCTTACGGCTGCGGTATCCGTTACCGTTATGGTATGTTCAAACAGCAGATTTCGGATGGTTTTCAGGTAGAGGTACCGGATAACTGGTTAAAGAATGGCTACCCATTCGAACTTCGCAGACCGGAGTATTCCTACGAGATCAAATTCGGCGGCTATGTCCGTACCGAAGACATGGGAAATGGCAACATCAGATTTATCCATGAAGGCTATCAGTCCGTTATGGCGATCCCATACGATATGCCGATCGTAGGCTATGATAATCATATGGTAAATACGCTGATGATCTGGGATGCAGAGCCTAAGGAAGGTTTCCAGTTAGATTCCTTTGATAAAGGAGATTATAACAAAGCAGTAGAGCAGGAAAACCTTGCTCGTAATCTGGTGGAAGTCCTTTATCCGAATGACAATCATATTCAGGGAAAAGAACTTCGTTTAAAACAGCAGTATTTCTTCGTATCTGCAAGTTTACAGCGTGCGATCGCCAGATTTAAAAAGCATCATGACGACATTCATAAGCTGCCGGAGAAAGCAGTATTCCAGATGAATGATACACATCCGACGGTTGCAGTTGCAGAGTTAATGCGTATCTTACTGGATGAGGAAGGCTTAAGCTGGGAGGATGCGTGGGATATCACAACCCACTGTGTTGCTTATACCAACCATACCATTATGGCTGAGGCTCTTGAAAAATGGCCGATCGAGATTTTCCAAAGACTGCTTCCGCGTGTATATCAGATCGTGGAAGAGATCAACCGCCGTTTTGTTTTACAGATCCAGGAGCAGTATCCGGGCAACAATGATAAAATTGCAAAAATGGCAATTTTATATGATGGTCAGGTAAAAATGGCGCATCTTGCGATCGTTGCAGGTTATTCTGTCAACGGTGTTGCCAGACTGCACACTGAGATTTTGAAAAAAGAGCAGTTAAAAGATTTCTATGAGATGATGCCGCAGAAGTTCAATAACAAAACTAATGGTATCACACAGAGACGTTTCTTAGCACATGCGAACCCGCTTCTGGCTGACTGGGTAACAGCGCATGTGGGAGAAGGCTGGATCACAGACCTTTCCCAGATCAGGAAACTTGCGCCTTATGCAGATGATAAAAAAGCACAGCAGGAGTTTCTGAAAATCAAGCACCAGAATAAAGTGCGCCTTGCAAAATATATCAAAGAGCACAATGGAATTGATGTAGATCCGGATTCCATCTTTGATGTACAGGTAAAACGTCTTCATGAGTACAAACGTCAGCTGTTGAATATCCTTCATGTTATGTATCTCTATAACGAGATCAAAGAGCATCCGGATATGGAATTTGTTCCAAGAACATTCATTTTTGGTGCAAAGGCAGCAGCCGGTTATAAAAATGCAAAACTTACCATTAAACTGATCAACAGCGTTGCAGAAGTGATCAACAATGATAAGAGTATCAATAATAAGATCAAAGTGGTATTTATCGAGGACTACAAAGTTTCCAATGCAGAGTGGATCTTTGCAGCAGCAGATGTCAGCGAGCAGATCTCAACTGCAAGTAAAGAGGCATCCGGTACCGGTAATATGAAGTTCATGTTAAACGGTGCCCTGACACTTGGAACGATGGACGGTGCAAATGTTGAGATGTACGAGGAAGTCGGACCGGATAATATGTTTATTTTCGGTATGAGCTCTGACGAAGTGATCGCACATGAGCATAACCGTGATTATGATCCGATGCAGATTTTCAACACGGATCAGGATATCCGCAAAGTTCTGACACAGTTAGTGAACGGATTCTACTCACCGAACGACTCCGAACTTTTCCGTGACCTGTACAATTCACTGCTGAATACACACAGTACACAGTACGCGGATACTTACTTCATTCTTGCAGACTTCCGTTCTTATGCAGAAGCGCAGAAGAAGATCATGGAGTATTACAAGAACAGGAGCGCCTGGGCAAAGAGCGCTATCTTAAACACTGCACATTCCGGCAAGTTCTCATCCGACAGAACGATTCAGGAATATGTGGATGATATCTGGCATTTACCGAAGGTGAAGGTTGATGTGGAATAAAGTGATAAGAAAATAAAATTACAAGAAGGACAGTCCCTGTGAAAAAGGGGCTGTTTTTCTATATTTATGTTATGTCAAAAACAAATTGACAATTTTTTCGATACAAGTTATGGTAATAAGGAAATCTTTTTTATCAAATTGAGGGTGCAAGGTCTGCATAAAAATCCAGTTAAAACTGCAAGTGCAAAAAGCGACGAAACTATTTTCCTGAAATATCAGGTATATAGGAAGGAGCAATTATATATGGGAAAAAAAGTATTGAAAGCAGATACTGTAGTAAAGAATTACTGGCGGAATAACGAACAGTTTGCAGATATTTTTAATGCAGTTTTATTTAATGGAAATAAGGTTATAAAACCGGAAGAATTAGAAGATATGGATACAGAGGAATCTTTGGTATTAGAACACAAGGAGTATATACAGAGTATTGTGGCAGCAAGAGATAACGTTAAAATCAGAAAAAAATCTACCACTTATGATGCTGAATTTGTTATACTTGGATTGGAGGGACAGGAATGTATCCATTATGCAATGCCGTTAAGAGTGATGGGATATGATTGTAGTACATACAAAAAGCAGTATGATGACAATGCGGCAAAGCGTAAAAAAGAAAAAGGATTAACAGAAGATGAATATCTGTCGGGAATGAAGAAAACAGATAAATTTATTCCTGTTATTACAATCGTTATCTATTATGGTGAGAAGCCGTGGGATGGAGCAGTATCTTTGCATGGGATGCTAAATATTCCAAAAGCAATGGAAACATTTGTGAATGATTATAAAATACATCTGGTGGAAGCCGGAAAAAATAATCTGGTATTGCATAATGTAAATAATCAGGATTTATTTAATCTGCTTGAAATTCTTTTAAGCAGAAGTGGAAGAACAGATGGAAAAAAAGAAAAAGCAATAGATTATACAAGAAAACATAAGGTAGACAAAGCTGTTATTATGACAGTAGCAGGCACTATGAATGGAAAAATTGATTATAATGAATTGATTGGGGAAGGAGAGAAAGGTATGGTCAGTGTATTTCAGGAAACATGGAATGAAGGAGAGGCAAAAGGTATTATTGAAATGGGGAATGACTTTGGACTTTCCGAGGAGGATATTTTAGCAAGACTTCAAAAAAAGTTGAATGTTTCACTGCAAAAAGCACAGGAATATCTTTACGCATATAGAAAACAGAACGCATAAGATATGCTCTCGGCGGTTTGCCTAACAATATCTTTGCTTCGCGCTATGTTTCTTATATTCCAAATAAAGAGCAGTTCATCGCCTATAATACAGTTACATTTAACGTTACCATTTATGCGATAGATTTGTTATACTTAAGTAGAAATTGCAAAAAAAATAGTTTGGAGAGGCAGCTATGGCAGAATTTATAAAATTACCTGTTGGAATTGAAAATTTTGAAAAAATTCGCAGAGATGATTTTTATTATGTTGATAAAACCGGTCTGATCGAGCAGCTTTTAAATAACTGGGGAGAGGTCAATCTGTTCACGCGTCCACGTCGGTTTGGTAAGACATTGAATATGAGTATGTTCAAATGTTTCTTTGAAATCGGTACAGATCAGTCGCTGTTTGAAGGATTATATATTTCTAAGAATAAGGCTTTATGTGATGCATATATGGGAAAGTATCCGGTCATATCAATCAGTTTAAAAGGGGTAAATGCAGACAGTTACGAAAATGCACGCAGCCTGTTGAAACGGATTGTGATGGAAGAAGCGAAAATGCACCGGATTATCATGAGTGGAAATAGGTTAGATGACATAGACAAGGCAGAATATATGTCACTTGTTACAGGAGATATGGGCGAGGACACACTTGTATACAGTATGAAAACGCTGACTGCATTACTGGAAAAGTATTATGAGAAAAAAGTGATTGTACTCATTGATGAGTATGATGTACCTCTTGCCAAGGCAAACGAGAATGGTTACTATGACCAGATGGTTTTACTTGTCAGAAATTTATTTGAAAACGTGTTAAAGACAAACAGTAGTTTAAAATTTGCAGTTTTAACAGGCTGTCTGCGTGTGGCAAAGGAGAGCATTTTTACAGGACTGAACAATTTTAAGACAAATTCAATCCTTGATGAAGAGTATGATGAGACGTTTGGATTTGTCGATGATGAAGTGAAAGAAATGCTTCATTATTACGGTCAGGATACACACTATGAAACGGTAAAAGAGTGGTATGACGGATACCGCTTTGGAAATGCAGATGTTTATTGCCCGTGGGATGTCATTAATTATTGCGATGCACATAGAAGGAATCCGATGCTTCCACCGGAGAATTATTGGACTAATACCAGTGGAAACGATGTGCTGAAACATTTTATAGAAAGTGCAGGAGCAGCAAAGGGGCTGGCAAAAACAGACTTAGAGAGACTTGTAAATGGTGAAATCGTAGAAAAAGATATACGTGAGGATCTGACTTATAATGAACTGTATGCATCTATGGATAACCTTTGGAGTACACTTTTCATGGCGGGATATCTTACACATAAAGGCAGAGTTGATACAAAAAGATTCAGACTTGCAGTGCCAAACAGAGAAATCCGGAACATTATCACGGAGCAGGTTCTGGCTTTGTTTAAGCAGAATGTGGAAAAAGACGGACAGCTTCCGTGACACATTCCAAGAAAGATGTAACATGTAAAAATGTTGCATCTTTCTTTTTTATTGTTGCAGTCTGCGATCAATTGGTTGCAATGTAAAAACGAACATGATAATGTGATAGTAACAGGAAACGGAAGATGCGCGGAAGCGCAAAACAAGGAGGCTAAATCCTCTCCTCACAAGGGTTCGGATTTTGCTTCGCAAAACAAGGAGGATTATATGATTTGGGAAGATGTATTAGCAAAATTTAAAGAGTTATTCGGGGATGAGGGTGAAATCGGTGTTTATTTTGCACCGGGACGTGTGAACATGATCGGTGAGCATACCGATTACAACGGAGGACACGTTTTCCCTTGTGCACTCACTATTGGTACATATGGTGTGGCAAGAAAAAGAGATGATAAGAAACTTCGTTTCTATTCCATGAATTTTGAGCAGCTCGGTGTGATCGAGTCCTCAGTAGAAGGTTTAAAGCCGGAAAAAGAAGCTGACTGGACGAACTATCCAAAGGGAGTTATGTGGGCGTTTGGAGAGAAGGGAATGAAAGTAGAGCAGGGCATGGATCTTGTTTTATTTGGCAATATTCCAAACGGCTCCGGACTTTCTTCTTCTGCATCAGTGGAAGTTCTGACCGGATATATTTTAAAAGATATGTTTGGATTCGACGTGACAAATCAGGATCTTGCACTGATCGGCCAGTTCTCTGAAAATAAATTCAACGGCGTAAACTGTGGTATCATGGATCAGTTTGCGATCGCAATGGGAAAAGCTGGTCATGCGATTTTCCTTGATACAGCAACTTTAAAATATGAGTATGCACCGATCAAACTGGAAAATGCAAAGATCGTGATCTCCTGCAGCAACAAAAAACGTGGGCTTGGAGATTCCAAATACAATGAGAGAAGAAGTGAGTGCGAGACTGCACTGGCAGAACTCCAGAAAGTTGTTAAAATTGATTCCCTTGGTGAACTCACGGAGGAACAGTTTGAACAGTACAAAGATGCGATCAAAGATCCTGTCAGGGTAAAACGTGCAAAACATGCAGTTTATGAGAACCAGAGAACCATCAAGGCAGTGGAAGCATTAAAGAATAACGATGTTGCTCTGTTTGGTGAGTTAATGAACGCCTCCCATGTTTCCCTTCGTGATGATTACGAAGTAACCGGTATCGAGCTTGACACATTGGTGGAAGAGGCATGGAAAGTAGACGGAGTGATCGGTTCCCGCATGACAGGTGCAGGATTCGGTGGATGTACCGTCAGCATCGTAAAGGATGAGGCAGTGGATTCCTTTATTGAAAAAGTAGGTGCTGCTTACAAAGATAAAATCGGTTACGCTGCTGATTTCTATGTAGTTGAGATCGGTGACGGTCCAGTAAAATTGGATTAATAATTCTTATAGATAATTGCGAAACTCATAAATAAGTAGATTTAAATTGTGAAAAATTGACAAAAGCTTGAGAAGACACTGGGGAGCCGCCGGTTCTTACATGGCAGACATAGCAACTTGCTGTGGCTGGCATGTTAGTACCGCTGCGAGCGACACGTAGCGAAAGCGTGTCTTCGAAAATTTTGTTATTTTATCACAATCTTCACACGCCGTATTGAGTTTCGTATTACCAATCAATATCCATAAATGTCATAAATCTCATCCGTATACACACCCTGCTCCTTGTATACAATGAGCGGCTTCTCCATCGTCACACGGGATTTTCCCCCGCGCAGTCCCTCGATCAGCACCATATTTGGTTCCTTATCAATATAAGGATACACCAGACGCATACGCTTCGGCTCTATCTTATATTCCACCATTTTGCTCATGATCTCCGCCAGCCGGAACGGCCGGTGTACCATATAAAATCTGCCTCCCGGCATAAGAAGTCTTGCGCTCTCACGCAAAATATCATCCAGCGTGCACAAAACCTCATGCCTTGCGATCGCCTTTGCTGTGGATGGCGAGTTTTCCCCATGAGTGCCGATCATATACGGCGGGTTTGTTGTGATGACATGAAAAGAAGATGCTCCAAAAATATTTGAAGCATCCCTGATATCTCCTGTGACTACTTTGATCTTATCCTCGAGATGATTGTACGCGACACTGCGTCTTGCCATATCTGCGCTTTCTTCCTGAATCTCTAACGCTGTAAAATCTGCTGCGTCCGTCTTTGCTTCCATTAAAATCGGAATAATTCCGGTGCCGGTTCCAAGATCCAGTACTTTTTCCCCTGCCTTTGCTTTCGCAAAACCGGATAACAGCACAGCGTCCATGCCAAAACAGAAACGCGCCGGATTCTGGATGATTCCATATCCATTGCGTTGCAGCTCGTCCAAACGCTCTCCTTCATGAATCAGATTATTTTGTATCATCAATCTTTGACTTTCCTCCACGGTCTTCTAATGCAGCCAGCTCTTTCATTTCCTCGGCAGTAAGCTTCACATCTCTGCGTCGTTTTGGTTTGAATTTCAACTGATCTGCCTGATATTCCCGCAGTTCCTTCTCATCGTTGACTTCCACTAAAACTTTTACAAGCTGGCGAAGTACATTTACAGAAGAAACTTCGCCCTTCAAACCATCATCCGTTGTGACATAATCACCAACGTTTGGCAGACGGCTGTTGAGATACTCGTATGTCTCTTCCTCATTTTTCAGACAGCACATCAGTCTGCCGCACACGCCGGAAATCTTGGTTGGATTCAGGGAAAGATTCTGCTCCTTCGCCATTTTGATTGATACCGGTGCAAACTCGGAAAGGAATGTGTGACAGCACAGTTCACGTCCACAGATTCCATATCCTCCCATAATCTTTGTCTCATCGCGGACACCGATCTGACGCAGTTCGATCCTTGTGCGGAATACGGCTGCAAGATCTTTTACCAGCTCACGGAAATCAATTCTTCCGTCTGCGGTAAAATAGAACAGCAGCTTATTATTATCAAATGTGTATTCTGCTTCCACTAACTTCATATCCAGCTTGTGTTTTGCAATCTTTTCCCGACAGATCTTAAACGCCTCTTTTTCCTTCTGGCGGTTCTTCTCTGCCTGCTTTTCATCCTGCTCAGTCGCAATGCGGATGACCGGTTTTAATGGCTGGACGACGCTCTCCTCGGACACTTCCCTCGGATCGGTCATGACAGTTCCCATCTCTACGCCTCTTGCAGTCTCTACAATTGCATGTATGCCTGCTTTTAACTGTAACTTTCCAGGTCCGAAATAATATATTTTACCTGCATTCCGGAAACGGATTCCTACTACTTTTACCATTCTAGTTCTCCTTAATTGTCAGCAGTAATAACTCAATCACCAGATCAAAGTTTACGTTTGCATCCAGACGTATCTGGGCCTTGCGCAAAGCTTCCAAAATACTGTTGATTCCATTGTAAGAGCTTTTTTCTGCCTGTCGTTTTATGTCGTAGACCTCATCCTTGAAAATAAGGCCATTTACGTCACCTGTTGCTTTAAAATATAATACGTCACGATACCAGATCATCATCAGATCAAAGTAATCGTTAATTTCTAATTTGTAATCTGCGATCTGCTTTACCGCAGCGGTCATCTCATAGAGATCAATATCATCGAGACGCTTGATCAGCTGCAGTGCGCTTGCCTTCATCTCATTAAAATCATCAGAGGACGCAAGCTGGATTGCTTTTCCCACATTTCCCTGTGCAAATGCCACACACACATCCGCCTGATAGTCAGGGATCTGATACTTTTCCATCAGGAACTTTTTGATTTTCTCATCCGGCACAACTTTAATATTCAACGTCACGCATCTGGATAAGATCGTTGGCAGAAATGTGTCCGCATTCGTTGTCAAAAGCATGATGACCGCATATGCCGGCGGCTCCTCGATGGTTTTCAGCAGTGCATTCTGTGCCTGCTGGTTCATCTTCTCCGCCTCATCAATGATATATATCTTGTGACTGCTGCTGTATGGTTTCACATCAATATCATTATTTACCTGTGTACGGATATCATCCACAGAAATGGTATTTGGCTTGTCGTGGTTTACATAAATAATATCCGGCTGATTATGTCCCAGTGCCTGTCTGCAGGAATGGCACTCCATACATGCCTCTTTTCCATGCTTTTCACACTGCAAAGCCATTGCAAATGCCTCCGCCAGCATCATTTTTCCGGATTTGTCCGGTCCATTGATGATGTACGCATGGGATACTTTATCCATCCCGATCGCGTTCTGTAAATGCTCTATAATCTGCTCATGTCCGATAATATCTTTAAATCCTGCCATATGCCGCTCCTTTAAGTCAATATATCTAACAACAATCCACGGATCTCACCTATCCTGCTCAGGATCGCAATGTGATCCTTCTCATCCTTCACAAGCTCCCTTGCCAGTTCATCCAGATTTGAATCGATCAGCCGGATCAGTCCATACACTCTGTGCCGTCCTTTGCGGTCTAAGAAATTCTCTCTGGAAAACTTGTGTGAACGATACACCACCTCATTTAAAAAGTCTTTGATCAGTCCACGGTATTTTTTCATATCGCGGATATCCATATGCTGTGCAATACGGTTCCCCTGTGCCGTGATATCATTCATCAAAAGATCGACTTTTGCCTGAAGATCTGCATCGGTGATGGCACTCGCCAGAGTGAATTTGAATGTTCCATCTCCGGTTTCCGTTGTCACTGTATCAGGTACCTGTGTCACCTGTGCTATATTATTTACTTTAATATCCACCAATGCCCACCTTCTTTCCTACCTGTCTTCTAAAATTGCCCTGCGGATCTCTTCCTCTGTCTCATCGAGATCCTGATTGACAAATCTCCTTGTGATCCCTGCTTCCTTTAACTTTTCCTCAGAAAAATCTTTCGCATCTGCCAGAAATCTGCGGCAGAGTTCCTCATACTTCGGGCTTTCCTGCATACGCTCTCTGTTTAATGCCCGGCTCAGACGCTCGCCGTCTTCCACTTCTATATAAATCGGCACGACTTTCTCTTTTCCAAAGTAATCACGAATCTTTAAATAAGATTCCAGCGTTCCTATGATCAGATAATTCTGGTGTTCCAGATTGATCTGGTCATCATTCACGGTAAGATATTTCCAGATCCCATGGATGGTATCGTAAGCACGAAGCTCGATAATACGCCCTTCACGCTCCAATTCTTCCACTTTTTTCTCATCACAGAAAAAATATTCTACTCCATTTTTTTCCCCGGCACGCGCCGGTCTTGTCGTATATGGAACAATGGTCTTTAACGCGAGACTTTCATCTCCCAATATCTTTTTAAACAGGGTATCTTTTCCCGTGGAACTTTTTCCCATGATACAATATATTTTACCCATTTTTCCTGCCTCATTTAGTATAATATAGTCTTTAAAAATATACAATCTTTAGAATTTTTTCCTGCACATCAGAACCACCTTCCACACGCAGTCCAAGTGATAAGCATTCCTCAATATTATCTGCCAGACGCTTCGTGATGATCTCACCCGGAACGATCATCGGAATCCCCGGCGGATACAGATAAATCGTGTCCGCAGACATATTTCCAACTGCTTCCTCTAACGTTACTTCTTTATAAGGAAGCTCCTCCGCCTGATAAATCTGCATTTCACGCGGATATTTCTGATATATTTTCTCAATAAAGGAATGATACATCCCATCATCCGGCAGATGATTCAAATTTTTGCTTCCATTTGAAATGTCCTCCTGCACCTTTGCATCGATCTCATGCAGTGCGCCTGCCAGACGCTCCAACCCTTCATCCTCGTCCATCAGACTTGTCATTCCCAGCACATAATAACCGGAAACCATCTCCATCTGTAAATGGTATTTTTTCAAAAGGATCTGATGCAGCTCATCCCCTGTCATCCCGGCTCTATCCGCAAAAATGACCAGTTTGGAATCATCCCAGTCAAATGCTTCCCCGGTGTCCAGATCTTCCTCCTGCATGACATGCAGGTATTTTAAACCGGCTGTTTTCCCATAAAAATCCATCAGACGCTTCCTGTAATCTGCAAAAAGCTGCTGCCCATGTTCTGCAATCAGCCGGATACACGAATCCATTCCCGCCATAAAAATATAGGATGGTGAACTCGTCTCGTAAATGGACAGATACCGCTCCACCCGCTTCTCATCGATGAGATCAGATGTCAGATGCAGCAACGCTGTCTGGGTAAACGACGGCAATGTCTTATGTAAACTCATAATCACTGCGTCCGCACCAAGTTTTACGGCATTTTCCGGGAAACCGCCTCCGAATCCAAAATGCGCTCCGTGTGCTTCATCCACGATAAGCGGAATCCCATGTTCATGGCACACCTCTGCAATCTTCGCCACGTCTGACACAATTCCCTCATACGTCGGGGAAGTGAGGATCACTGCCACTGCGTCAGGATTTTCATATAGCGATTCCTGCACCTGCTCTGCTGTGATCTGCCCCTGGATTCCATTTTTTGTGATAGAAGGATACAGATATTCTGCCTGCAGTTCATTCATATATAATGCATGATAGACTGCTTTGTGACAATTTCTTGCGACTAATACCTTGTCCCCGCGCCTCGTAGCAGCACTGATGGCAGCCAGCAATCCACAGGTACTTCCATTTACAAGAAAAAAACACCGTTTTGAATGGTAAAGCTCTGCTCCGCGCACTTCGGCTTCCTTTATCATACCGGTCGCATGATGCAGATTGTCAAATCCGTCAATCTCCGTGATATCAATCTCATACGGATTGGGAAACGACAGACTTTTTCTTTTATGTCCCGGCATATGGAACGGATAATAGTCCGACTGCGCATATTCCTCTAAATCATCTATCAAATACTTCATGTAAGCCTGCTCCTGATGTTCGATATCCATATCAGTATATAATACCAGATACATACTGATATACCTTAGTATAACACACTTTCCCCACAGATTCAGCAATGACTTGCATTACCATCCACTCATTACTCTTGAAAAAAAAGTATTTCCTATGCTATAGTATTTTAGATTGCGGATCAAACAATAACATTCCGGAGGTATAGTATGGAAAATGCGCTTGTGATCCTCTGTGGCGGAAACAGCACACGGATGGGAACTGATAAGGCTCTTCTTCCTTTTGGGGACACCTGTTTAATTGAATATCTTGTCAGAAAATTTCAGCCGTATTTTTCCAGAATCTATCTCTCGGTAAAAATAAAGGGGGATTACTCCCATCTAAAGCTTCCCGTAACTGAAATCCCGGATATCTATCCGAATCAGGGACCAATGTCCGGCATTTTTTCCGGCTTATCCATGATCGATGAGGAATGCGCATTTTTTATGTCTGTAGACACTCCGTTTCTGGAACCGAAAACAGGACTTGCCCTGCTCTCGGAGCTCGGTGACGCCGATATCTGCACACTTGAGGGAAAGGCTTCCTATCTCGAAACTGCAACTGCAGCCTACTCCAAAAATTGCATTACAACCATTGGAAAATGTCTCCTGCTCCACCAGCTCACGTTCAACACGCTGCGGGAAAAGTGTAGCACCAGATACGTGACTGAGGCTGCGATCTCCGAGGCTGCACCGACACCGATCGATATCCAGTACTATAATCTGGACACCAGAGACAATTATTATCATGCGCTTCGTATTTTAAGCGGAATTGTACCGCCAGATTCTTCCCAGGCGCTGATCGAATATTTCAAAGACACCAGAGATTTATTTTTGCATAAAACTCCGGTGATCTCCTTTGTGGCAAAACCGGGAACGATCATGACACCTCTCATTGAGCGGCTGCTTCCTTTATTAGAGCGTGAGGGGTTAAAAGTCGTTCACCTCATCAAAGAAGATTCCTCTGTCGTATTCAAAAACGTCTTTTTTGAGCCGACTCTGGAAAATCTCTCCTCGTCGCTCTCCGGTGCCGACCTTGTTCTGACGGAAAATTTTGGAGCAGATGCGCCGAATAAAATTGAAATTCTGCGGAAATACTGGTCGGAAACACCGTTATCTGACGAAAAAGATCTGATCGCTGTATTTGCTGATTTTCCATATCATGCAGAGACTACCCTTCCGGTCTTTGATCTGAACAAACCAAAAAATATTGTCACATTCCTCCGGGAATATCTGGGCAGACAATAAAACCAGAAATAAAGGCTGCCTGTTGGCAGCCTCTTATAAATATCGTTCCAGATCCGGCATCCAGTCTCCAAAGAAAACCTCATCTCTGCACATTGCATTCCAGACAGGTCTCAAAAACAAAACAATCCGGTGCAATACTATTTCCCAGGAAACATTCTCTATTCCCTGCTTTCTAACATATTTTTCCCACCGTTTTTTCATATAAGTGTAAGTATCGTAAGATTCCAGCATTTCAATCCTTTTTTCCTGCGGGCTCACTTCCTCGTTTCCACACAAAAAAGACAGTGTCTCGTAAATATGCCTTCCATCGACAGTTTCCTGCTTCAGCAGACGAAATGTTGTATCATATACCTCCATAGAAGGAATCAGTTCCAGATATTTGAGGATTGTAAAAAGTTGTTCTGCCAGATATGTTTCAACCGGAAAATGTTGATACGCTGCACATTTCTTCTCAAAAAAGACTGACTGCAGCTCCTGTTTTTCCGGCTTTGCTGCATCATATACCAATGGACTAATACGGATGGTAAGCGGAACCTTCATTTCCTCCCATTCTCCAGTTATGTAAACCAGATAGTCCTGTTCCTCTTTTTCCACAGAATAATTCCAGCGGATATGATATTCCCGTTTCGCGCAGATCGCCTCTGCAAAATCAGTGATCCACTTTTCGTCCAATACCTGCTGTTCTTTCCCATCATCCTGCCCGTATACAAAATAAAGTGGCTTCTGCCACTCCTTCCGATAACCATCGATACTGAAATCCTCACGGCCTTTCAGCCATAACCGCTTTGCAAAACCGGTTTCCAGAATCTGGAACATCAATGTTTCCTGCAAAAAAACTTCCAGCAGATCTGCAAATGGGATTTGATATTCTATGCTTTTTTCTTTTAACTTCTTCTTCGTAAGTAGATTCTGTTCCATTTAAAGCCAGACTCCAATCATATTCTGAACTTTTTTCACAACTTTACGCTCTTTTGCATAATACATCAGTTTTGCGATATCCTTCTTCGGGTCTTTTATGTAAGCCATCAGTCCTTCTTTGAATCTTTCCCGATCCATCTTGTCCTCGTATTTTAAACATTCACAGATCAGTCTTTCCTTTTCAAAAATCCGGACTGTCACATTGGAAAGCTGTATTTCTGTCACTCCAAGCTCCAAAGTATCCGGCTCTGCATACATCGGAATGATCTTCGGATAATCCATTTTAAACCGTGATTTGGAAGTATTCTTATCCACCGCAAGCCGCCAGCCATACGGTTTCTTTTTGATATAGCCATACGCATATAACGCATTCTCCAGATTCAGCACGCAGTCCGGAAACAGCTTTGCCACAAGCTCCTCCTCTGTAAAATCACTGAGATGAACTGCATAATAACCGCTTTTTACGCGCAGAATATCCCCTTTTTCCACAAAATCAAGGATTCTGCGATAATCGATCCCCAGCCCGGCAAGCTGGCTCTTTTTTACAATTCCGCCATTATCCAGAATAAACTTCTTTACTTTGTCTAACAGCAACTCTCTTTTTTCACTGACTGCATATGACTCCGACATGCTTTATCTCCATCTTCTGCGTCTTCTACGTTTTTTTCTGATTCTTCGTTTCTGATCTTTTCTGTCTCTACGAACGGCTCTGTTGTGTTTGATAATATAGTAATTATCGTAAAAACGTTTTAAGAAAAATAAAAGTACACCAAGCAAAATCACTGCAACAATGAGTAATACCACAACAATCGGTTTCACCTGCACCGTGGAGACTGCTTCCTGTTCCTCCTCCTCGGTCGACTCATTGTCAAATGCATAGCCTTCCACGACCACGCCGGTTGTCTTAATATCTGCTTTTCCTACATTTCTTCCCGCATAAGTATATGTGATGCTCCCTGCAATCTCCGGATCGCTGTCATTATATTCCACGGAAGATGAGGTATCTGAAAATTCTGCTGTTTTCGGCAGAACAATGACGGCATCTTTATCAAGCTCCACAAATGGCGCAATATTGTTCAGATTGCCATTATCCACCGTTGCCTCTGCGCTGTAATCCGTATCATTTTCCGATACATTCAGCACCTGAAAATTGTCAAATGCATAATCAAATAAATTTACCGTATCAATAAACTGATTCGGTGACTGCGTGTTCATTACCACACAGATTAAAGTCATGCCATCTTTTTCCGCATAAGTCACCAGAGTGCTGTTTGCGGTCGCCGTGTATCCGGTCTTTCCACCGACACAGTACGGATATAAATACTTGCGGTTCGCATTGTGGTAGGTACAGAGCATATCGTGATGGTTTCTTAACACCGTTTCCTCCGCATGCTTATTGGTCGGAGGGATTGTATACATCTTCGTTCCGATAATAATACGAAACGTTTCATTCTGATAAGCCGCCTGCGCGATCAGCGCCATGTCATGTGCGGTCGTGTAATGATTTTCATCCTGTAAGCCGTGCGGATTGGCAAAATGTGTGTTAGTACATCCTAATTCTTTTGCCTTGGCATTCATCATGTCCACAAAATTTTCTACCGTGCCGCCCACATGTTCTGCGACAGCATAGGCACATTCATTTGCCGACTCTAACATGACACCGTAAAGACACTGCTCTAAGGTCATCTGCTCGCCGTAATCTCTGGCAATTCCCGATCCTTCCGTGTTGTTGATCGCATCATCCGAAAAAGTGACCATGTCACTCAGATTACCATTTTCCAACGCCAGCAGCGTGGTCATGATCTTTGTGATACTTGCCGGGTAATGCGCTTCATCCATGTTTTTTTCATAAAGGATCGTGCCTGTGGACTCTTCCATCAAAATAACACTCGGTGAGAGTGTCTCCGGCGCATCCGGCCAGTAATCTGCCGCCTTGACGTCCACTTTTCCAAGACAGACAGTAGATATAATCGTAAGGATCAGGCATGCCGCCTTTTTCCATCTATTTTTCAACATCATAAAAACTCCAATAATCTATCAATATCATATGAACATTATTAGTATAATCGTTGAAAAAAATACATGCAACAACTTTTCATGATTTTATCGTCTGAATCTGCAAATGCACACTTGAAAGTTAGTGTTTTCTTATTGTAGAATATAAACGATTGTTTCACGATGCTGTGCTTTTACTGCACGGATCGTTTGAAAATATATTTCAGGAAAAAATTTATAGTTTACATAATATAGAAAGGTTGTTTTATGAGATTAAGAAATATTCCAGGCGCAGAGGAAGCTATTTTAAACAGTGAATACTGTATCAAAAATCCAGAGGAGCAGAAAGGACACTGGCAGGACTGTTTTGACAAAGTGCAGCCGCTTCATATCGAAATCGGGATGGGAAAAGGCCGTTTTATTATGGACATGGCTGCCCTGCACCCAGATATTAACTACATCGGTATCGAGCGTTACTCCAGCGTACTTTTACGTGCTTTACAGAAAATGGAGCAGAATCCGCTTCCTAATATTAAGTTTATCTGCATGGACGCTGCCGATGTTGCAGAGGTTTTCGCCAAAGACGAAGTCGACCGTATTTACTTAAACTTCTCTGATCCGTGGCCGAAAGACCGCCACGCCAAGAGACGTCTCACTTCCAGACAGTTTTTCGCGCGCTATGACCAGATTTTGAAAAAAGAGGGACACCTTGAATTTAAAACTGATAATCAGGATCTTTTCACCTTCTCTTTGGAGGAAGTGCCGGAAGCCGGATGGAAATTAGACGCTTCCACCAGAGATCTGCACCATGATGCCGTCTTAAATGAAGGCAATGTCATGACGGAATACGAAGAAAAATTTTCTTCCAAAGGAAATCCAATCTGCAAACTGATCGCATCGAGATAGAAAAAACGCCCGATACCAATGGTTTTACGCCATTGATACCGGGCATTCTATTTATCCTTCAATTGCAATGTAACGTTTTTCCGGAACAGCTTTCTTCTGTTCTTTCGGAACGTCCAAGGTCAGGATACCGTTTTCGTATTTCGCATGGATATCTTCCTCTTTCATGTTCTCACCAACATAAAAGCTTCGGCTCATGCTGCCTGCATAACGTTCACGTCTGATGTATTTGTCATTCTTATCCTTCTCATCCTTATCGAGTCCCTTCTCGGCACTGATAGTCAGGTATCCATCATTCAACTCAAGATGAAGCTCATCTTTCTTGAATCCCGGAAGATCAATTGCTACTTCATAGCCATTATCTTTCTCCTTAACATCTGTCTTCATCATATTCTTTGCATGTTTGCCATACAATGTTTTATCAACATCTGGGAATGAAAAATTCATTAAATTGTCAAAATCATCAAATAAACTCTCTCCAAAAATACTAGGCATCAACATAAGTCATCTCTCCTTTTCTATCTGTCCACTTTTTTGTGGATATTCGTATGCTCATTAACCTTGTTTCTTTGGAACTAACAGATTAAGGAACTCGGGGAATCTTTCTTTCTCTTTTGTTCCCTCTTCCTTTGTTCTGACTATGTTATACACCTGTTTGTTAGCACTGTCAAGAGTTGAGTGCTAATTTTTTTGTGAACTTTTTGTGATTTTCTTCAAAATTTTAAATTTGAATTCAAACATAAAAAAAGCACCGACCCCATAGCCTATGCTATAAAACCGATACTTCGTAATGCGCCACCAGGGGTTCGAACCCTGGACACCCTGATTAAGAGTCAGGTGCTCTGCCAGCTGAGCTAGTGGCGCATGTCTTTCAGCGACGAATGTTATTATATAATACTTTTTTTAGAAATGCAACTATTTTTTTATAAATTTATTTCGCATTTCACTATTTTATGGTATTTTATAATTATGTGTGCCCGGCTTGATTTTATATCAAAATAAATACGGCACCATTTTATAAGGAGGTTTCACATGCGTGTTGAAGAACGATTATTAAAATATGTCTCTTACTGGACAACTTCTGACGAGGAATGCCGACAGATTCCATCTTCGGAAAGACAGTTTGAGTTAGGAAAAGTGTTAGAACAGGAATTGCGAGATCTCGGTTTAGAGAAAGTCACTTTAACCGATCACTGCTATGTTTACGGACTGTTGCCGGCAACGAAAGGATATGCTGACAAGCCTGCTGTCGGTTTTATTTCCCATATGGACACTGCTCCTGATTTTTCCGGAAAAGATGTCAAACCACAGATCATTCCGGATTATGACGGCAATGATGTTCTTTTAAAAGGAAGCGGCACTTATCTGAAAGTATCCGATTTCCCTACACTTAAAACATTAAAAGGCCGCACACTGATCACTACAGATGGAACAACCCTGCTCGGCGCTGACGATAAAGCCGGGGTTTCCGAGATCATGACGGCAGTGGAACAGATCATCACAGAAAAAATACCTCACGGCGACATCTGGATCGGCTTCACACCGGACGAAGAAGTCGGAAGCGGTGCTGATTTATTTGACCTTGACTATTTTAAAGCCAAATTTGCCTACACCGTCGACGGCGACTACGAGGGCGAAGTTGCCTATGAAAACTTCAATGCGGCAAGTGCTTCTTTTGAGATCAAAGGCGTCAATGTCCACCCTGGAGAGGCAAAAGATATTATGATCAACGCTGCCCTTGTCGGCTGTGAGATTGCATCTCTTCTTCCTGAAAATGAGACTCCTGCCCATACCGAAGGCAGAGAGGGATTTTATCATCTGACTGATTTTAGCGGAGACATCGCCCACGCCAAAGTGAATTATATCGTGCGCGACCATGACAAAGCCACTTTTGAAAAACGTCTTGATACCCTGCGTGGCATTGAGCAAAAAATGAATGGAAAATATCACGCAGACACTGTAAAATTGAACATTCAGCATTCCTATAGTAATATGCTGGAAGTCATTGAAAAGAATGAATATGTCGTTGCAATTGCAAAAAAAGCAATCAAAAACGTTGGTCTGGAACCAGTCTCCCGCCCAGTCCGCGGTGGTACAGACGGCGCCAGATTAAGTTTTATGGGACTTCCTTGTCCGAACCTCGGAACCGGCGGCTATGGTTTCCACGGACCGTTTGAACATATCAGTGTAGAAGGTATGGATACCGCTGTTTCGGTTATCAAAGAAATCGTAAAAATCACTGCCGAATAATGATCGGGAACGTTTTTCCTGTTACACAAAAAATCTGCCATACAAAAATTGCATTTGTATGACAGATTTTTTATTCTCTTAAATATTATTTTTTACTTTACACCGAAGTCTTTCTTCTATTATAAGTTTGCAATCAATGCTGCGATCTCATCCGGTGTCATAACCTTATTCGGATCTGACAGATCAGGCATTGCCGGCTCATCATCTACAACAGTTTCATCTTCCAATGGAATCTTCTCGACCGGAACATTATCATCCGAATCCGTCAAAGTATCTACCATAATATCATCATACTTGGATAAATCTTCCTCCGGAGAAGAAACTTCTTCTTTACCAATTGATGGTTCCTCCATATCAGATGGAACTTCCTCGATCGGTGTCTCCTCCATCACGGATGGTTCTTCTTCAATCGGTGTTTCCTCCATATCAGATGGAACTTCTTCGATTGGTGTCTCTTCCATCACAGTTGCTTCTCCAGCAGCCGATGGGATCTCCTCAACTGCGACTTCCTGAACCTGTGGTTCTTCTTTTTCAATTTTATTCTCTTCTGCCAAGATACGTTCCTCGGTAAAAAAGTTCTGTTTTGCAGACTCTGCTGCTATCTTTGCATCAGCTCCGATCGTATTCAATGTATTCTGCAAAACTTCCAGCTGCTGTAATATTTTATTCTGATTGTCTAAAATATTCTGTGCATATGCGCTGTCATTTTTATTAGTTTCCGGTGCCGGATGCGAAACATTGTCTGATAAAACAGCCTCTAACATCGAAATCTTTTCCATGATGTGGTCATTGGAATTCATCAGTGCATCTGCATTCTCTTTACTTCTTCCAATGGAAACCTTTGCTACTGCTTTCTGTGCGTGGATAATATCCTCCACATTTGCTTTCCGGGACTGGTTTCCTTTTTCAATGAGTTCATACAGATCATCAAATGTTTTCCTCAATAAAAGATAAGACGCTTTTTCTGATTTAAAAATACTATCATACTGTTCTTCTTTGCGATTCTTTTCTGCCATCAGATAAATTGAAATGGAATCTACCAAAAAATAGATTGCAACCAGAAACAATGCTGTAATGATCGCCAGAATAATAAATTTCTGAGGCATATTGATCATTGCATACAAATCTGCAACCAGTAAAACTACCGCAATTAACAATGTAATATTTATGCGGAACCTGACATTTTTTTCGCTGTTCTTATCCATAAGAGCTACCTCCCACTATTGCGTCCTCCTTGACGCTCTCTGTGGCTATTTTACCATAACTTACACAAGATAGCTATATGCGAAAACAACAATCTTCAACAGAATACGACCAAAATTTCTTTTTATAATAAAATAAGCTGTCCGATCAGCTCTGCTCCTTTATAAAGATCGTCGACGGTTGTGTATTCACGTGTCGAATGTGCATTATACATTCCATTCGATAAAACAAGCCCTTCGATTCCGTTTTTTGCAAAACTGTTGTTATCACTTCCACCGAACGTACCTGTAAGTTCACCGGAAAATCCTAAGATTTCACAGGCTTTTTGAAAATCGGTCACTGACTTGCTCTCAAGTGATGTCTCATAGGCGGTCAGCACACAGCAGTCCGGCATAATGTTTGTCGCTGTTCCACCCTGAATCCTTTTGTAAAATGATTTGGCTGTCTATGAAAATATCTGTTCTCGTCAACCTCTAAAACTGTCTCTACCGGACGGACTCTGATCTTTCTTCCATTTACTACTTCGTAATCAAATTCTGCCATTTTTCTGTCCCCTGCTTTTTTTATTTTTACCTTTAGGCATCTTTCTCTCATATACTTTCGTACGTTAATTCTAAAGAGTGTGCACATAAAGAAAGAAGCAGGTCGTTGTCATATGTTTATCACAACTGCCTGCTTCTTCTCTTTGCAAAACACTCAGGTGCATAAATCATATGAAAATAAAACCGTATTCATCCATACAGCACATACAACAGCGACACATCTGTTTTTTGTTCTTTACAATCGTATTTGTTTTCATATGATTTTCTCCCTTCTTTATTTCCTATTTATTTGATATGTTTTATAGGAATTAATTTATATTTGAGATTATAACTATGTGGTCATAGTTTGTCAATTGTTCTGGTTATAGAAGATTCCTTGTGGTTGCTATAGGTTTTTCTTATAACTCATATTGTCGTTCATTTCACTTTAATTTTTTGCAATAAAATAATCCCCAATATCAGGATGCTTCCTCTGTCTGATAGAAATCATCTTAATACTGGGGATGTTTGATTTTATAAATATTTATTTTTTGCTTATCTTACTTTTTTTCTGATTCCAACTGCGGCCAATGCTCCACAGGAAAGAATGAGAAGTGTGATCCACAAAGCTGCCTGACCGTTATCTCCGGTTTTCGGTGAAACTGCTGTTGTATCTGCTGTCTGAACTTCAAAGTTTGCTGTTGCAACTCCATTTGCAGAAACAATACTAATACTGTGTGATCTGGCTGCCAATGTGCTTAAATACTCCGGTTTCAAAGTGATAATGATACTTCCTTCTGTTGCCGTATAGCAGTCTGCACTGAGTTCTGCGTTATCTACCATAACTTTCTGGAAGTTTGCAAATGCATCGCTAGAACGGAAATAAATTGTATTTCCACTTCCCTGCGTATAGCTACTGCCTGCACCTTCAATGATGGTTGGTATAACCTGCTGACTGCCCTGTGTGCTTACCGTTGATGTCGAAGCCGGTGTTGATGTTGTTGTAGATTCACCTTGCGTTGTTGACGGTTCACTTGGTGTCGGTGTTGGTTCTGGTGTCGGTGTTGGATTTGGATTGGTATTATTACTTACGAAAGTTGTACCAATCTCACCAGTATATCCTTCTGGTTTTTTATTTAATGCTGCGGTAACTCCAGATGCTGTGACAACTGCATTTGGAGATATTGTTATTTTTTTATCACTTTCTAATCCGTAGCTGAAAGTCTCTCCTTTTTCTGCCTTAGCTGCTACAGTTCCTCCACTAATCGTTATATCGCCATTACATTCAATACCACGGCTACTGTTAGTTGCTTCTGCAGCATATGCTGTAATATTACCATTTTTAATAACAATACCATCATATGCAAATATGCCACTTGTACCGGCTGTTGCCTGTGCTTTGGCAATAATTGTACCCTGACTATCAATTTCCAGTTTGCCTAGTACACTAATACCATGACTGGTATCTGCTGTTCCACCTGTTACATCAAGTGTTCCATCTCCTGTTATGGTTAAATTTCCATGAACATATATTCCGCAACTCCATCCATTTGTACTACTGCTGTAAGAACTGCTTATATTTTTTATTCTATTTTCATTTTTAATTATTATGTTCAAGTCTTGTAAGGTTTCGATTTCGATTCCGCTTCCATCACCTTCATAATTAAATCCATCTAAGGTCAGTGTATTTGTCTGATTATCATAACTCCAGCCTGTGCCGGAAGTATTGGCACTGGTAACTTCAACTCCGCCTACCCTTAGCTTGTAAGAGGTTGGCGTGGATGGTGTGGAGCTGCCTCCCGAAGAATTTTTTGGAGAATAAAAAATACCATCTACTCCATCTTTTGTTGTAATTTCATAGTTTTTATCATCGTCAGTGAAAAATGCATCTTTGAATTGTTTTCCTGAATCTGCAAGTGGTATCTCGTTTTTTCCATATGGCTGATAATAACCTACACCTATTTTAGCACCCGTTGTCAGTGGAACAGTCGTGCTCAGATTAATTTTTTCACTACTATTGTAACGATAAATATATAAGTTACTATTTTCTCCATTTGAGTTTTTATTTCCGTAAATTTTTGCACTTCCTCCGATTGTTACATCCGCTCCCTGGTATGCAAATACACCTGCTCCATCCTGATCTTGATAGTCACCAAAATCACAAATATTTTCTGTGATTTCTCCACCAGTCATTATAAATTTACAATTATCAAGAACAACCACTCCAGCGCCGTATCCTGCCTTATTTTCTGAAATCTTACCTCCTCTCATGATAAAAGTTCCATTATAAAAAAGTGCAACTCCACCACCGCGTTTTGTAAAAGTACTATTGCTACGATTTCCAACAATATTGCCGGATTCTAATATTAACGTTCCTCCGCTGACATTAATGCATCCAGCATAGTCTTCATTTGCCCATCCACCAATAATTTTTCCATTTTGTCCTTCACTCGTATCTTTTATTATTAAAGTTCCATCTGTCATCACACTAAATACATTGTCTTGTTGTACATTTAAGTTACGATCAATCGTATATCCATTCAAATCAATGGTCACGTCCCGAGTTACATTAAAACTATAATCACCCGTTCCAGCTGTAATATTACTCGTCAATTGAATGTCGCCACCATTACTTATTGCATTTTTTAACTCATTCCACGAACTTACTGTTGTTACCGCATCATCTGCCTTCACTTCCATCACACCCAGTCCTGCAACCATGGTTATGACAAGCATCATACACAGCAATCCTGCTATCCATTTGTTCAACTTTTTCATTTTTTTCTCCTTTGCTTTTAATGTAAAAAATTCGTTGTACATGATTACCTGTTTCTAATGTACAACGAATTTCTTTCCAAATGGGCGGATTGTCATGAATCGACCGTAAAATGTATTGAATCGACCATATTTTTTCACTACGTCTGTATTTTATGCTTTACAAGACAGCCGAAGGATATTACCTAAACAACCTAATAATCGTTAGACACTATCCTCTGGAAGAAAATATAAACTATTGTTTTGTCGGCATCAGAAGAACCGGCAAATCCTACATGATGTATCAGCAAAATGCTCAGCAGCGAAATTGCTTCTACACTGGGTGGCCGTTTTGTCATCATGAATATATATCCTTATTCCTTCTCTGAGTATCTGACTGCAAATGGAAAAGAAAAGAATTATCTGGATACTATCAGCACAAGTGATAATGCTCATGTGCGGTAAAGTAACACACAAGAATTTGATAGACAACCGCCCATTATTCCGTTACTATTCTTCAATATGGATTGAGAAAACCTCTCTGATACAGTATAATAAAGTGTCAGGGAGGTATCTCTATGAAGGAAAAAATACTAATCATTGAAGATGATTTTACGATACAAACACAGCTTAAAACTCTTTTGTCTGGGAATGGATATGAAGTATTTGCAGTTACGGATTTTTCCCAAACAATAGAGCAGTTAAAAGAAGCTGCTCCACATCTGGTTATTCTGGATATAAAACTTCCGTGGAATAACGGTTTTGAAATATGCTCTCAAATTCGCACCTTTTCAGATATTCCGATTGTATTTGTAACAAGCAGCAATACAGATATGGACGAACTTAACAGCATTATGCTGGGTGGAGATGCGTTTATCACAAAGCCTTATAATCCCGCTATTCTTCTTGCTAAAATTGCTGCATTGTTAAAGAAAGCCTACCGTTCCCCTCAAACAGAAATTTATATGTGGAAAGAAGCTACCCTGCATTTGGAGAGTAGCATGATAGAGTACAAAGGACAGAAAGCAGAATTGACAAAGAATGAATTGAAAATCCTCTACTACCTTTTTAAGAACGCTGGAAAAATCTGTTCCAGAAATGATATTGTGGATTTTCTTTGGGACAATCAGCTTTATGTTGATGATAACGCCCTAAGTGTCAATATTACCCGTATTCGCGACAAACTGGCAGCAATCGGACTTGTAGATTTCATTAAAACAAAACACAGGCAAGGATATACATTATGAGTGGAAAACAATATTTGAAAAATCAACTCCCCGTTATTTTAATCAATCTGCTGGGTATGCTTGCCCTTGCTTTGTTCCTGATTGCAAGCGATAATCCTATCCAAACAGTCCTGTTTATTCTTGCAGTCTGGTCGATTGTCCTTGTTTTATCTTTGCTGGCATTTTATTTCTCACGAAAAAAATATCTGAATAAATTGCTCAATATGACGGAGCAATTAGAAGAACGATATTTATTGCCGGAAATCATGCAAGTGCCGGAAAGGGCTGATGAACAGGTTTTTTACCAGATTATGAAAATGGCTGAAAAATCTATGTTGGAACGGATTGGCGAAGTACAGAGGGAACGCAGGGAATATAAAGAATACATTGAACAATGGATACACGAAGTAAAAACACCAATTACAGCCATGAAGCTGCTGTGTGAGAATAACCGTTCTCCCTTTTCCAGAGAGGTATTGGCAGAGTTAGAGAATATCAATCAATATACAGAACAGGCGCTTTACTATGCCAGGAGCGAACACGCTGAAAAAGACTATTCTGTCCGTGAAGTCAATTTATGCGATGTTGTGCATAGTGCAATCGCAGATAATAAGTATCTTTTGCGTCAAAGCAATATGTCAATTCAGATAGACGATATAGAAACAAAAGTTTACACCGATGAAAAATGGGTGCGGTTCATCTTAAATCAGATTATCGGTAATGCAATCAAATACCATGCAGAGCAGCCTATTTTGCACTTTGGGGCGACAAAAACGAATGACAAGATTGTGCTATCTATCAGCGATAATGGGATAGGTATTCCTAAAAGTGATTTACCCCGTATTTTTGAAAAAGGATTTACAGGTCAGAATGGGCGAACCGGGAAAAATTCTACTGGAATTGGCTTATATCTTTGCAAGCGTCTATGTGATAAACTGGGAATAGGACTTACTGCTTATTCCGAAAACAGAGGAACAACGATTTCACTTATCTTTCAAATGAATGATTTTATTATCGGAGTGCAGGGCTGATAGGTTCTGCACTTCTTACATTTTTGTAAGAACTGTGTAAGAAAACTTGATACAAAAAATGATATACTCCATTTACAATATGGGTATGGAACAGTTAAGGAGGTTTATCCGATGAATACAATTTTGAAGCTGGAGCATATCCAGAAATATTATGGCAATGAGGGGAATATTACCAAAGCCATTAAAGATATTAGTTTTTCTGTGGAAGCCGGAGAATTTCTCGGAATTATGGGTGCGTCCGGTTCTGGAAAGACAACGCTGCTAAACTGTATTTCTACGATTGATACCGTAAGTGCAGGGCATATTTTTTTAGAGGGAACAGATATAACGGAAATCAACCCAAAATCCCTTGCCCGCTTTTGCAGAGAGAATTTAGGTTTTGTATTTCAAGACTTCAATTTGCTGGATACATTGACAATTTCAGAAAACATTGCACTGGCATTAGCAATCAATAAAGTCCCTGCCGGGAGTGTAGAACCCCGCATTTTGGATATAGCCGGAAAGCTGAATATCAGCGATATTCTAAACAAATATCCTTATCAGGTATCGGGCGGTCAAAAACAGCGTTGTGCCTGTGCAAGAGCAATTATCAACAATCCGAAACTCTTATTGGCAGATGAGCCAACAGGAGCATTAGACAGCCATTCCTCACAAATGCTGCTGTCTACCATTCAAAGTATCAATGAACAGCTTAGGGCGACAATTCTTATGGTAACCCATGACGCTTTTACCGCCAGCTATGCCAGCCGTATTCTTTTTTTGAAAGACGGAGAAATCTTTATGGAACTGCGCAAGGGCAACGACAGCAGAAGTGATTTTTTTGATAAAATTCTGAATGTCCTTACCATGATCGGAGGGGGACAGAGCCATGTATGCTAAACTTGTTTTCAGAAATGCAAAACGGTCTGTAAAAGACTATCTGGTCTACATTGTCACAATGACAATCTGTGTTACCTTGTTTTATGCGTTCTTGTCTATTTCCAGTAGTTATTATAGCCCGGATATAGGCAGCGAGTATGATTTTACTCTGTTAAGTGACGGAATGAAAATTGCAATCTGCATGATAACATTGCTGTTGTTATTTTTGATACGGTTCGTCAATCATTATATGCTAAGACGGAAGCAAAAAGAGTTTGCTGTCCAGTCCATTATGGGAATGGAACAAAAAACTATTGGCAGGATTTTCTTTGCAGAAACACTGATTATGGGTATATTTTCCATTTTGATTGGTATTTTTTGCGGTGTATTTTGCTCTCAATTCATTACCGCAATGCTCCTTACTGCTTATGGAAAGCCTTATGAAATCTCATGGACATTATTCCCGGATACCGTTTTGTTGACAGTGGTATTTTTTGTGGCAAGTTTTTTTGTGGTAGGAATTTTCAATACCCGTACCATTCAGAAAACAAAAATTATTGATATGCTTTCCGCAGAGAAAGAGAACGAACCAGAGCTAAAAAAGAGCCGCTTCATTTCTGTTGTAGTAGTCCTCTTTGAAGTATTTACCGTATGGGGATTGATTACAGGAATACAAAAGGTCTGGTTTTATTATGACACCCGCTTTGCGTTTCCCGGTGAAAATCATGTATTGGGGAAATATTTTGCTCCCTGTTGTTACATTAGGTTGGGCGGCATTATGGATGTTGAAAAAGAAAAAAATTGCTTTTCAAAAGTTGATTGATGGGCTGCTTATTTGTTCTGTATTGCACGTCTTTTTAGCAGCAAGCGTACCTGCTCTTACCAATCAATACTATCTGCCTTTACATGGTGGAATACTGAATCAATATCTGGTATTTGTATTGATTGATTTACTCTTCTTTATTTGTGCATTGATTTATCTTGCCAGCAGCTTGATTGTAGCATGGAAAGTAAAATCGCCGGAACATAGATACAAGGGAGAAAACCTGTTCTTTTTCGGGCAAATTATATCAAAACTAAATACAACCAGCAAAACAATGACGCTGATTTGTATAACCCTTGTCCTTGCAATCTTCATGTTTATTGCCGCCCCTATTTTGACGGGCTGGGCTTCAGGTTATTTGGATATGCGCTCTATGTATGATGTGCAGGTATATTCAAGATATAATAACGTATATGAAGAAGAAAATCTGCCGCAAGACAGTTATGAAATCATTACTGATTTTCTGGCAGAACATAAAATAGATACAGACTATGATTGCACTTTCAATCTATATCTGCCAGAGAAAGACGATTTTCACAACAGACAGAAATATGATTTTCCGATTGTGGCAATTTCTTTAAGTGATTATAACACCATAAGGAAAATGTTGGGTTATGAGCAGATTTTTCTGGGAGCAGATGAATTTACAACACAATGGAAAACAATCGCCACTGAGGAAGCAATCGGAGAAACAGCGTACAATTCAGGTGTTTTATTCACATGACCCTTTAGCAAAGGCGGCAAAACTGGCGGGATTTGATATTTGTTGGTTGGATTTTACTAAAGTCCCGGGAAATTCTGAACTGGGTAGGCAGGCTTCTGAATACACCTATATGGGGACGCTTGGAGAAAGCTACTCAATCATTATGCGACTTCTTCCTCTAAGTTGTCGAATGTTTCAACCTCCTGCGGTGCTTTATGATAGTATGATATTTGTAACGGATGCGAACCCTACAAAAATATTAGAAGAATAACGTATGCAAAACCTCAAGTTTGGAGAATTGAAAAAAACGGAATTTACC
>OGIV01000458.1_pt1 | contig 31189 bp, 26 predicted proteins | sample 1571861 | NCBI WGS metagenome assembly OGIV01 (sample SAMEA2582099, study PRJEB24529) | metagenome | biome: Human gut stool | place: China | collected 2011 | reverse complement strand
ATTTCCTGTTCTTCGCATTTGACTGTTGATTTGTACATTAAAATATTCCTTTGCGAGTAATTTGTCAATAACAAAATTAAAAATTTGTTAATTTTTCTTAAATTTGTTAATAAAACCAGGTGTATCTCATGTATTTTAAACATATCAAATCAATTATATTTAATTTTGTTAAGTATTTTAGATAACCATCCAGTCTTCGAACTTATTTGCATTTTCAACAATGTTGACAATTCCGTCTGCGCCGTAAGTAAATGCCCTGTGAATAAATACATTTACTTCCTCACCCTTCTTTATCGGGGCTTCCTCTACATTTCTTGTTCCGACAACATCTATGCCGTTGACATTGACAGTTATCTCGACTTCCTTACCCATGAAAAGCTTGCCTACAACAACGCCCTTCTCAACAGAAGCGGCTGAATCAACCTTTTCATCAAGTTTTGTAATGTTGACGTTCTCTGGTCTTAATACCGCCTTAACAGAATCATCAAGCTGGTTAAAACCTTTAATCTTATTAATCTGGTCAACATGCACCGGATGTCCCATGAATTCCGCCATAAATGCTGTCTCAGGCTCTCTGTATATCTGTCTTGGCGTTCCAATCTGCTCTATATGTCCCTTGTTAGTGACAATAATTTCATCAGCAACCTCAATTGCCTCATCCTGGTCATGTGTAACAAATATACTTGTGATTCCAACCTTGGTAATCATGTCACGAAGCCAGCTTCTTAATTCCTGTCTTACCTTCGCATCAATTGCCGCAAATGGTTCATCAAGAAGCAGAAGCTCCGGATTAGGTGCTAATGCCCTTGCAAATGCTACTCTCTGTCTCTGTCCACCTGATAACTGGCTAGGGTATCTTTTCGCCATGCCTGAAAGTCCGACAAGCTCAATAAGCTCATCAACACGTTTCTTAATGTCCGATTTTTTCCATTTATTGACCTTTAATCCAAATGCAATGTTATCATACACTGTCATATATCTGAAAAGTGCGTAGTTCTGGAAAACAAAACCTATTCCACGCTTACTTGCCGGCACATCATTAACAACCTTGCCATCAATAATAATATCACCTGAATCCGCAGTCTCAAGGCCTGCTATCATTCTTAAGATGGTAGTTTTGCCGCTTCCACTAGGTCCAAGCAGCGCAATAAGCTTACCCTTCCCAATTCCAAGATTAATATTATTCGAGGCTTTAAATGTGCCATATGTCTTATTGATATTACGAAGCTCTACATATTTTTCTGTATCCTGCTGTAAATCTGCCATAATCTGTTCCGCCTTTCTGTTGTAGTGCGTTTCTATCCTTCCTGCTGCTCTTTCTCTGCTTTAACTGCCTGCTGCCCCTTGTATTCAAGCACACTTCGAAGCACCAGTATAATAACCGCCATCAGCACAAGAATTGCTGACACTGCAAATGCTCCCGTAAAATCATATCCCTGATACAGAAGCTCTATATACAGCGGCATCGTGTTAGTTCTTCCGCGCAAATGTCCTGAAAGAACGGATACTGCGCCGAACTCGCCCATTGCTCTCGCTGTACACAGTACAATACCGTAGAGAAGGGGCCATTTGATATGCGGAAATGTAACCTTCCAGAATATAGTCCAGCCATTGGCACCCATAAGTGCTGCAGCCTCCTCCTCGTCAGTTCCCTGCGAGGTAAGGACCGGTATCAGTTCCCTTGATATGAATGGAAAAGTTACAAATATAGTCGCAAGCACGATACCCGGAACTGCGAATATAATTCTTACTCCCATAGCCTTAAGATATGGATATATAAAACTCTGTCTACCGAATGTAAGCACATATATAAGACCTGCTATAATCGGCGAAACAGTGAGTGGTAAATCTATTAAAGTAGATATAATCTTCTTGCCCTTAAACTGGAATTTCGTAATAAGCCATGAAGCAAATATTCCAAAAAAAGTGTTGCACACAACCGCAATAAGCGAAACTTCTATTGTCAGCTTAATTGAATGAAGCGCGTATTTGTCGGTAACTGCCGCCAGAAACACCTTTATGCCCTTAGAAAATGCTGTATACATTACATAGCTGAGGGGCAGAATAAGCATCACAAATAAAAACAACACACTTATACCTATCAGAATCCATTTTAACGGACCTGAATCTTTTCTGATGTTCATACACTAACCCCTTTCTATGAAATTCCACTTACAATCTTCGATGTCCTGCTCTGTAACACTGCATTTATAAAGAGAATAATAAATGCGATGAAAAGCATTACAAGCGCTATTGATGTTGCACTTGCATAATCATATTCCTGTAATTTTGACATAATCATAAGCGGTGCTATCTCTGTCTCATATGGTGTATTTCCTGCTATAAATACGACACTTCCGTATTCGCCGAGTCCTCTTGCGAACGACATTGTAAATCCGCCGATAAGTGCCGGAAGTATCTCTGGAAGAATTACCCTGAATACTGTCTGTCTGTGGGTTGCACCAAGCATGTTGGCTGCCTCCTCGTACTGGATATCCACCTTTTCCAGCACCGGCTGGACCGCCCTCACTACGAATGGTATTCCAACGAATATAAGTGCGAATATAATTCCCAGCCTTGTATATGCAATCCGGATTCCAAATTTGCCAAAAAATGCTCCAAGCCAGCCATTAGTTGTTGTCAGATGTGTAAGTGCTATACCCGCAACAGCTGTCGGCAGTGCAAATGGAAGTTCAATTATTCCATTCATAATCTGCTTACCCGGAAAGTTATATCTTACAAGAACCCATGCAAGAATTGTTCCCATAACTGCGTCTATAAGTGCCGCGATTAACGCAGTCTCAAGACTTACTCTGTAGCTTGAAAGCACCCTCGGCCTTGTAACTGTCGTTATGAATTCCGTAAACGACAGCTTTGCCGAGAATATCACAAGGGTACATAAAGGGATAACAACAATGAATCCTAACATTGCAATTGTTATTCCAAATGAAAGACCAAAGCCCGGTATTACTCTTTTTTTCTTTCTTTTCTTCTCTTTCATTCTGCCGTTTCCCCTTTCCTTAATCACTTCTTCTCATATATCTTGTCGAACACTCCGCCATCCTTGAAGTGCTTCTTTGTAGCTTCATTCCAACCTCCAAAATGTGCTATGTCCGTAAGTTCTACATTTGTTACAATCCACTTTCCATCTGCCGAAAGCTCTGTGATTGTGTTGCCTGTTGATGTTGTGGCATATTTATTAAGTATGTCCTTATTAGATGGCCTGTAGTAGTTCTGCACTTCCAGCTCCTGTGCTTCATCTGAATACAGATATGAAAGGTACTCTGTCGCAACTCCTCTTGTGCCTCTCTCATCAACAACCTCATCTACAACGGCTACTGTTGGCTGGCACAGGATTGATACAGATGGAACTACTATATCGTACTTATCAGGATCTTCCTTGAGTGCAAGAAACGCTTCATTTTCCCATGCAATAAGCACATCGCCCTGTCCGTTCTCTGTAAATGTTGTCGTTGCTCCTCTGGCTCCTGAATCAAGCACCAGCACATTTTTATAAAGCTTCTTGATACTTTCCTCTATCTGCGCCTCTGACTGTCCCTGCTTCTCGAAGTAATACCATGCTGCAAGATAATTCCATCTTGCACCGCCTGATGTCTTAGGATTAGGTGTTATAACTCCAACTCCGTCTTTTAACAGGTCGTTCCAGTCCTGAATGTTCTTAGGATTGCCCTTTCTTACAAGAAACACGATTGATGATGTATATGGTGAACTGTCTAAGTCAAACTCACTTGTATAACCATCTTCTATAAGCCCTGCATCTTTAATGGTATCTACATCCCCCTCAAGTGCAAGTGTTACAACATCTGCCTCAAGTCCGTTGGCAACCTCAAGTGCCTGCTTTCCTGAACCTCCATGTGACTGGACTATGCTTACATCCTGTCCATGAAGCTCTTTCCAATGCTTTGTAAAAAGCTCATTATATGATGCATACAATTCTCTTGTCGGATCATATGAAACATTGGTTATCTCTACTGACTTTGAATAATCAACATCATCTGCCGCTTTACCAATGCCGCAGCCTGTAAGACTTGTAAGCGTTCCTGCTATCGTCACAACTGTAAGTGCAGTTGCAACTGCCTTTGTTAATGCTGATTTTCTGGTTCTTTTTTTCTCATTGTTGTTAAATCTCATAATAAGTTCCTCCTGAAATTCGTAGTCTGATTAATTAGTAATAATTCAAGAGTGGCTTATCATCTTCCACGGCGTTACAGTTAACTGCAATAACCGATTATTTCCAAAGGAAGAATCAAAGTCATTCTTTCTTCTGAAAACATACAACAGCAGCAACAGCTTTCCTGTGTACCTGATGTCTTAGATAAATGTTTCATAATCAATTCCTCCTTCTTAATTCCTACTAAGTTTATATGTTACTATGTTGCAGATTATATACCTACTAGGTTTGTATGTCAATAGAAATTTTGAGGTTTCTGTCTTTTTGGACTTCCTACTGCCCTCTCTCCACTTTAACGTCCAATCCGCCGCGCCTTGGCTTCTCTTTTGGACTTTCTACCGCCTTCTCTCCACTCCAACGTCCAATCCACCACACTTTGGCTTCTCTTTTGGACTTTCTAATGCCTTCCCTCCTCTCTAACGTCCAATCCGCCGCGCCTTGGCTTCCCTTTTGGACTTCCTCGTGCCTTCCCTCCTCTCTAACGTCCAATCCGCAATGCTTTGGCTTCCTTTCTTGACTTTCTGTTATGCTTGTATTATAATCCGTAATACAGACACAACAAATACACTAATAGCAACACATTTTTAGCAAGAAGAAAGGAGCCCGATATGGTTATAGAACTTGATTTTGCGAGCGACACACCCATATATGTGCAGTTAAGAAATCAGATTGTTAAAGGAATTGGCAAGGGAGAACTTAAGGCTGGTGAGAAACTGCCGACCGTCAGACAGCTTGCTTCTGACGCAGGCGTTAATACAATGACCGTCAATAAAACCTACCAGATTCTTAAGGCTGAAGGTTTTATTAAAACCGACAGAAGGCTTGGTGCATTTGTCGCCGAGAATATTAATATGGATATTGAATTCAGGGAAAAGCTTGAATCAGAACTTGAGCTGCTGTCAGCAGAAGCAAGCATTACTGGAATGGATAAAGAAGAATTCTTAAAAATGTGCGAAAACATTTATTCCAAGATGAATCCCTGCGCAATGTAATATGCCTGTATTCACACATGCATTAACACACACAGTCCCACTATACAAGGAGGTTTCCTTATGAAAATCGCAATGTTTATGCTATTCTTCGTATGCAACATGTTCACAGTCCTGATCATGAGATTTGCATATGAATCCAACTACCGATACAACAACGGAATGCTTATCGGAGTCCACATTCCAGGCGACCATGTTAACGATGACGATGTCACCCGACTTATGACACGCTTTAAGAAAAGCATGAAATATTTTCAGAATATCAATGCAGTACTCTCAATAGCCATATGCTTTCTTAATTTTGTGAACATAATCATTTTCGTTATTATGTATACAATCTGGATTTTCGTGTTCGTTTTGGGAATTATGTATATCCAGCTTTCAGCGCATCGGAAAATGTATCTGTTAAAGATACAGAATGGCTGGTTTGTTGAATCCCAGAAACAGAAGGTCTTTATTGATACGCGTGCTTGTGCAAATGCAGATGCAACTCCAATCAGCTTCAGATACCACATCATCATAATTGCCGCAGAACTGCTGGCTCTGATTCCATTCTATTCATGGACGGACAGAGCATATTTTTCAATGATTATTGTATTTGCAATATGTACTGTCATAGTTTCTGTATTTGGGCTTGTGTTCCACATTTATATGAACAGACGACAGAATCAGGCATACAGCCTTAATTCGGACATTAACAACATTGTTAATCTGACTATGAAGAAATACATTGCTTCAGCAATGCTTGTAATGTCACTTCTTAACTTTGTGGCATGGATAACATTTGTGTTAATGTGTATTATTCAGGATACTGTTGGAGACTTAAGTTTCTGGATGTACATTATTCTGCAGTTGTTAAGCGGCTGCACGCTCACTGTCATTCTTATTCTTGCACGCAACAGAAAGAACGAAATGCTTAAGGCTGACACACAGCCGGTATTTGTTGATGATGATGACTACTGGAAGACTGGATTTTACTACAATCCTAATGACCCGCACCTTTTCGTACCCGACAGGCTGTGTTCGACCAACTACTCGCTTAACTACGCCCGCACAGGTGCTAAGATATTCACCGGAAGCATAACGGCTGTTACTCTTGGATTACTAATATGGACAACTATTGTATTAATTCCATACATTCATGTTACTATCGACATCAGGACTACTGATAGCACTGTAAATGTATCTTCATGCGGTTACACAAGCAGAATTAACATTGACGACATTACCGAAATTACTCTGATGGATTCACTACCTGATGACCATTTTTTCAGATATAACGGCGGCGCAACCGACAGTTACCTTGTCGGCAAATTCAAAGGAAATACTTATGGCAAATGTACTCTCTACATTTTTAATGATGTGTCTCCTGTACTTATGATAAAAACTGCTGACCAGACTGTGTTCTTGAATTCCAAGAAAGATGGCGAGATTGTTAATCTGTATAATGCAATTAAGAAGGAATAATCTAATGTACTATTCTTTTTGCATTTGCATCATTTACTACATTTTTAAGGAGGCTTATTATGCTGACATCTTTATCACTTATCTTTCTGGTTGGGCTCGTCATGGGCGCAATCTGCCAGAAGCTGAAACTTCCGAGAATCATCGGAATGCTTCTTACCGGTATTGTCCTCGGACCATATGTCCTTGATTTTCTTGATCCATCAATCCTTTCAATATCGGCTGATCTGCGAAAAATGGCTCTTATCATTATTCTTATCAAAGCCGGTCTGTCGCTTGACTTAAAAGACCTGAAAAAAGCCGGACGAAGTGCAATTCTTCTGTCCTTCGTTCCGGCTTCCTGCGAAATCATCGGTTATATTCTGCTTGCCCCTGTAATTCTTGGAATTAACCACGCCGAAGCTGCAGTAATGGGCGCAGTTCTCGCCGCTGTTTCTCCTGCGGTTGTCGTTCCCCGGATGGTAATGCTGATTGAGAAACGCTACGGAACTGACAAGGCAATTCCGCAGATGATATTGTCTGGTGCTTCATGCGACGACATATTTGTCATAGTGTTATTCACAACATTTTTAAATGTGGCACAGGGCGGCAAGGCAAATGTCATGGATTTCATAAACATCCCTGTGTCTATTATACTCGGCATAATTCTTGGTATAGTGACCGGCTTGGGATTGTACCTGTTCTTTGAAACATCATACGCCCGCAAGCATACTGTAAGAAACAGCATGAAGGTTATTATCGTGCTTGGCTTTTCTTTCCTTCTTATCGCAATTGAGGGCTGGCTTGAAGGTAAAGTGTCTGTTTCCGGACTTCTTGCCGTTGTCGCTATGGCATGTACTCTTAAGTTCAAATGTGTTCCTGCCGTATCATCCCGTTTGTCCGAAAAGTTTGGCAAGCTGTGGTTCGCTGCTGAAGTAATATTGTTCGTGCTTGTCGGCGCGGCTGTCGATATCCGATACACACTTAAAGCCGGACTTCCAGCCTTGCTCATGATTCTCGCTGCTCTTGTTTTCAGGGCAGCCGGAGTTCTTTTCTGCACCATAAAAACAAACCTTACATGGAAGGAACGCATTTTCTGCGTCATTGCATATCTTCCTAAAGCAACCGTCCAGGCAGCCATCGGCTCTGTTCCTTTAGCCGCCGGACTTGCCTGCGGTCAGATAGTGCTTTCTGTAGCTGTGCTTGCAATAATAGTGACTGCTCCGCTCGGCGCGCTTGGCATCGACTGTACTTATAAGAGGCTGTTGACGGAGGATTGATACAAAAAAGGCCACACCCAGCCAGCCAAAAGCTGGTTAAGTGTGACCTCACATCTCAATTAATCATATATCTTATCAAATATTCCACCATCAGAGAAAAACTTCTGAGTAGCCGCTTCCCAGCCGCCAAAATACCCGATATCCGCCATGTCAATGTTCTTGACAATCCATTTGCCGTCGGAAGGGATTTCCTTGATATTTCTTGAATCACTGGAAGCCTCGTATTCCTTCTGGATATCCTTATTTACAGGACGGTAGAAATTCTGTGCCTCAAGCCTCTGTGCGTCATCGGTGTACAGGAAAGAAAGATAGGCGTCTGCCAACCCTTCTGTTCCATTCATCTGTGTGACCTCGTCAACCTTCGCAACCGTCGGCTGGCACAATACAGATGCGGACGGAACGACAATCTCATACTCGCCCGGATATTCCTGTAATGCGAAAAATGCTTCATTTTCCCATGCAATCAGAACATCCCCCTGTCCGTTCTCTGCAAATGTTGTAGAAGAGCCTCTTGCACCTGAATCAAGCACTGCCACATTCTTGTAAAGCTTGGTAACACTTGCCTGAACCTGTTCCTCAGTCTGTCCCTGCTTCTTAAAATAATACCATGCTGCAAGAAAATTCCATCTGGCTCCTCCGGAAGTCTTAGGATTAGGGGTAATAACCTTAACCCCGTCATTAAGAAGGTCATCCCAGTCCTTAATATTCTTAGGATTGCCCTTTCTTACAAGAAAGACAATCGTAGAAGTGTAAGGCGAGCTGTCATCAGAATAATCATTGATATATCCGTCATCAATCAGCCCTTCGTCCCTTATAACATTAACATCTCCCTCAAGAGCAAGCGTGACAACATCAGCACCAAGACCGTTAGCGACCTCTAGCGCCTGCTTTCCAGAACCGCCATGAGACTGGATAACCTCAACCTTCTCGCCAGCCCTGCCATACCAGTAATCCTCAAAAAGCCTGTTATACTCCTTATAAAACTCTCTGGTAGCATCATAGGAAACATTAACAAGTTCCGTCTTCTTCTGCCCACAGCCAGAAAGTCCAATAAAAGTCAGGCTGAAAATCATACCTAAACATATTAACTTTTTAAAAAAATGTGTATTCATAATTATAGCCTAACTCCTACAAAATATATTCCAAAACCAAGCAAAGCAGCGAAGCAAGCTTTGCCAAACCCAAGGTAAAGCAGCGAAGCGCCCTTTACCGCACGTCTGCCAACACTTCCACCCCTGAAGTAACCCCACGCAGCGGGAAAGAACCCCAGCTTACGCATTCTTCTTAATAAACTCAGCCACATCCACAGTAGTAGCGTCAACCTCAGACTCCCAGCCTGCAAGCACTTCTGCGCCGTCAATCTTAATATCAGCTGCCTTACTAAGTGCAAGAATAACAACAATACCTGCATTTACAAGGTGAGTCACAACATTTGTATAATCCTCGCCTTCTGCCGGAACATACAGATATACATGCTTGCTGTCAAGAAGAAGCTCCTTCTCAACCTTCTTTAAGAAATCAACATTAATCTTATCTGAAAGAACTGTCTCTACAACAACAGGCTTCTGGTTGTTAAGCTCAGCTCTGAAAGCTGCATCAACTTCCTTAACATCATTTGCTGCCTCATTAACTTCACGGACAACGCCGCAGGCACTAGTCATATTAGTAACACGGTCTATGAGGATAAGCTCGCCCATAGTCTTGTGAAGGTCAAATTCATCAACAACAATTACATCAGCAAGAGAAATCTTGCATACTGCGATTTCATTTTTCTTAAGGAGAGCTGCTGGCTTCTCCTCACCTGTATTAACATCAATAGTATTGACAATCTCAGTAACAACGCCCGGAATAAGTCTTGTTCCAAGCTTTACAAAAAAGTTCTTGTTATTAGTAAGAACATCATCATCCATCCAAAGAATAGTAGCTGTAATCTCAGTTGCAAGCTTTAAGTCAGCGCCTGCTGCAAGAACAGAACCTCTTGAAACATCAACCTCACGGTCTAACTGGATAGTTACAGGCTGTCCAATAGAAGCAGTCTGGGCTTCCTTGTCACCGACATGGATACTCTTTACATGAACATGCTCCTTAGTTGGAAGAGTGATAATCTCGTCACCAACAGATACGCTTCCTGCCTCAATCTGTCCCTGGAAACCACGGAATTCATGATTTGGACGGCATACTCTCTGAACAGGCATGTAGAAGCCCTTTTCTTCCTCAGTATCATCAACATCAACCTGCTCAAGATAAGGAAGAAGTGCCTGACCCTTATACCAAGGAATATTTCCAGACTTAGTTGTTACATTGTCACCCTCAGTTGCTGAAACAGGGATAACAACTACATCTGCAAGTGAAAGCTCCTTTGTAAGCTCTGTTATCTGTGCATTTATCTCGTTGAAACGCTCCTCACTGTAACCAACAAGATCCATCTTATTAACTGCAAATACAAAATGCTTAATTCCCATGAGTGCGCAGATTCTTGCGTGTCTCTTAGTCTGGATAAGCACGCCCTGCTTTGCATCTACAAGAATTACTGCAAGGTCTGCAAATGAAGCACCAACCGCCATGTTTCTTGTGTACTCCTCATGTCCCGGAGTATCAGCAACGATAAAGCTTCTGTTGTCAGTTGTAAAATATCTGTAAGCAACATCAATAGTAATTCCCTGCTCTCTCTCAGCCATAAGACCATCAAGAAGAAGTGAATAATCAATCTTACCTTCACGGCTTCCGACCTTGGAATCAAGCTCTAACGCCTTCTCCTGATCTGCATACAATAACTTTGAATCATATAAAATGTGTCCGATAAGTGTAGATTTTCCATCATCAACACTACCGCATGTAATAAATTTAAGTAAACCTTTCATTCTAGAAGTACCCCTCTTTCTTTCTTCTTTCCATGCTTCCTGCTTCCTCATGGTCGATAACACGGCTTGTTCTCTCTGATTCAACCGCACTTAAAGTCTCTTCGATAATCTCGTCAAGAGTTTCTGCGTCTGACTCAACACCGCCTGTAAGTGGATAACAGCCAAGAGTTCTGAATCTTACCTTCTTCATCTGTGGCTTTTCGCCCGGAAGAAGTCTCATTCTGTCATCATCAACCATGATGATATTGCCATCACGGTATACAACAGGTCTTTCTGCTGCAAAATAAAGAGGTACAATATCAATCTTTTCTCTCTGGATGTACTGCCAGATATCCTTCTCAGTCCAGTTAGAGATAGGAAAAACTCTCATGCTCTCGCCCTTGTGAATCTTAGTGTTGTAAAGCTTCCACATTTCCGGACGCTGGTTCTTAGGATCCCATGCCTGTGCTGTATTTCTGAAAGAGAAAATTCTCTCCTTAGCTCTTGATTTCTCCTCATCTCTTCGTCCACCGCCAAATGCTGCTGTGAAGCCGTATTTGTTAAGTGCCTGTTTAAGAGCCTGAGTCTTCATGATATCAGTGTAAGCTGAACCGTGGTCAAATGGATTAATTCCCTGCTTAACACCCTCTTCGTTAGTGTAAGTAAGCATCTCAATTCCAAGCTTCTTGGCCGTCTCATCTCTGAACTTAATCATTTCCTTGAACTTCCATGTTGTATCGATGTGAAGAAATGGAAATGGCGGTTTCTCAGGATAGAAAGCTTTCATTGCAAGATGAAGCATAACTGAGCTGTCCTTTCCTATAGAATACAGCATTACCGGCTTTTCGCATTCTGCTGCAACTTCTCTTATAATGTATATCGCCTCTGCTTCGAGTGCGTCCAAATGTGATAAATTACCCATGATATTCCTCCCTATTTAGTACTTATTAGATTCCTGTCTGTTGACCTCAAGCGCCTTAACTGTTCCGTCCGGCGAAGTCACCGTCCATGTATTGATGCTTCCATTCTGTCTGAACGAAAGAGTGCTTCCCTTGCCGCCGACATCAGCACCCAGAAAGAAATTAATTGCCTCAAAACGACATTCTTTAAGACATGATGTGCAGCCCCAGCAGTCCTTGACATGCTTTATAAATGCTTTTCCATCAGTATCTTTCTTGATAAGGTTGCCAGGACAGGCTTCAACGCACTTCCCGCAGCCAACGCATTTTAACTTATTTATCTGAATGCTCATAGCTGTCGCCTCCTCTCACAAGGTCTCTTATGATTATCTTAATCTCGCCATTCTCCTTGCGGGAGTTGACATATTTTAACCAGTCATCACTCTTAGCCGGATAATCCATATTCTCCGCAAAGCTGTGCCAACGGGTTTCTTTTCTTGCTTTCAAATGTGCTATAACACTTCTGCACACCGTAAGTCTTTCTCTTATCTCATAGATTCTAAGCAAGTCGTCTGCATCCTGTGCCGCAAGATTATCAATGCTCTGCTCTAAGAATTTAATCTTCTCATCTGCAAGCTCAAGTCTTGCTTCATTGTACTGATAATCAGTGCTTATGCCGCCTGCGTACTGGTCCATAATCTTCTGCATTGCTTCCTCAGTCTGCTCGATATCAACCAGTCCCTGCTTATTATTAAGAAATCGCTCATACTCGCTCTTCTTTGCAAATGCGTTCTCAGACAATTCTGAATCTGCCACCTCATTTACAACGAAGCCCTTTCCTGAGCCTTCAAGCCTTTCAGCTATTGCCTGTGCTGCAATCTCGCCCTCTGCAAGAGCTCCTGTTACATATTTCTGAGGACATCCGCCTGCAACATCACCCGCTGCAAAAAGCCCGTGAATTGTAGTCTCGCGGTTGTTATCAACCCAGTAACCACTCGCTGTATGACCTCCGACTATGTATGGCTCAGTTCCTTCTATCTCAACATTTTCCTCAGAAGGACCGCCCGCTGCCTCAAGCCACTTAAGTGTCTGGCTCGGTGCCATGTTAAGATATGCTTTGTAAAGGTCTTCCTCCTGCTCCCTGCTTATTCCCTTAGTTCCAAGATAGCAAGGGCCTCTGCCCTCGCGGTTTTCCGTAACTGTTCCATAAAGTCTCTGTGAAGTTGTAAGACCATATTTGTTCTCATACACTTCACCGTTGGAATTAAGCTGCTTTGCCGGAACTCCCTGTGCAATCGTTCCTGTCGGAGCAATCGTATCTTTACATCTTAAAGCAATGAATCTCATTTCAAATGTGGTCATCTCCGCACCCGCATTGATTCCCATTGCATATCCGGCTCCTGTATTGAACGGTGGATACCACATTTTATGTCTTGAAAATCCAGGATTGTTAGGTCTGTAAAGGCCTGCCGCTCCACCAGTAGCCACAAGAACTGCCTTCGCATTTATCTCATAGAACACTGCATCATTGACATCAAATCCGTATGCACCTTTAATCTCGTTATTCTCTACTATGAAATCTGTTATATTCAGGTGATTGATTACCGCTACATTGTCCTGCTTCTTAACTGCATCCGCCAGTATCGGCTTGATATTCTCACCATTTATCTTAATGTTGCGGTTTCCTCTCGCAACATAATCTCCATTCTCATCTTTAAGGATTACAAGTCCTAAGTCCTCCATTACTTTAGTGACATGATTGAGTCTTTCCGACATTGAAAGAAGCAAATCCTCTCTTACAATTCCATCTGCATCTTTCTTACAATAATCAACATAATCCTGTGGGACTCTGCCCTTAGTGATATAAGCATTAATTGCATTAACGCCTGCCGCAAGACAGCCGCTTCGTACAATATTTGCCTTCTCAACAATCAGTACATCAAGGTCTTTCTTCTTTCCAAGCGTAATACCTGCAAAACACCCTGCCGTTCCGCCACCTATAATAAGTACATCTGTGTCAATAATTCTATTCTTCAACCTTCATGTACCTCCTTGCAAAATCTATTTCCATATAAACATAGTATCTTGGTATGTAAATCATTATATTCTCAATTTCCTATTTGTCAATAGGATTTTTGCAGATTCTTGTTGACTTATTCTAACTCTGAACTCCAGTGGCACACCTTTTGGACTTTATTGTGCCTATTTGCTGCCTTCCCACCACTTCAGCGTCCAATCCGCCATACTCTCGCTCTCCTTTTGGACTTTATCCTGCCTTCTCACCACTCTAACGTCCAATTTGCCACCCTCCACCTTGGAGTTAGAACATCCTATCAAAAAACACTTGATTTTCAGACACAAATATATACATAATTAAGCAATGCCAATATGTTTATGGCAATTTTGCATACTCTGAAGCTGAATGGACATCATATATATATCAGTGGACAGCTCCACCTGCAAAAGGAGGTTTTATGATAATAGATTTTCATACACATACATTTCCAGATGAACTCGCTGACAGGGCTGTTGGTACATTAGCCCACAGTGGCGGCATCCATAACTATCTTGACGGAAGAGTGGACTCACTTAAGGAATCCATGAAGAAGGCAGGAATTGATTACTCAGTGCTGCTTCCTGTGGCAACCAAGCCTAATCAGTGCGACACAATCAATACACTTGCTTTAAAGACTAATGAAACAAGTAAGACAACCGGATTAATTTCATTTGGGGCAATACATCCGGCTTGTGAGAATTTCAGAGAAATATTGAACTGGCTTTCCAACAATGGTTTCAAAGGAATCAAGCTCCACCCTGTTTTCCAGAAAACCAATATAGATGATATGCAGTCATTAAGACTTATCGAATATGCATCAGCACTCGGGCTTATAATACTTATACATGCTGGCTTCGATGTGAGTTTTCCGGGCTGCGATGAATCAAGCGTAGACAGACTTACAGCAATGATTCAGGAAGTAAAACCAGAAAAACTCGTACTCGCACACATGGGTGGCTGGGGACAGTGGAACGAAGTTTCTTCCATATTAGAAAAGGATTACATGAAAAATGTATATCTTGATACCTCATCATGCATCAAGAAACTCAATCATAATGCCAGCCTTCCAATAGAGAAATTCAAGAAAATGGTCAACATCCACGGTGCAGACCACATATTATTCGGCTCTGACAGCCCGTGGGACGACCAGAAAGACGCAGTAGATTTAATTAAAGAATGTGGATTTTCAGAAAAAGCTACCGATGCCATACTTGGTAAAAATGCGGTTACACTCCTTAATTTATAGACTATTTAAAAAGTTTTGCGGTTATAACCCGAAAAATTTTATGGTTCATTTGTTTGACAACGCACATATTCACCAGACACAAATCAAGCAGGCTGTCCCATATAACAGCCTGCTTACAATTTAACCACCAATAAAATCATCCCCACCACATGCACAACCAGCATCGCAGGAACCGTATATTTAAAATACCACTTCCGCGTCTTATGCCTGAACACATGCATTGCAATAAAAGCTCCAAGCGAACCGCCGATTAGCGCTGTAATAAGAAGAGTCGCCTCCCTTATGCGCCATTTGTTGTGTATCGCTTTCCACTTATCAATTCCATACAAAGCAAATGTTACTACATTAATAATCAACAAATATATTCCTATAATCTTAAGCATTACCTCTCTGTAAACGCATAATTCCAAGTCTTTGCGCCGTCTGGCTTATTCTGAACAATTGACATATTCCACTTGTCATTGCCATTAATTGAGTAATATGGCGACTTCACACTGTCCGACATATAGATTATGACGCTGTCTCCTTTCGCATCTGGTGTATCCATTGTACCATAGAATACGTAAGATGCATATGAATACGCCTCATCTCCAGCCTTTACATAACTGATATATTCAGAATTTGTTTCAGGTTCATACTCCTTTACACTCATTTCGCACTTATCAATCACAAGACTACGGTAATATACCTTAAGATACTCTTCAGCCTCCTTCTGTGTCTGCTCCGAAACCTCTGCCCTGTTATTATCCTTAACCTTGAAAATCACTGGTTTAATAAGCACTATAATAACAATGACTGCAAGCAGAAATACTGCAAATGCAATAGCAAGAGTTACCCTTTTCTTAACAACATTTTTATCATCCATAAATCTTGCCCTCCTTTTTCAATGTCTCTTATTAAAAATGTGCTTCTTTATTTACCACAATTATATAACACGAAACTTACATCCAGCTTACATTCGCATATAATATACATTTGTACTTGCCAATCTCATGATAATCTGCTAAACTACACAGGCTGTGTTAATATACAGCATATCGTGTGTTCGAGACCTTCCACACGCAAAACAAAACTAAAGGAGATAATTGAATATGAAGAAAAAAGGAATGAGTGTGAAATTCATCACACAAGCCGCTGTAATTGCAGCAATCTATGTAGTACTTGTAGTAATCTTTAACTACATCAGTTTTGGACCAGTCCAGTTTCGAATCGCAGAGGCACTTACAATACTTCCTTACTTTGCACCTGCAGCAATCCCAGGATTATTCGTTGGATGTATAATTGCTAACATCCTTGGTGGTGCAATCGTATGGGATGTAGTATTTGGAAGTATTGCAACACTTATCGGTGCAATCGGAACATACCTGTTAAGAAAGCATAAGTGGCTTGCCCCAGTTCCACCAATTGTTGCTAACACAATCATCGTGCCATTCGTACTTAAATTTGCTTATGGCTCAGAGGGCATGTTTGCAATGTTCTTCGTTACTGTTGGCGCTGGCGAGATAATTGTTTGCGGAATTATCGGAATGATACTTTTATATGCACTTACACCAGTAAGACATGTAATATTCGGTGATGAAAAGTAATTCTAAAATACCAGCCCGCATACCGATTAATATGGTAACATAATATAAAACACTCAACTATAATAATTTATAAGACAAGGCTGCACTTCTCATGTAATCCCCCTATATGATATTTCCACTGATATCTTATTAAGATTATTATGTCACTTTTTGTAACATATATCAAATCTTTCATTAATCAAAAAAGTTTTACAACTTTCGAATTAAGAATCACTCCGGCAAGCACCACTCCAACTATTATGCATATTTGCAAAACCGATATTCCACCATAAAAATCAATATATGTTACAATTCCCGGAAATGTATAATAATGCAGTACATTAACACCTATTTTATAAATATAATACAGAACATTTATGGACAGACACGCTAACACGCCCACTCTGTAATTAATTTTTGCCGACAAATATGTAGCAATTGATGCAAATATATTTATTCCTAATATAGCCGTCACTACATTAACAATTATGTAACCTCTTACAGATATGTTAAAAGGATAATCTGCAAATGCCTGAATGCTTTGAATTAATATATCATACCTTTGAATATCTAACACCTTGGTAACACTATGATAATAGTAACAATATACACCTGCACACATTACTGTATTAACCACTGCATTAATAAGCAGCTTCCTTATTATCCACCTCTTTCTGTTCCTTCCTGTCCTTACCAATGCAAGAACATTCTCGTCCTTTTCAAATGAAATTACTCCTACATTAAGCAGGCATGCTGTTATAAGACATATGCACATCAATAGTTCCTTATTATCACGCTGTCTTTCATCAAATAATTTATTATATGCATATTGATTTATAAGAGAAACATTTACGCCGTCATCATGCTTTTCATTTACATAATGAACCAGATTAATTTCATGATTAAGTATTACCATCTGTGCATTATTGTCTTTCTCTGCCTGCATTAATTGATATTCCTGTATAAGTTCTTCCTCCAGACTATATAATTCGCTTTCTGATAAGGCACTATTATTCTGACAAAATGTATACACCGTACTTTCAACCATATTATACTTGAGCTTATATGCAAATGTATAACTGCTGACTATAACAATCATAACGCAGTACACTATCAGCATCCGCCGTTTTATCAGAATTTTCCACAATTCCTTCATAAAAACAGGAAAATTTGAAAATATCCTGTTAAACTGCAGGCTGATTTTCCCAAGAAGCCTCTCGATAACCCCTGCCTTACGCTGTGTCTTTTTGAGACTACATGCGAAAGCCATCATCGTTGATAATAATATTATTATCAAACCTACCCATACTGTACTCTCCTGTATATCACTTATAAAATATTTGTAACCCCAGTTCTCATATTTAAACCATATTGTATTATCTACAAGATTACTGATATTAATATATTTAATACCTCTGAATATGCTTTTTGCTGAAATCAATTTAGCAAGCAGAAGTTCTATTCCAACTATTATTACAGAAAATGATAAACCTATATTCTTATTATCAAATAAATTAATTAAAGCATATAAAAATACTGACATTGCAAATGTAACTGCCACTGTCTTAAATGCAACAGTCAAAACCAGTCCCACTCTGCTCATCCCCATAGAAACAAGATAAATTTCTGAATCCGACCCAGACATTCCATTTATTGAACTCCAGTTATTATATACAAATAATGAAGTCATTGTAATCGCTGTATACGATAATAGCACTACAGCAATAGACAGTATAAGCAGCACGATTATACGCTTCAGTTCTAATATCATCCTGCCATTAGGAGCACTTTTTATAATGTACTGCAATTTTTTCGAGTCTGACTGCATTCCATAGATAAATATAAGCATTATTACAATGATAAAATATCCCATATATTTATATTCTGCTATACTTCTCAGCCATACATCACTACTATAATCGACATCATAATCATATGCCTTCTGCAAATCATTCTGTGTCTTTATTAATTCCAGTCTGCTTTCCCCTGATTGTGCATACATGGCATTATTTTTATATCTGTCTATATTCGCCAGCTTATTCTCTATATTAATCTTATAATTTCTGACAAATTCCACTTTTTCAGAAAAGAGCGTTTTAGCTTCTATATACTGTTCATTATCTGTAATATCAGGATTATCTGATTCATATTGTCTTATATATCCATGATAATCACTTATATTTCCCTCATTTAATTCCCCGTTATATTCTTTCAGCATATTATCATATATTTTGTATGAATACTGTCCGTTATTAATAATGCAGAATAAAGCTATATTAAGCACAATTATGAGAACTGCTGTCAGAATTCTTTTTAAAGATATTACCTTAACTAATTCCATTCGCATCCCCCTTGTTCCCTCTCAATTTACATAATGCCAGCCTTACCGTTTTCACGAAAGACTGGCATTTTATTATTTACTCCATTGATATATTTTTTTCGCAGTACTTCCCTGCATATCTTTATCAGATAAATCTATAGCGTAGACAGAATATGTATTCACATATGGTTCAACTTTATTATCAAAAATTTCGATATTATTATTTTTCCAGCCTTTTGCATTATTACGCTGCATTCCTACATAGATATTATTGTTATCAATACCTTTAATTTCTATGCCGGAAAATGTTCCATCGCTTGATCCGTCACCAGCAAAACTGCATGTCCACACTACCTGTTTATCCGCATTTACAGCCTTTATATTTCCTTCATTATGTAAAGCCTCATAGAAATATATATCCCCATTAATATATCTTAGTGATGATATTTCTAATGCTTCCGGATTGTTATATATTTCCTCTGTTTTTCCATCAACTGATACTTTAATAATCCGCTTATTGTCTGTAACAATATATAACGAATCATTATCATCCGCTGTTATATAAGTCACTTTACTTATTATGCCTGTCTGGCTGCCAAGTATGTCTGTTGCATTATCAGTATTAATGTTAAGCTTTTCCTCAAATTTTCCATTATAGATGTCATATCTGTAGATTCTGTACTGCACCGGAGTATTCTTTGAACCATATCTTGTATCTCCACCGGCTATATAATATACACACTTATCTCCGACGCATACCTTACAGCATGCCATATTAAACAATTCGTAATCTATTGGAAATATAAAGCTGCCTAATTCTTCCACTTTAGAATTACCATTGATTGCAATTCTGTTACAGCTCACCTTAGTATTGTAATCATCCTCAACAAGATTCTGTGCATTCGTTGGCTGTACAGAATAATAATACAGGTAATTCTCATGCATGGCAGCCACCGTTGAAGTATTCGCAGATGCTATTCCCACAATCTTTCCGTCTGACGCAAGACATGCTACCTTACTTTCATTATTAAAGTTTTCATCATATTCCATAAGATAATCGCCGGACTCATCCCTTTTTATCATATAAATATGATTATCCTTATACCATACCATATTGCCAAGACAATTTACTGATACACCATTTAAGTCATATGGATCATAATCCATCTTATCTGCTGCAAATGCTTTGCACTTACTATCCTTATGTGAGCATGTCATATCCGGACACATCGGAACTGCTTCATTATCAGTCATATCATAAAAATACAGAATTCCATTTGTCAAAAAAATGAATCCGTTATCAGTAAATGCCGCACTGTTGCTCACAGATTTTTCATATAAATCATGATTATATGTGTAATTAATTGTCTGCTCCTGCGTAACATGATTGTCTGCATCCTTAGCCGTTGTACATCCACATAATATTGTTGATATACTCAACGCTATCATTGTAATATTTTTAAGCCTTTTATTCATACCCCATACCTCCTCTTTCAATCAATGTTTCCTTGTTATCTATATATACGAAACATTAATCAAAAAAGTTTTAAATATTACAACAATTTGTCATTATAAAAGCTTAATTTTTATGTACCCAAAAACTACAATCATCAGTACAATAACAGCTATATTAAATGCTCTGTTAATCTTACCTTTTGTCAGATATGACATAAGCAGACCTGCATTTGCAGCAATACATACACATAAAATGTATATTACTGTCTTAAATGCAATGAAACCGCCTACACTCATAGATATAACAAGCTTCTTAACAGCAGGCAGACTATATATTCCTTTTCCAAGCTTGTCAGATATAACCTGAAGGCTGAGTGACGGTGCCTGCATATACGGCATACCATATCTGTGATACATGCAGTAATATTCTATTCCATATGTAACAGCACATAAGACAAGTGCAAAAATAATTAAAGATATATACTTTTTGATTTTTCTGCTTTTCCTTCCATTAACAGAACTATTCAATATATACTCAACACCAGTAGTATATTCAATTTCTATATTCTCCTGAGCCATAAGCATAATAACTGCTACAAGTGTAATTAATATAATTGTCTCTCTGACTACAGAATTGCTTCCAATTATTTCTGCATATCCACGTTCTGATATCAGCCATGCATCAACACCATATTGTTCCTTTACTCCATCCAGATATTCCAGTTTATCTGCAAATTCCTGAACGTATCCAGCACGCACTCTTGCATACTGATACTCTCCATTTGCGTCATAATATCTGTCTTCCCAGTCATCAGACACATTTCCAGAATCCTTTTCAGCTATCAGTTCATTCAATGCTGCCATTGCATTTTTCAGGTCTGTAAGCTTCTCATTAGTATATTCCCTTATGTATTCTTTATCTTTACCACCATGCTCAAGATACATCTCATCCTTTAGTATCTCTGTATCTGTATATGTCATATAACCATTGCCAGAAAAATATATAGCCACAAATAAAACAACTGCTATATACCATACTCCATGACCAGAAAATACCAGCTTATGTATTTCCTTCATAAGCTGTGGCATCCTTGACAACATTCTCTGATACATCCTGTTTACTGCACCTGCAATTCTGCTCCACAGTGAGACCTTTCCATACGGGCGCATTACACCGCATTTTTCATATGCAATAATTGCTGCTATTACTGAAACAACCAGTATACTAAATGTTACAACAGACGAAACATGAAATACATATTCTTTAAATCCCCAGTTAATATATGTACGCAATACCTCATTAAGATGCAGTACACTGACCACATTAATGTAATGCAATCCATTTAGGATACTATTATATTCAATATTCTTATACAGAAAACTTTCTAATCCAATAAATACAGCAATACACACAACTGCATAATTACGCTGTCTGAACATTACGAATACAGCCCATATTATCAGCCCCAGAGCTGCTATAAGCAGACTGTTTGCTGCAATAATCAGAATTACATATTGCAGCTTGCTTATCGGATATGTAAATTTTCCAAAGCTGTATATGTTCTGTATAGGATTTCCAAGTTCACCTACTCCTCCATATAACATCAGAGAACACACAAATGTTGAAAGTGCCATCACAACAACTGATAATACAGCCGCCGCTATGACAACTACAATATTTGCTGCACTTATATAGTCTCTTCCGTTTCTGGTACAGAATGTAATCTGCCACACCCCATTTTCCCTGTACTTAAACAAATCATATACAATAATAAGCACAAAGAAAAATGCTATGTAGTATGAATAATAATAATTAACAAATGATTCAACCGCACGGCTGTTATCATATGAAACCTCAACATTCTGGATACGCCTGAAATCATTGGCTGTTCTTAAAATATTGCTGTATGTAAATGTTTTCCCTTTATTAAATATAGAAAATTTCTGCAGATAATCTGCATTCTTAATTACAGAATCGATCTCATCATGATATGACTCAATGTATTTATTGTATCTGTTAATCTCCCGCTCACTTTGTCCATTTGCACTCTTAGGAACATTAATATACATAAATAAAAACAGATTAATGCACATAAATACAGCAAGCATAATTATCTTTTTATAATTAAATACCCTTTTCACCTCTGACATGCATCATTCCCCCATTTCAACTGCCAATCTGACAGCTTTAATTTCTTTTAGTACATGTCTGATTATTTTGCATAGAATTTAACCCATTTATCCGCATTCTCTATATCTTTCTTATCTATATACGCATACTGGTCATTGCCATCCTCCGACAATGCAAACATACACCTTGAATCTCCGTAATATAATGTGCTTATATTTTGGCATGAAATTTCATTAACCTTACTTCCATCTGCTGTTAATACCATACATCTTTTATCAAAATCTGCACGGCTGTTCGTACGAATCTGATATAATATATTATCCATGTATACATAATTACCATCATATGAAAGATTACACCTATCATAGATTTTATCTGCTTTAATAACCAGTTGCGTTGTCTGTTCATTAATATCTGAATAATATAATCCCTGTCCCACTACATAGTAAGCAAATATATTCTTATCTCCAATCATACAATAATCTGAAATATCCTCATCACTTACAAGAGATACCTTCTCTGTATCATAGTCATATGCATATAATCCCCTTGTTTTAGAATTGTAGCTTCTCTTTTCAACCTGTTCCTGAACTGCAAAATACAATCTGTTTCCATAACTCTTTACATCGGCAACAGTAATATTCTTACCGCTTACTTCATATATATTATTCGTGCTTCCATCCTTTAAGGATATTCTCTTAATTATCTCTGTGTATTCTTCATCCAGTGTATAATGAGTATACTCACAATATGCATATGCATAATCTCCATGAAAAACAAGGTGGGTTGATGCATCTTGTCCGCTTGGCATAATCTTTGCTATATCCTCACGGTTATTGCCTGCTGTATCCATTCTTACAAGAACCGACATTCCACTTTCATATTTCATATAATACAGATATCCATTATGATAATATATATTATCCACTATATAGGGAGTACTCCACATATATGCATTACATGTATTATCCTTGTGCTTACATTCTGGCTTTGCACATGCAATAACAGCTTCCTTAGTAGCATAATCAAAATAATAAAGATGAAGCATATTCTGTGTAAGAAAATAATAACCATCTTCAGTTGCTGTAAAATCCCTGAAACCAATCCCCCTCCAATAATTCTGTGAATCATCAAGCTGATATCCGCTTCCAATTGATGAATAGTCTGGTTCCGATATTGAATTTTTCACCTTGTTTACTCTTGCATATATTCCTATGGCAACCGCCAACACCACAAGCGTTCCCACAACCACCAGCCATTTTTTCTTACCCATAACAATCCCCCTTATCACATGGTGCTATTTTATATTTACCTTATAAACATTAACAGCCGTGACTATATATTTGCTTTCAGTTTCCATTATAAGATACTGTGTTTCTTCTTTTCCATCCGTATATGTTATCTTAGCCTCTATTACACATTTATTAACATTTTCTACTTCTACGGCATTCTCTTCATTATGTTCTATAGTTCTAAAGTCTCCTGCAATTCTTTTACCAGGCACACTTGATGTAAAACATATCCACGGTCCTATGTCATCGTCTTTATTTTCTTCTGTTCTTCTCATTGCCTCCATATCTATATCAACCCATGTACTGGTATATCGTTCTTTCTTTACTTTATCACTTTTAATATTTCTATTTGTTGTTATTACTCCCGCTGCATTTGCCACTCTCATTTTAAGCGACTGTATATTATCAGCTTCATACAACCCATCAATACAATAATAGCTTTTTACTTTTCTTCTATTAATTTTTTCATTATCATTTGAATTAGCACATCTATTTTCAAGCTTATATGTTCCCACATACTCTTTACTATCCTCATCCACTACTACTTTTGGATATCTTATCTCTACTTCAGGATATATCTCTCTTACATAGTTCTCTCCATTGAGCTTTATATTCTTTATTACCGGATATTCCCGGTTTCTCAGCCTGTACATATATACTCCGGCTATCAGCAATCCCACAACAATTATGCATGCCGCGCTAATTATTACTTTCTTCTTTTTTCCATTTCTCATAAGCATCCCCCTTTGCCATGACAGGGCTTATCAGTTACTGATAAGCCCATCTTTCATTGTAACCTGTTTAATTAGCACGCTCACTATGAATGCAATTAAATGTCATTATCTACACAAATGATATCTTTGTATATATCTAATTACACCATTTAAAATCCCTATTTCTTAACAACTACTTCACTAGCACTCTCTTTTCTTATAAAATATCATATTAATTTATTTAAAGCAATCTTTTTCAGCCTTTTAGTACAACTACCTACTTTTTATAATATAATAAACACCAATTTTTGAATTTTTTACCACATACTTATATTTCCCATAACAACTACAAAAACAATTACCGCTATAATTATGAGCATCGATACCGCCCTTGCTCGTATCCCCTGCATTAAGCTGCATAAAACATATGTAACCATGTATACCATAAGCATTATTGCCAGCCTTACAATTAAACGGATTATAATAAATGTTCCAATAGTAATATCAAGACCGCATCCCTGCATAAACATAAGACTCATAAGCGGAGCCTGAATATATGGCATTCCATAATAACTGCTAAGGAAAAACATATCCGTCCCATACACAATGGCAAAAAGAACAATACTTAACAATAAAGAAGCCACTATTCTCTTAACCCTGACTTCATTTCTTCCGCCCGCTGCATTGACTATATATTTAGTTCCTGTTCTGTTTTCAATTCCGATATTTTCAGATACAATCATCACAACAGCAACCAGAAGTGCTATAAGAAGCACCATTTCACGCACCTTTGAATACCTGCCGAAAATCTCCTCATATCCCCTGTCAGACATCATATACCCGTGGATGCCAGTATCCGCTTCAAGCCCCGTAAGATATTGATATTTCTCCTCAAACTCCCTTACAGAAGAATACCTTGACGCATATACATAAACCTCTGCATTAATCTTAGAAAGTTCCTCTGGCTCAAGCTCTCCGCCTTCATATTTCGCGGCAGCCTCAGCCGCTTTCTCTACAGCATTTACATAATCATTTTTCCGCCCATTAACAAGTTTCTCTATCTGTGAATAATCTGCACCACCACTCTCCAGATATATCCTGTCACACTGTTTCATACTGTCTGAAAAAGTCATCCTGCCGTAGCCAACAAAATAAATAACAATCGCCAGAAGCACCAGTATAACCGTAATGCCCCTGCTTGTAATTAACAGTTTATGTAATTCTTTAACCACAGCCGGCATCTTAGAAAAAATGTGCTGATATCCTTCATATATCTTATCCAGAGCCTTTGTAAATACCGACCTTTGCTGTTGTGGACGCATTACCACAGTTCCCTCCACTGCAGCCACCGCTGCAATACATAATATAACAATAAGAACACAGAACATAATTGCCGATTCAGATATAACAAAGCTGCCCTTTCCACGATTAGCATATGTACTTATAATCTCATTAACTCTCATAAGGCGTACAATATTAAACTGTTTAAATGCGCTGTATACACTGTGAATGTCTATCCTGAAATACATAAACACTTCAAGTCCTGCAAATAAAACAGTCATTATAAGTGCATGGCTGCGTTTCCTGTTAAGCACAAACACAGCCCATAAAACCATACTAAGCACAATTACAGCCAGCGTACTGTAAGCGTAATCATACATAACATAACCAATCTGGCTCATCGGCATAGCAAACCTTTTAAATGCCTGTATATTCTGAACCGGTGCCGAAAGCGAATCTGCCCCGCCATATAAAAATAACGATGCTGCAAATGTGGAAAAATACAAACCTGCTGTAACTATCACGCCGCTTCCCGTTATAAACATAAGTCTGTGCAGCGCAAGCCTTAATCTGCCATTCCCAGCCGAATGAACAACTTCCCACATTCCATTATCCCGTTCTCCTGATAAACCATATATTATAAAAACCATCATGATAAGTGATAAATAAAATGGAAAATAATAATTTACCAGCCCTTCCACAGCCTTGTTGTTATCAGCAATATAAAGAGAAACTTCAGATACCTTTGAAAAATCCTTTGCAGTCTTAATAATATTATTATATGTAAAACTGTTCTTATCTGAAAAAATCGAAAAAGACATAAGCTGCTGTGCATTTTCCTGTATCATCTTAATATCTTCCGGATATTCACTTATATATTCAAGCTGTATCTCAAGTTCTTTAAGCGTATCTAAAAACAACTTCTGGTTATGCTCTGATAATCCACAATATCTTTTCAAGACCTCGGATGTACCATCATAAAGCAGTTCTGTATCCTGTGCCAGAGAATCAGCCTGCCTGTACATTTCAATCGTCTGTATATCTGACCTTACAGCTTCCATAGCTTCATCCGCCTGATAATCCTTATAAATATCTGCCAGCCACTGCATCTGCCTTGAACTAAAGTTCAAATCCCTAAGCCCCGTGCCTCTTGCCTGCTGATATACATAAAAAGCTACATTTAGCATGATAAATGCTGCAAAAATAAATATAATTTTCCTGTTTATAAGCCTTCTAAATTCATTCATATCACGCCCTCTTACCCATAACAAGAATCCATGCTAATAACTATTCCACAGGAACTATACTCACATCACCTGCAATATTACTCTTATCAATGTATACAAGCCTGCCATCATACTCAAAAAACAGATATTTGTCGTCACCAAAATAAAGATTGCGCATCTTGCTGTTATCGAGTTCTATTGTATTAATAAGCGTTCCATCAGTCTTAAGAACAAATATCTTAGTATCAACCCGCGTTCTCATATTCGTTGCACTACCTATTCCTCCATTATATATATACAAATATTCTCCGTCATATGATAACACTCCCATTACTATTATTTCATCCGATTTATAAATAAGTTTTGATTCACTTCCACTAAGATTTCTGGAATATAATCCCTTACCTATTACAAAATAATATAAAATACCATTATTTATATCAACATAATAATCTGATATATTTTTATCTGACACTTTTTCTGTTTTTCCAGTTTGATAATCATAACAATATAGCTGATATCCTATATCCGCTTTCATACTCTGCACATCTAACGAACAATTAAATATTTGAAAAAAAAGCTTATCTCCGAAACTTCGTGCTCCATATATTGCATTATATGCTCCCGAATAAGAAAACACTTCACTTGATTTTCCTGTAGACAGCTCCACCTTAACAATAACTTCCTTGTCATCCTTATTGCTGTCTACAGCCCCTGTATGTCCTATATGATCATATGCATAAACACAATCATCATGAAATACAAGTGAAACAGATGTCATTCCATTATTAGCAAACAATTCTGCAACATCTTCCCTGCTGCTGCCATCCTTAGCAATCTTAACCAGCTTCGCCATTCCATTATCAACTCTTATAACATATATATTTCCCTTGTAATAATGAATCTGGGTAGACATATAATCATTCCCCAGCATGGCATTACAATCTGATGAATCATGCATACACTCTGCCTTTGCACAAACAGGTGTCGTTTTATGCGTATTGCCATCCATATATCTAATCATGGTAAGCATCTTATTATCATCATACTGCAGATAATAATATCCTGATTCTGCCTTACATACACCATGCGAATCCGTTCTCCAATAACTCTGTTCTTGCAACTCTTCACCAATATCTTTTACACTAATTAAGGTATCTGTTTTTTTTAACTTTCGTATAATAAATAGAGTTAATATAATTATTACAATCAACAATATAAATATTATTATTAAAGTTACAGTCCTTTTCTTTTTATTTACCATACCATCCATCACCTTCTCTCTTTAAATAGATTATGCCCGCAACAATTACGGGCATAATCTTTGTTATCATGGCTTTAAGTTCAAATTTGTTGTTGTACTTCCTGTATCAGAACAAACATAATAACTTGCATACGAATATCTTGTTAAATAAGGAGTCCTTGTAGCCGCTTCTATATTATATCCATATTGATCTGATGCTGAAAAATTATACCTATCATAATCATATAGCAAAGAAAATTCAACATATCCTATCAATGACAATTCCGACTGATCATCTGCACTTAAATATGCATACACAGCAAAATCTTCCATTGATAATAAATAAAAGAATCTAGTATTTCCTGCATATGTATGATGGCTTGTTGAATCACTATAGCCAGCATATACCCCCATTGTATTCATCATTATGACGCTTATCATCATAATAATTGCCACTAATTTTTTTATCACATTTTTACGCCGCATAAGTTTTCCTCCTTAAAGTATATTCTGTTGACCCGTCTAATGTCAACAACTTTTAGTTATCTCGTGTGATTAATCACTTACACTATTACTGCTTTTCTTTCTTCTTTAATATATCAGGCTCTTTAGGCTGATATATCGCAAAGAATGAAGCTGAATTAACAGAAGCCTTAGCTGTTTTCTTTGCCGCCTCTGCCATTCCCTTAAGAATTCTATTCATGAAATCTTTCCTCCTTTCTTATTCCCAATAAAAGAAGCAGTCCTATTATCAGGAGCATTATATTAATATATGAGCTTATGTCGCATAAGAAAGAGTACTTTCCATTCCTTATTGCTATGCCCATAATATTTAACACAAAAGATATCAATATAGATGCTATTCCTAACATTGCACTTATAACCATATAATCTTCCTTTTGCTTCATAGTGAGTTTTTTATTATGATGTTCCAATGGTGCATTAAGTACAATTATCAGATATCCGGCTAATGCAATAATCCATATTGCAAGTTCGGTCTTTATGTGCATCTTAACTCTAAGCAGTGCTATTGATATAAGAAATGTCATACAATAACATACATTACATCTTATATGCGTATCTGCATGATATCCTCCCGTGTATATTCTTATAACTACCATCATCATGTTATACACAACTGAATACCATATGTTACCTGTTATTAATCCTATAATAAGTACCAGTGCTATACTTATAATTCCTGATATTATTAACTCCATGCCATATGCACACACTTCTTCCTCTTCTTCTGTAATCACATCCTTAGAAACAAAAAAATCAGCTATAATCAATGCAACTGAATGAATCATATACATAATTCCTTTCACTTTTATACATCGATTATAGCTGATTTAATTTTTTAAAAAAGTAGTTTGGCATATTCGGTAATATATGGCACATTCTGCACATTTTTATTTTTTAAAAAACTATTGACAAATCTTTTTTAATCTGCATCTGCACATGAGATAATTATCTCCATGCTGTTCATAATTAATAGTTCCATTATATTTATCAATAATATCCCTGATATTCATAATTCCAAAACCATGTATTTCTTTGTCTTTCTTGGTCGTATTCATGTCTGGATTACTCTTTAATACATTAAACATAGTTGTATTACCTATATCTATATACAGCCTGTCATTATTCTCTGATATCTGTAACCTTATTGTAGAATTATCACATTGTCTTGCCGCTTCAATAGCGTTGTCACACAGATTCTCAAGAAGTATATACAAATCCATATCATCAATACCCTCAATATTTCCCAGTACATAACACCCCATGTCTATTCCATTATCACGACACTCGTTAATCTTTCTGTTTAACAGATAATTAAGTACAATATTATTACTTACAATCTCTGTAACATTAATGTTCTTATAACCTGTGCTGTATTTATCAAGTACCTCAAGTGCCATTGAATACTTTTCATCCTGAATAAGCTCTCTGATAAGTATCAGGACATTCTTAATGTCATGCCTTTGCTTGCTATTCTGCTTCTGCATATCAAGTATTGATTCTACATCTTTTTCTTTCTGCTGGTATGCACTAAGCATAACCTGCTGCCGTATTTTTTGTTCATATAGCTTCTGTTCCATAATAAGAAGAAATATACTTATAACATTTATTATTATAATTCCAATCATGGCAATAAATGTATATATTACATTCATCTCATAGCTCTTATCTGAACGATATACCATAAAGCAGCATATTATAACTGAAATTGCCGGTATCATCGACATTATAAACAAATATTTATTATCTTTTTCCTTTAATAATGTCTTTAATTTTATAAGCAGCAAAAAGAATATAATAAGTAATATCTGTACCAATATTCCGCTTATATATCTTGAAACCACACCAAATTGTACTGTATTAAGATAATCTTTTTTTACAACCAGTGATATTAAGCCAACACCTAATAATGCACTTCCTGCCAGACAGCATAACATCATAATATTATAGAATATCTTCTCAATAACATTGCCACCTAATACAAGAAAGCTGAATATCAGAGAATATACCATATATATGTATATTCCCGCACTTTCAAAAAACACGATATGGTTAGATACTGTAAGATATATGAATGTGGTAACTATCCCGATTATGCCTATGCATTTCTTATTATACTTATCCTTACACCCAAGACTAGCCATAAGAAATGCTGTCACAACCACACTCTGAAACAGATTTATGGCATTTTCAAATATTATATCCATCATATAAACATTCTCCTTATTTCATCGACTCTGCTCCTGCTTATGTGATAGATTGTGCCATCCCTCATAATAAGGTTATCTCTTTTTCTTTCTCTTATATAATCCTTATTAACCATCTCGCCCTGTGATATCTTAATGAAATCGAACTGTTTTAATTGCTCTTCATATGTGCTTAGGTTTGCTCTTATTTTTCTCTCACCATTCTCACTTTTGAATATAAGATCATGTTTTATTACATTCACAGACACAATATCTGAAAGTCTTATTATATCGCCTTTCTCAATTACAA
>OGIV01000446.1_pt1 | contig 31627 bp, 27 predicted proteins | sample 1571861 | NCBI WGS metagenome assembly OGIV01 (sample SAMEA2582099, study PRJEB24529) | metagenome | biome: Human gut stool | place: China | collected 2011 | reverse complement strand
GCGTAAATATTACACTTGAACACAAAGAATCTGGTGAACGCTTGTACCTTACTTCTAAAAACAAACGTAACACTCCAGACCGTCTTCAATTGAAGAAATACTCACCAAAACTTCGCAAACACGTTGTGTTTACAGAAGTTAAATAGTAGATCATTACGTTTCAGTTGAAACGAAAAAACCTTGATTTAACGCGATTCTTGAAATTTCAAATTTCAATGTATTGCAATATAAATCAACCGAATGACTACATTTTTGACTACATTTTTTGTGAAATAAATTAGATGTTCGGATATATAGAAAACGCTCTAGTCTTTTGTCTAGAGCGTTTTTTTAAAAAGAGAATCAATAATTTGCTATACACAACTACACAAGATGTTAATCATATAGATTTACCCAAGTAACAAAAATGGAATAGGACATCTAAATTTAAATAATTTATAAATTCGTTATCAGTAAGCTATTTTGATAGAAAATTAAAAATATGAAAACATATGAAAGATAATACAAATAAAAATGAGTGTATATCGAAAGATATACATGATATAATAGAAAATAAAAAAAGAAGGGATTTTGTAAAGATTGTCACTAGAAGCATTACTAAAAGAATATCAAGAAAAATATGGGCGAAGAATTACAAATAAAAAAGAGTGTACTGATAAAATTGCTGAAATTAATAGGTTAGGAGATGATATATCTGACGAACTGAATTCAGAGCTTGTATTAAGGATTCTTATAAATTGAGTACTAATAGTAGTGAACAGAGTGACAATACGAACTCGGTTAAGACCATTCCAGATAACTATAATACTGCATTGGAAATTTTAACAAAAGAGCTTCAATTATCCGAGATTAATAAAAAATATACGGATACGAAAGATGATTATAAGTATTCTATACAGCAATTAAAAGAGTTTCCATCTTTAATTAAAAGTTATAAATTACCATTCTATTCTTTAACAAGTATATGGAGTTTTTACACATTGATCATCACTACCAATTTTGAATCAGTATTAAACAATGATTATGTTGACCTGTCATTTCTTTCGTATCCAAGAGCAAAACTTGTAGCCTGGTGGATTCTAACTATATTACTTTGTAACATAGTGTTCGTAAATTCTTGGCAAAAATTAATTATCTCAAACTGGACTTTAACATTACAAAAGCAACGAAACAGAGCTCGTATATTTAAAAGTTTTTGTTCTTCAGATTTTATATTAAATAATTCTTCTAAACGATATTTTACTATTGATAATCTGTGTGATTTTATATCTAATACATTACAAACAAAACCTCCATTGTTTTTATTCTTTTTTATGAATATATTGTTATTTACTTCAGCTTTGATTTATATAACATCTATGTGGTTTTCGTTTAGTTCATATTTTTATTTCATGATATTTGTAACTATATATTTGGTAGCTTTTATTTTCTGGAGGCGCTTTTCTTATAAAAGATTTTATACAAATCAATTTTCTTATAAAAGATTTTATACAAACCGATATTCAATATTAAAAAAATATGAGTATTTTTTAAAAAATTCTGAACAAGTCCAAACAGCAATTGAGAGCACAGCTATGTTTATTATCGCTGAATTTACTAATTCTCAAATGATAAAACAAGAGAATAAAGGATTGGAAGTTATATACACTATAAAAGATTAAACGTGATCTATCAACTGTTGATTTGATTATTGTGATCATTTATGGGAATAATATGTGAAATAGAAACAAAAACTAAAACCTACCAAATAACTAATCAAATTCGAATTACTAAACTATAAGTTTCATTTGTTCTGCATAATCAGATTTCTTTAATTTTTGATTTCAGTTGTGATGTTAAACAAAATAAAGATGATACTCAAACCAATTAGAAAAACAGATGTTTCTTCGAAAACTACCATGTAACAGTTATACTAAGGTTGAGAGAGCATAACTCAAAAGATTTTTAATCTACTTCCTAAATAAAATTATTACATTTTTTCTAAATAATTTTAGAACTGCAGATATACAAAAGAGACTCTAGCTTTGAGCGATAGAGTCTCTTTTTGTAGTTAATGTTGTATAGTTTTGTTTTTCAAGTAATTGGTTACACTCTTCTACAGTATGATCCGCGGAGCTCATCAAAAGTAGTTCGTAAAACCTAGCTTCTCTATCAGAGATAGTAGGCAGGTATCTTCCAGCTCTCTTCATTAATTCTTTGCTTAATTGAATTGGGAGTGACATACCAATACATAAAGCTAAAACTGTTTGAATTGAAGGCTCTTTTATATGATTGTTCTGAAGTTTTGATATATACTCTGTTGACAATAAAGACAATTCAGCTAATGATTCATTTGTTAATTGTCTATATTTCTTCAAATGTTTTAGTGTTCCGCCAAAATCTTTAGGAAGTTTATCTATAGTTGTTTCTAGTTCCAATACCAGATTGTCTAACATTCTTGCTTTAGATTCCTTATCTAAATTTTCGGAGTTACTAGGGTACTTAAATGATGGTATAATACTGTATTCAACTGAATTGTTTAGGATATTCTTAAATGAGAAATTTGAAGTTTCTTTAGTATGCTCTTTCTCAAAAACTAAACAGCATTCGTCCATATGAGTTCTTGCATAAAAGGTCATACTTGGAAAACCATTTTTCCCCAATGAAATGTATTTTTTCTCATTCAAACAGAGATGAGAATCAATGTAAATTAAACCACCTTCTAAAAGACGCTTTCGCAAGGATTCATGTTTGGAAAGCACATTAAATAAATCATTTATACCTATTGAAAAAGTTTGGTTTGTACCTAAGAACCCTTTCTTCCAAGTGTGCGGTGGAATGTATTTCTTGTCAATGAAATTAAATGCCCCTTTAGCTTCTTCAATGCCAAATTCAGCTAGTCTATTTTTGGAGGCTACGATAGTTACACCGAAAAAATGCGCAACGACTTTTATTAAATCTTCAATAATATCTATCATTGGGGTAGAACCATCTAGTTTCGTAAGCCTAATATAAGTGTCTCTAACAAATTGCTGAGTCAATTTTTTTGGCATCATGATTTTTGGTGCAAGGTTATGGACCTGCCATTCCCTCCAATCACTCGCTGATGCTTCTTCATTTGTAGATATTTTAGCAACGATATTTTCAGAGCCTTTTTCTAATTCTATTGAATACCTATGCAAAATCCAGTGTAGACATTCATGTACAATGGTATTGTTTACTGTTCCAATTGGCCTAACGTTCTCTAAATCACTCTCAATAACAATAGTTCGTTCTGTAACATCTTCTTTGATATCATCTTCAAAATAAATTCTTCCAAAAACAGAACAATCTTCAGTAATTTTTTTACGCTCAACTTTAAGTCCTAATTTTTGAGCAAATGTATAGGGATTTATTTGCATAGGAGTTTGCAACATCTCTGGGTAATATAACGCAAGAATTTCTTCTGCAATATCGTCTAATTCCATTGCTCCCAAATAAGGAACCAGATTGTCTGTTAGTGGCCTACTAAAACGACTGAAGTGTTTTGCATCATATGGAGAAATGTTTCGGATTTGAAGATTTTTAATTCCAGCATCTACTAAAGCTGTACAATAAATACGAAGTCTTTGATTTTTCCTTGCAGAAAGAGACTCGCAAGAACTAGGAGACCAAGATACAATCGCATAGATATCCAGCAAAATATCAATATCAATCAGTTCATCATTTCTATTACCAGCGTATACCTCATGAATATTACTGTAAGTAATTGAAATTTCTTCTGAATCTCTATGAACTGATATATCCAAATCTACTGCATTTTTTAGAAAGTAGGCTTCCCCTGCTTTGGTAATATCATTCAAAAAATATTTTTTAATGTACTCTTTTAGTGATGCCATATTACCTTCCTAAATTCTATAGTGATTTCTTGAAATTCTCAGCTTGACCAAGAACCTGTTCAAATACTTCTTCATTCCATTGTGGCGGATAGCCATTTTCATAGAGCAGAATCGTCAAATCCATATTGAGCTGGCTCTTGATGTCCTCACGGCTTGACCAGTCAGCATATTGAGACTTATCATCTACCAATTCTTTAATTGCTTTAGCTAACTCAAGACATTTCTCATCAGCATACTCAAATTCATGCTCATCACGTACTTTAATAAGAATGTCATAAAAAGCCTTTTCTTCATATGAGATTCCTAGGTCTTTAAATGAATGCATATCAATCTGAAGATCGCTTAGAATCTTTATAATCTCATCGGATAAGCTGTTGATAAAATCAGCGGTAACCTCTGATACAAACACTTGAGCATCTCTGTTGTTGTATGCTTCAACAACTCTTTCTAAACGCTCAGAAAATTCAATAGCCTTAACTTGGTTTGTTTGTCCGTATTGGTCAATAGCACGTCTTAACAACTTAAGCAAAGCATTAAACTTGGTAATTGGCATGTCTAGCTCATTAAGCTCTTCTACAAAACTTTCATCAAATATGTCTTGTTTTTCATTATTGACAATATCTTCAACACCAGTAGAAGCAATAGCATTTTCAATCATAGCTTGAACATGCTTATTCATCATTTCAGTATCTGGCGCATCTCCTTTGGTCTGCTTGTAGATAATGGAACGAATAGCCAAGTAAAATTGGGATTTGTTTATTTCCTCGTCTGTTAATTCACCTGACGGATATACAATCTCATAGGCTGCTTTCATCCGCCGTGAAAGATACATGAAACGCATCTCCATATCATGAAGCATCTGAACATATTCAGCGGCTTGATTCAAGCAGAGAAGACGTTCTGCCGGTGTACCTTGGTAAAAATCTGTTGCGTTAAAATTAATCAACAACTCATCAATTAAACTTAACTGATTTCTGAAAATCTTTAAGGTAATATCTAGCTCATCAACAGGACTCTCTTGTTCATCTCCATATTTTTTAACCGCTTCAAGCATTGCTCGCTTAATACCTATATAATCCACAACCAAACCATGGTCTTTACCTTCAAAAACTCGGTTAACACGTGAGATAGTCTAAATAAGAGTATGTTTTTGAAGTGGCTTATCAATATACATGACAGCAAGAGAAGGGACATCAAAGCCTGTAATCCACATATCAACAACAATTACAATTTGGAAATTTGAGTTATTGTTCTTAAACTGAGTATCTAACATCTTACGATGCTTGGAATCCCCTAGCAGATTGTACATTTCCTGAATATCATCTTTACTGCGAGTTGCAACAATGTTGACTCTAGGAAGTGCTTTAAGTTTTTCCAGCTCTTGTTTTGATAAATCATCACGCTCTGTTTTCTTAGCTACAAACCACTCTGGACGAATCCTTTTCAGTTCTTGATACACTTTGAAAGCATGTTCACGATTTGAGCAAACAATCATTGCTTTTTGAACTATTTCAGGCTTCTCACTGACAAGTTTCTCATAGTGTTCAGCAATATCTTTAGCAACTTTTTTGATACGGTCTGGATGGCTCAATATTTGAGACATTTTTGACATAGCACGTTTGCTAGCTTCAATCTGTTCAATGTTTGCCCCTTGCTCCTCAACCTCTTGATAATAGCTATCTATCTCATCGACTTGTTCTTGGTTAGTAATGACACGAGCTAATCGAGGTTCATAAGAAATACGGACTGTGATACCGTCATCTGTTGACTCCTTCATAGTATAGGACTCAACTACCTGACCAAAGACATGAATAGTTTCATCAATCGGGGTACCTGTGAATCCTGCATAAGTGGCATTAGGAAAAGAATCACGCAAATATTTTGCAAATCCATATGAAGTTTCAACACCTGCATCTGTATACTTAAGTTTGGCACCTGTATTAGTTTGAGTACGATGAGCCTCATCTGAAATACAAACGATATTATTGCGTTCAGAAAGCAAGCCTGTAGCCTCTTCAAATTTCTGAATGGTTGTGATATATACTCCACCGCTTTTATTCATTGAAAGTTCTTGTTTAAGTTCAGCCCGACTTCCAATTGTTTTAACGTTTTCTGTTTTCAGATAGCGTTTCGAACTTTCAAAAAGCTTACTGGTCTGGTCGCTCAAGTCTTCACGGTCAACTAAAATAATGACAGTAGGAGATTGAAATATGTCTCTATAATGTGTGCCTAATAACCGTGATAAGAAAAGCATGGTGTTTGTCTTGCCTGAACCAGTTGCACCAAAATAAGTTCCCCCTTTACCATCACCAGCAGGCCTCAAGTGCTCTTTGATATTTTCTAACATCTTTTTGGCTGCGAAAAATTGAGGATAGCGAGTAACAATTGCTGTCTCTTTCTGATCAGAATCTGGGTAATAAACGAAATCACGCAGAATTGAAATTAATCTCTCCTTGGAGAAAGCGCCATGAATCATAGTCAGAAGAGCTGAAATTCCATTCGCAACCTTCTCATCCTCATTTGCCTTATTCCATGAATAATAATACTCGTAGGGTGTGAAAATGGAACCTAACTTTGTATTCGCTCCGTCTGAAACAACTGACAAGAAAGCATACTTCATGAGCGATGGAATATCTCGATTATAACGAATAGTAATTTGTTTCCAGGCGTCATAGATAGTCGTCGTTTCTCGAATGGCTGTCTTAAATTCAAAAATCGCTACTGGGATTCCATTGATAAAGAGGAGCATATCAGGTCTCCGTTTTCGTACATCTTGAACTGTAAACTGATTGACTACCTTAAAAATATTATTTTCAGGTGTTTCAAAATCAATGTATTCAATGTGGAGCGCTCCTTTTCTGGAGTCGTCACGTTGAAGATTGAAACCTTCGTTAACTAAGTAGAAGGCTTCACGATTTCCCATATAAAGTGGGGTATTAGGAACATACTTGATTTTATTAATAATCTTTTCGAGCTCTGTGTTTGTGATATCTGGATAACGACGATTCAAAAAATTTTTCATATCGTCTTCGAGTAAAACTTCGTTAAACTTGCGATGAAGCATATCGCCATTCACATAATCATAACCATTATCTTGGAAGAGCTCCACAATCGCTTGTTCAAGTTGAGCTTCTGAAAATTTAGCCATTGGCATTTGCCTCCTTAATTGCTCCTGCAATCAAAATTGGACAGATATCCTTAATTTGCTGTTTGAGTTTTTCAATAATCCCTTTGCGTGTGATGTAAGCATTATAAATATCTACAATAGACTGTTGAATTGTAATATCTGGAATAGGGATTTCAAATCCACATAAATCTTCCCAGCTGAATATTTCTCGCGCAGAACCCCAGGAGTTATATCTAGCAAATCTATCAAAATTATTTCGATTAAAATACATAAATAGAAACTCTGGCAACAATACGTTTCTATCTTTTACTCGAAAAGTTATATACGATGACGATACTAGGTAAGTATCGTTTGTATTATTTTGTGCAATAGTTATTTTGTCACCGTTTCGAGAAGTCACGGTTACATAAGCAATTTCATCAGGTTTAAATAATTTGTAACTAGCCAAACTTACACCATCCATTTTAGCTTTAGTCGGAATAATTTTTTTTTCAATGGATAATCCTCTAACAGATTCTAGTTTGAGACCGTTGTTTCTTTCATCGGTTTGCTCAATATAGTTCCCTATTGCTTCACATGGGTTCTTTTTGCGAAGTTTTTCAATCGTTGCGTCACAAACCAATTTCAAGTCTTCTAATCCAGTTTCATAGGCCTTTTGATTGTCAAGCATAGATTTATATATTGCAACATACTTTTCTTGAATATGAAGGGGAGGAAGGTCAATTTCAATATCACACATATCGTCCCATGAGAAGATTTCACGAGCTGAACCCCAGGAGTTATAACGTGAATAGCGATCAAATTCTGGTCGGTTGAAATACATGAACAGAAATTCAGATGAGAGCAAATTTGGTTCTTTTACTTTAAATACGATGTAGGAAGAGGAAACAATATAGGTGTTGGTTGAATTATTGTATGCAAGAGTAATTTTTTCACCATTTCGCGAAGTAACAGTCACATAAGCAAATGTGTTTGGTTCTACAAGTTTATATGGAGTTAAAGAAACGCCATCCATTTTTGCCTTTGTTTCAATAAAAACTTTTTGGATAGAAATACCTTTTACATTTGATAAACCGAATTGCCCTTTTGTATTTCTTTTATCAATTTGTTCGATTAAATCTAGTAGCTTATATTTCATAACCAATCCCCTTAAAGGCTTTTTCCAGACTAGCTTGTGATTCTTTCTCTAATTTTAAAAGATCATTCATTTCTGTTTGGATACGTACCATTTCGGTATTGTAGTCAATATCTAAATCGTGGTCGATAAATTCTACATATTTTGAAGGAGCAAGAGAGTAGTTTGCTTTACGAATTTCATCGATCGTTGCTGATTTACAAAGTTCTGCAACATCTTCATAACCCTCACCTCTTTGCCACGATTGATAAATCGATTTTACTTTAGAAATTTGTTCATCTGTCAAGATTACTTTTTTCTTACGAGTTGTTCTTGAACCAGGAATAGTATATTGTGCAATATTCTGATTCCATTGTCTTAAATCGCAAAATAGAATCTCTTTTTCTCGATTTCGTAGTATTCTACCGTTTTTTTTGCTACTTTTTTTATTATTGTTAATTATCCAAAGAGTACATGACAAATCCACGGTGTAAAACATATCGCGAGGTAAGACAATAATAGCCTCTATCTTATCATTTTCAATAAGCTGTTTTCGGATTTCATACTCAACACCATCTGCATTCAAAGCACCGTTTGCCAAAAGAAATCCTGCAATCCCATCCGTCACGTCTAATTTAGACAACATGTGCAAAATCCAGGCATAGTTGGCATTGGAAGCAGGTGGAATTTTATAACCTTCCCAACGAGCATCATTTAGCAATTCCTTTTCCCCACGCCAATCCTTCAAGTTAAAAGGTGGATTTGCCATGATATAATCAACCTTCATGTCCTTATGCTGGTCATCAGTAAAACTAGAACTTTCACCATAAGGCTTATTTCCAAGGTTATATGAAATTCCTCGAATCGCAAGGTTCATTTTTGCCAAACGACGTGTATCAGGGTTTTTTTCTTGACCAATGATAGAAATGTTTTTCTTATTTCCATGATGTTGTTCAATAAATTTCATTGACTGAACAAACATTCCTCCTGAACCACAAGCAGGGTCGTAAACTCGTCCAGAATATGGCTCAATGAGTTCTGCAATCAATTTAACTGCTGAAGGTGGGGTATAAAATTCCCCCTCTTCCTTAGTACTCGCCACGGCATAAGATTGCATGAAGTATTCATAAACTCGTCCAATTAAGTCTTCCTCATGGAACTTGTTTGGGTCAATCTTATTGATTTCATCAATCAAATTCTTTAAAGTTCTAATCTCAGCACCTAAACCAGCATAAAAATTGGATAAAAGAGCACCTTCTAAAGAGGGATTATCCTTTTCAATCATTGCCATAGCTGTGTCAATTTTAATTGCTATATCATTAGAACTTGATTCTTGTACGAGATAAGACCAACGACTTTCAGGTTCAAGATAGAAGACGTTTTGAGACGTGTAAGAATCCTTCTTTTCTACCAAAATCTTTACCAATTCAGGCTTATCAGCATACTCATGACTAATCTCCTGGCGACGATTTTCAAATTTATCGCTAGCAAATTTTATAAAGACCAAGCCAATAACAGCATCACGATTCTTTTCTGTCCCACCTGCTCCACGCAAAACATTACGGCAATTAAAAAGAATCTGCTCTAAGGTTGCCTCTTTAGAAACTGTTTTTTTAGCCATTAAAAAGCACCTCCATTTTTAGTGAGTGAAGGTGTTTTTTGCGTGTTGAAAAAAGGTAGACACTACCTTCTGTATTGTGCTGTGCTGTTTTATTAGTCTGTATCACATCGCTTCTCCTAATCAAATTATTCTCATCATTATTATATCACGTGAGAAAATTTTTTGAAAAAAATTACGTGTTTTATGAACTGGGAGTTCATGTTTTAGCAGAATAGTTAGCCTATAATTTTACCTCTCACCTAGAAAAATTCCTTAACAGTAACTCTAAATGCCATGAATTGGCAGTTCATGGTAAAAGTGATTACTATCAACTACAATGTAATCATAAGATGAAAATCTTAACAAAATCATTTTTTATAGTCCTATATTGATGCGCATCAAATGGACGGATTGAAACTCAGAACATAGCTACATCACTAGGTGTAGACTATGTAAAATGTTTCGCCGTTTCTTTGGTGTGCATTTTTCATACTCAATTCGGCAAACTACTGTGTTTCTCTTCCGTCCTAGGACGGAAAGGAAACTTTATGACTAACAAAGTCGAAGATAAACGTGAACGCAAGATTGCAAATGCTGTTAAGAGTGACAATTGGAGCGAAGTTGATAAACTGCTCAGTCAAGCAATGGATAACCTTGAACGCAAAGAACGCTATTATGGCAAGACTAGTCTAAATGCTATCGTTTCAAATGAAGGACAAGCAACGGAGCTCATGGACTTATATCCTGATAATACTTATAACCCGATTGAACAGTTACTTATCAAGGAGCGTAATGAACACCTCTACAATGTTCTCTCTAAACTTCCAGAAGTTGACCTTCATATCTTTCTAGAAATTACACTCTATGGCACTTCAGCACTACAACTGACCAAAGAGACTCCGTACAAGAGCCACAAAACCATTAAAAAACACTATGAGGACACCATTGATATCTTAAAAGAAGAACTCGGAAAATATTTCTAAAAAACTTTTAGCAGGAACTACCAGTTTCCTGCTTTTTTCTCCTTATAGATAAGGAGGTAAGAAATCTTGACCTAACAAAAGTCCAGCTCATGACTTAAAAGGAGCATGTTGACCTGACTCTACAAACATAATGAAAGATAAATGGTGAAAACTATGAAAACTCGTAATCGCAAAGGTGGTTACTCAACCAATACAGCAACTGAATATATTGACATCAAACAAGCAATTCATTGTTTGAGCACTGAACTTGAACCTCAAATGAGATTTGAAGACGGTCAGCCAACAGGAGAAATTATTGCTCATAAAGCTTGGTTCAGTCAAAAAGGACTTCCACCCTTCCAAGTGAAATTTGAATCTGAGGTAACACTGCCAGCCTATATGACTATGGTTGAATTTGAGAACCTAGAAGCCTGTGAAGTTGGCTATAATGTCTATTTCCGTGCTACTAATATTAAGGAGGTTAAATGATGACGAATAAAGAACTAGCTCAATACCTGCTCCAAAGTCTCAATATGGGACTTGGAGCCCTCATGCAGGGGGAAACTAGCTATACCAACAGCTTTGATACTAAGATTATGTCTGACGGCTTCATGTTTATTCCTCGCTTACCTGCAGGTTATATCATTGATGATGAACTCTATCAGAAAATTTTCTTGATTGCTAATGCTGCCCTTTACCCACGTTATACCCTTTTAAAGCAAAATTCAGCCTATTTCATGGCACTAGATACTGATGATATTCATGTTCAGCGAGGGCTTTTCTTTCCTTGGAAAAAAGGTGTTTCTGAACGATTGGTCATCTCAGATTTAGAGGAATTTTCAAAAATGCAGGAAAAAGATATTCTTCCAATTATGAAAAATCTAACTCTGAACTTTAATAAGGTCACTTCGCTAGCAATCGCTGGAAATAGTGGCTCTGGGAAGTCATATGCACTTACCTACTTTCTAAGTTTATTGAAAAACTTTTCTGAACTTATTATTGTAGACCCCAAATTTGATACACCGTCTCGCTGGGCTCGTGAAAATGGCATTGCCATAATTCATCCTCAAAAGAACCGTTCAAAATCAGATTTTGTTTCCGAAATCAATGAAAATCTCAGCACTTGCCTAAATCTCATTCAGCAACGGCAAGAAATCCTTTATGACAATCCTGAACATCAATTTGACCATTTGACAATTGTCATTGATGAGGTACTTGCCTTGAGTGAAGGCGTAAACAAGACTATTAAGGATTCATTTTTTTCTCTATTGTCTCAAATTGCTCTTCTTGGTCGTGCAACTAGAGTCCACCTTTTTTTAGTAAGTCAACGTTTTGACCATAATACGATACCTGTCTCAGTTCGTGAACAGTTAAATGTATTGATTCAAATCGGAAATATCAACAAAAAGACAACGCAATTTCTCTTCCCTGACTTAGACCCTGAAGGAATTGTTATCCCCATCGGAAAAGGGACAGGACTGATTCAAATTATTGATAATGAACATCCCTATCAAGTCCTTCCTCTTCTTTGTCCCACCTACTACACCAAGAAAGGTATACTCTAAGCATGAAAAAGACTTTCTTTCAAAAAACTTACAATCTTAACGCTAGCCTTCTTTTCTTTGCGCTAATTAACTCCATACTCAGTCTCGCTTTCAATTTACTTGTGAAATTGTTTGGAGATTTTGACATTCCATCATTGAATAGTTTTATCATCATTATACAAAATAAACTTAGTCTTCTAGGAAGCTACACAAGCCAAATAGCCACCATACTTGTACTATTTGCTGTTTCTCTGATTATCGTTGAGTTAACCCAACGAATGATTAGCGATAGTATTTTGAACTACTTCAAGTCTGTCTACCAGACGATACGACTGCGACAATTTCTCAGACAAGATGATAAATCAGAGTCTGCTATCACGATTGATAATCAGACAACCATAACAAAATTCAATCCGATTCTTAAAAATTTCAACCAAACAGTAGGAAAAGCAACTGTTGATGTCAGAAAAAGTACTGTTGTCGTCTTTCTCAAATATCCAAGAACACAACAAGCTCAGAAACTTCTGAGAGATATGGAATCCCATATCAAGGAAGAAATTTCTAGCCGTAATCCAAATTATTATTTTTCTTCACCTAATCGGGAAGGAAATAAGCTCTGGTTTAAAGCTACAAGAAGATAAGGAAAGGGCGGTGCTTGGCTCACAAAGTGAAAGCCAAAGGCACTGCCCTTTCAAACTCTCTAACTTAGCTATGTAATGGGGCTACTACGACCCCCATTACACCAATAATCAATAATCACAGTTTTGAAACAAGACTACCAAAATCACCCTAAAATTCTCCTAACAGATAAGAACTAGAAACGAGGAACCTGCCTATGGCAAAAGAAAAACGTTCTAACAAATGGGCTTTCCTTCTCTATCAAGAGAGTGCTCCTGAAAACTATTTGGAAATCCTTGAAGAAATGCACGTCCCCTTTGTGCTCAGTCCATGGCATGATAAAGATGTCAATAGACAAACAGGTGAGTTTAAGAAGTCACATAAACATGGCGCTTTGTTCTTTGACTCACTTAAAAGCTACTCGCAAGTCTCAGAACTTTTGACAGAGAAACTAAACACACCAAGTCACGTTGAAATCGTCATGTCCCCTAAAGGTATGTTTGATTACTTTATCCATGCTGAAAATCCTGAAAAGACACCTTACGATATCGAGGATATTGAATCAGGGTGTGGCTTTGAACTTGATAAATTTCTTATAAGCAATAACAATGATGAATTTCTTTCGACTGTGATTGATACTATTGAGGAGCATAATTTTACAGAGTTTAACAATCTTGTCATATATGCTCGTGAGGAAAACCCATTACTACTGAGTGTTATAGTTGATAAAACCTACTTCTTTGCGAAATATCTTGACTCACGTCGTCACTCAGGCTATGGAAAGGACAACGATAATGACCAATAATGAATATGCCAAATTAACCCAAATTGAGCAATTGTTAAATACCTTATTAATCATCATCCAACATCAACAAGAAAAACAGAAAAGCTCTAACATCGTCACTCAAAAAGAGTTGTTGTCAATTCTTCAGATTTCTCCTAACACTTTAAAATCGTGGGAGAAAACTGGTCTAAAGAGGCTTGAACCTCCTATAGAAAGAACACGTACAGTCTATTACAAAATGGAAGATGTTATAAAATACTTAACTCCTTAATCCAAAATGTGCTAAAATAAGACTATCACAATAAATACATGTGAGGTTGTTATTTTAGCCTTTTATATATCCGAAATAAGAAGGCTACTATGCAGAAAGAAACTATCATTCACAACAATCGAAAAGTCATTAAAACTACAAAGAATAATGGAACTATTAGTTATACGCAACGTGGCGTGTATATTGGTGTAGACGTTAAAACTGGAAAAAAAGTTACATCATCTATAACTGCTAAAACTCTAAAAGGTCTTGATAGGAAAATCATTCAAGCTCGGATTGATTTTGAAGCGAAGGGGTCAACTTTGAAAGAGACCTTATTGATTAATAACTTCGAGGAGTTAGCTGAAGCCTGGTTTGTCAGTTTTGTAACTTGGGTGACTTCTCAGAATACAATCAACCGAGTTCGAAGCTATCTTGATACCTATATCATCCCGAAGTTTGGTGAATATAGACCTGAAGAGATAAAATCTGCAGATATTCAGATTTGGGTTAATAAATTAGCTCAACAATCTAAAAAGTCTGTTGAATCAGGTGTTAAAAAATCCCAAAAGGGACACGCAAAAGATTTCGGTGCAGTTATCTATAAACTCAGTGATATTTTCGATTATGGGATTACGAATTTCGAACTTTCTCATAATCCAGCTCGGACAGTAAAAATCCCTCCAAAACCGAAGGTGGTAAAGGAGAGAATCATGGTATTGCACGGAGAGGACTTAGCTACTTGGCTGAACTATCTTGATACTCTTCCTGATACTCGAGCTAATCGACGATTTAAAGTTATCTGCGACACGCTGCTAGCTTCCGCACTTCGAATCAACGAGCTTCTGGCTTTGACAATTAATGATTTAGATTTTGATGCTAATGAAATTATTGTCAATAAAACACTAATGTGGAAAGTTGGAAATAAGAAACTTGGGATTAAGGGCGAGATTGTTTGCAAGAGCAGTGCCAAAACTGATGCTGGTAACAGAAGAGTTACGGTTCCAAGGCAAGTTTTGGATGACTTAAAAGCTTTTCATGCTGAGATGAGTGATTACTTTGTGAGTAATGATTTACCAACTGTGAATCTAATTTTCCCAACAATTTACGGGAACTATATGTGTGACAGAAATGAACGTGCAACGCTTAAAAAGCGTTTGACTGAGTTGGGACTACCAAACTATGGTTTCCACCTTTTCCGTCATACACATGCTTCTTTGATGCTGAATGCTGGTGCCAACTGGAAAGAACTCCAGATAAGAATGGGGCATAAGTCGATTAAAACGACTATGGACACTTATGCTGAATTGGCACCGAGAAAGAAAGCAGAAGCAGTTGAAATCTACCTCAAAGAAATTGCAAAATTGACGGCATAGCAAAATGACTACATTTATGACTACATTTTCTAAAAAATAATCTAAAAACGTTGATATGACGGCGTTTAGAGGGTGCTAAAATAACATTCACAACCTTTACAGAGGTGAAATAGGGATTCACTACACGTCAATAGATGTGAGAAACCTTGATTTTAAGCGATTCTTGAAATTCTAAATTTCACTACATTGCAATATAAATCAACCGAATCACTACCTTTTTCACTACCTTTTTTGAAATAAGAATAATGATTCGGATATATAAAAGAAGAGGAACTTTATTGTGAAGCTCCTCTTTTTGTTATGTGTTCTTTTTCTCACAGATCGTATGACCTGGTTTGACAAGGTTATGTTTTAGGTGATTTTGAAAACAGCTTGATTGCAATATCCGATAGTTTTCTACTGCCTTTTTATTTCAAAAAATTTGATTGAATATAATTGAAATAGGGAAATTTCTTCTTATATTCTATCAAATTCTACTATCTAAATAAGTCTTCCCATTGCGTAATAGATGCAGGTAGAATCGGCTTATTTTTCTCATAAAAATCCAATAAAGTACTATCATATATCCGAACCACATTCTTAAGCTGATCTAAATTAGAAATCTTAGGTGCATGAAGATAAAACTATATATCCTTCTTCAACATATTGTTTAAAGTCTAAAGCATCAAGCTCTCTTGCTTTTTTCCCCTTCACTTGTACTACTGCTTTTCTAGGGTTCTCAACATCCCTCGACATCATTTCGCACTCAATCTTAATTGTGGTAGATTTTTTTGCTATTGAATTCGATAGAACATAGTAATTTTCCTTTACTTGAAGATATGAAATAACAAGTTCTTCTAAATCAAAATCTGGCAAATTATCTAGCAAACCTCCTACATACGGAATTACTTGATAATAGTTTCTTTGTGATAGCTGATTAAAGACAAGCTTTGAATACTCTATTATTATTTCATCACGAATATATCCGGCAGTACCACCATTAATACTGGTAAAAGATGCTTTAATTTGTCCTGGAACCTGCATCCCAAAGTTATAAGCTTCAACTGGAATAAGTGATCCAATATCCATACGTTTATCACAAACAACTTTTACCGGCGATTTCACCTTACAAATCCAATAATTTCCATTTAAATCTCGAGTCCAAAGCAAATCGTCGACTTTCGCATTTCGAAAAATATTTATTGCCGGATTTGCTTTACCATTTTCTTGTTTTATCCGATTATAGTATTCTCGAAAATCATCAGATGTTATACCTTCACTTAATCTACTCCATCCAATTGCAACATATTGTTCGGAATTATTCAAGCAGAAATCAATCATTTTCTGTCGATGGCATGTATTTGTTTTTAAATGTAGTCTAGCTACATAATCCATCTCGGTGCCTCTCTTTTACTTTTTATTTTTTTGCCAAAGATACTTACATCCATTCTAGTAACTGGTGAATCTAGTCTCTGATCCTTTTACCTATCAAGAATAATTTTATATCTCCTCTGTGTCCTCGGAACCACACCAACGACATTTTTGAAAATTATCTGTTTCATCAACATCATAGCTATAGTATCCTAGACATTCATTACAGTAACGATCAATTTCCATGTTATTATCCTCCGTCTACACTTTTAGATCTAAATTTAACTAATGTCAGTTATAGAATAAATAACATCTTTGCGTTCAACAACAACATTACAATCTACTCTCTCTTTTCTTAGTTTATCCAATAACTTTTGATTTGGATTTATAGCTGTAGGATGCCCAGTCATTTGAAGCATTGTAAAGTCACCTGTTGTATCTCCATAAGAATAAGAATTCTCTAAATCAACAGGTAAACCTTCTAAAATTTTCTTCTTAGAATCTGAATCCCACATAGGAACTACTTCACCACTATACTTATTTCCATCATTTAAGTATTGGGATGCAAACCATAAATCAGCACCCAATTTCTCCGCCATTTTTTCTACTAGAAAATCAGGAGAACCAGAAATAAAGATAATCTTATGTCCTTGTTTTTTATGCCATTTAATACGATCGCGAGTAAAACGATAGAGTTTTTTACTTTCTTTTTCGATCACTTTTTTAGCTACAAACTCAACATCAAGAATTTCTTTATTTGAGATATATTTTGTATACAGTTTAGATGCTGTATACAGATAATCATCATAATCTAGTTCTCGATTTTGCCAAGCATTTTTATGAGGTTTCAATTCCATCTCTACTGATATCGGAAAAACATCATAAGCGATACACTTCTCCATATGATGAAGAAGAAGGGAGTCTCTAAAAATCGTCCCATCAATATCAAAAATTGCAACAATCTCTTGATTCATTTATTCTCCTAAACTTCTTAAATTCATATAAATTTTAGTTATTTGATTGTACTTTTACATTTTCTTTCAACAACTGAAAATCTACAAATTCTCCTAATCTACAATAATCACAATCGTCCTTACCACAACCAGCAGTGAAATCAGCTACATTTACTTTATCCCAGAATTCTTGAATTTGAGCTAAAACTAAATCTAGATCCTGTTTTGTAACTTTTACAGTATGGATCGAGTAGCCTTCCTTTGCGCCATCATCATCTAGAAAAATATACTGAGTTTCAATTTTCTTACCTGTGGTATCTATTTCTGAAGAATTTTCTAATAAAAGATTATAAAATACTGCTTGACGCCAATAATCATGTCCAACTTCAAGCTCTTCAACACCTCTTCGAGCAGAACCCGTCTTATAATCTACTACTCGAATAAGATCATTGTCAAATTCTAACTTATCTATAATCCCATTGATTACGTATTTATCCCCCAATTTAACACGAAGTTCTTTCTCTAAGTATACATGCTCCCCTTTTAAACTGCTCGGAATATAATGTTCAAAAAGATTGGTCAGTAAGCGATGACCATATTCTTTTAATTCTTCTACGGACATTGTATCGATAATTTCCTCTTGATGAAGGCTCAATGAATTATCGTAATATTTAATTGCTTCCTCTAATTGTAAATCTTCTTTATAAATTCGTTCCATAGTTTCATGAATTACAGTACCAAACACGGGACCAGTTGGAGCATGTTTAGCTGTTGCTTTTGCAGACTTTTCTTTTGATCCTGCAGATAATCCAGCTGGTTGTGATAGCTGTAAAACATCATCAAAATATACACTCTTCGGACAACTTAAGAAACGATTCAATTTACTAACACTTAAACTCTTATAGTTGTCTCGTGCTTGTTGATAAGTTGCAACCTCTAAGGCTTCGGTATTCTCAAATTTAGGTGCTGTATTAGCTAATGCTTGGAGGCAGTAGTCGCAAGGGTAATTATCTCTGTCCTTTTTCAATACTCCACAACCAGAATTAAAATCACCTTGTTTAATTTTCATAATAGATTCTTTAATCTGATCAAGTACTATATCAACTTCCTTTGGAGTGATTCGTATATCTTCTGTCTCAGAAAAACCATCTTCATTATTTGAATCTTCAACAAAAACATATTTAACGAGTATTTCTTTGCCAGAAATATCGACACCAGCATTTGTAAAGAGGATATAATAGAATACAGCCTGACGCCAGTAATCACCACCGTGGGGTTCTTTTTCACTCGGTGGCACTAGTTTATCTTTAGCATTTCCTGCTTTTCCTGTTTTGTAGTCAATTAATCGTATAATACCTTCTTCACACTCAATTTTATCAATTTTTCCGTTTATCTCAACATCAGATACTGCCGATAAATCAACTGTTGTGTCCAATAAATCGCCTAGCTTGATTCCTTTGATATGCTGCTCGACTGCAATTACGCCATCTTTGAGGTAGCCATCTTTCTTGTAGAGATTTTTAATAATATTTCTTCCTCTAACATAAGCATCCTTCTTTATTCTATCTGAAGATAATTGATAAGATTTTTCTTCAAAGATTGTCTCAAATAATTGTAAAGCTTCTTCTAAAGGAAGAACTGTTTTTACTGTTAGTTCTGAACTTTGCGAATCATCCATAGAAATATATATTTTTTCTAATACTTCGTGAATGATGCTACCAAATACCATAGCTTCGTTTGTTTCAGATGGTAATTTTAATCCCTTATTGAAATAAAAACTCAAAGGACATTTAAGAAAGGCATTTAATGTACTAACACTTAAACTTAATTCACCTAAAATCTCACTCAGAATATCGTCAGAAAACTTTGGTATTACTACTTCGTCTATAGCTTGACATTCCTCGAAAGATCCTGTTACATCCACCGGATCGGTAAAATTCTCAAATTCATTAATAAAGTGTGTTTTAGCCGAATCATCAGAATAGGAGAGATGGAGAACCTTCTTTGCTCGAGTCATTGCAACATAAAATAGGCGACGATTCTCCTCTTCTTTTAGTTGAGATTCATTCTCAACTTTTCCATTTAAACTTGGTGGATAAGAGAATCTACCCGAATTATTTTCACCTCCTGGCCATTTTCCATTATTCTTTCCATCATTACATTTCATCATAAATACATGTTCAAACTCTAGACCTTTTGAACCATGGGCTGTCATTAATTGAACACAGTTACTTGGAGAACCTGAAATTTCTTCAATTGGTAGACTAACTTTCATTTCTTGTAAGGACGATAATTGATTCAAAAATCCTTTTACAGTCAATTTAGGGTGGAGCAGACATTCTGTTGACATTAACTTATAAAGTTCATTTAGAACTGAAACCAAATGATATTTTTCTTTTGATTTCATAATATATTCATCAATTCCTAGAGTTTTCAATATATCACTTAGGACATACATAGGAGATAAGTAATTTTCTGATCTACTAACTTTCTTTCGAATCGTTTCTAATTTTTTATCAATTTCTGCTATGGAAGGAATAGTAATTTTTTCATCCTTCTTGAGATTCCGTATTTTTGCGATTTCTGAGAATTCCACCTCAAAAAAATCAAAATATACGATATTGCGAAGTGCTCTGATATCTCTGGATGGTTGACAAAGATATTTTAAAATAGCTACTATTTTTTTGAAGATAGGTTCTTTGAATAAATCCTGATTTTCTTTCATTTGAACGAAAATACCATTATCACGAAGAATCTTCGCAAACTCTTCTCCATAGGAATTTCTTCCATAGATGACTCCAATTTCCTTAGGAGATACACCCGACTGAATCAACTCTTCAATCTCACTCAGTACACCATACATTTCATCTTTTGCATTTGAATATGATTTCAAGATTGGCAATTGATAATCATAATTTTTATTATCGCCAGCTGCAACAAGAACTTTCTCTTCTCTTGGATTATGACTGATTAGTTGTCTCGAAGCATCAATGATAGCTTGTGATGAACGATAATTTTCTTCAAGAACTATTTTCGTAGGTTTATACTTCTTATCAAAAATTTGAATATTATCTGAACTCACTCCTTGAAAACGATAAATACTTTGATCATCATCTCCTACAACAAAAATATTTGGATTCTTCTTCCCTTTTACTAATAAATCTACGAGTTTGTTCTGAATAACTGAAGTATCCTGAAATTCATCTACAAACAAATATTTTATACCCTCAGAGACACTTCTTTGGAAAGCATCATCTTCCTCCAACTTTTCAATGGTCCATAGAATCATATCATCAAAGTCAAAATAATTGTGATCGCTAATATCATCGCTATACTTTTCAACAATTTCAACTCCAGCAAGTAACTTTTGCATTTTTTGTTGTTCTTTATCATAGTCCGATTTGAAATCTCCTAGATTTTTACCATTTCTAGCTTGTGAATATTTAAATTTTTTATAAAGTTCATCACCAGGTATAGATAAATCAATCATTTTAAAATATTCATCTATCTCTTTTTCGAAGTCATCCTTATCTAGATTCTCACGTTTCATTTTTGTAAAAAGGTCTAATAGTTGCTCTTTAAAAGAATAACGTTCTCCAGAGTTTTTATAAAAAGGACTCTCTTCCGTAACATGCTCATCTATAATATCTTTGAGAATTTCATACTTAGCTGCAGTAGTAATTACTTTAGGCTCTTCACCAAATAAATCAGAGTTTTCTAGTATCAAGTCGCTACAAAAAGAGTGGATAGTCTTTACTCTAACGTTGCGTCCTTCTTCACCAATCAATCCTTCCAAACGATCCAACATTTCAGATGCACCTGCCTCTGTATATGTTAGACAGACAATCTCTTCTGGATTTGTATGATAATTTGTCAAAATATTGGCGACTCGACGAGAAAGAATCTGAGTTTTACCTGTACCAGGGCCAGCAATAACCATCACAGGCCCTTCTACAGTATCAACTGCTCTTTTTTGTTGTGAATTCAACTTTTGATATTCTTGTTCATATATGTCCTTAAAATTCTTCATTACCATTTTCTTCTCCTTACTTACTAATCATTTCTTTTAAAATAATTATAACATAGTAATAAATCTATTTGTATTCGTTTACAAACATAAAGACTATTACATTTTAAAATCACTTCTCCTTGTTTCAATGACTCTTATTGCGGATTTTATTGCATGAAATTCATCAATCAAGTTTCCAATAAGATTGTAATTTTGCCTAGTCAGTCTTCCCGACATTACTTTTTGAGAGATTTCTTGGAATTTATATAAATGACTCTCTACACTTAGCAACATTTCCTTTGTATCCTTTAGGTAATACTTTCTTGCTAAATTTCCAACTTCTTCCTTAAATGAGTCAACATTATACTCATGAATGGTAACCTTATTTCCCTCCATAAGGATATCATTTGCTTCATAACAAGTAATAAATTTTTGTTCAATTGTATTACATACAAAGATGACACCATAATCTGAAATGTACTTTTTAGCTTCTGGTTGTTGTTCAACGGACGAATCATAAACTGTTAAACTGCCGATTTGTCGCCCCACCCATTTTGGAAGTAAATCCGTACTCACCTGGAATCGTTCCTGAGCTCTTTGAACAAAATGCTCCGTCCATGTATACTGTGGTGCATAAGAAAGTCCCATACTCATTCTCCTTCCATTTATTTTTGACTTAAAACTTCAAAAACTAATTCAACCCCATCAGAATCTACAATCACCTTATCTCCCTTATTAAGACGATTATTGATAATTAACTCTGACAGAGGAGTTTCAATCAGTTTAGTAATACCTCTCCGAATTGGCCTAGCACCGTTCTCAGGATCGTAAGTTTTTGTAGCAAGCAATTCTACTGCTTTTTCTGTACACTCAAGTTCATATCCACTTTCCTTAATCATCTCTACTTCTTTTTCAAGTAACAATCTTGTAATTCGAAGTATTGTTGACTCCGAAAAAGGTTTAAAGGTCACAATTTCATCAATACGATTTAAAAGTTCTGGACGGAAAAAATTATGGACTGCTTCCATCGTTTGTTCCCGAATAATCTGTTCACAAATTTCATTCGTTTCAACCATTGTGAATCCAACTCGTTTATCCTTTTTAATTGCATTTAAACCTAAGTTAGAGGTTAAAATAATGATCGTATTTGTAAAATCAACTTTTTGTCCCATACCGTCCGTTAGAATACCGTCATCAAAAACTTGTAACATCAAATCATAGACTTTAGGGTGAGCTTTTTCAATTTCATCAAGTAGCACGACTGATTTTGGATTACTTTTAACAGCATTTGTTAAAATTCCACCTTTACCAAATCCTACATAACCTGGGGGAGCGCCTATTAATTTTGATACTTCGTGTTCTTGTTGATATTCTGACATGTCTAGTCGAATAAGATCTTCTACAGATCCCGTTAATTCCTCAGACAATACTTTTGCTGTTTCTGTCTTACCAACACCGCTAGTACCTAGAAATAAAAAGACTCCAATCGGTCGTTTAGGATTTCTAAACCCTGTTTTAGAACGAATGACAGCTTCCGCTATAGAATTTGTAGCATCTGATTGGTCAATCACTTTCTCAGCCAAAATATTTTTTAAACTAGAAAGACGAAGCAACTCTTGGTTATCTGCGTCTTTTCCAACCTTCATATCTTGATTTTTGACCTTAAGATTAGTTTTATATTCCACAGCCTTTTTTATATCATCTTTTTTAATTTTAAGATTATAGTGAGTAGAAGTTAAATTATTACGTGCTCCCTGGAATTCAGTTAGTTTAAGATTAAGTTTTCTTCGTATTTCTTCAACAGCCACCTCGTTGTATTCAAATCCTTGTGCAATTTCCAACTCTTTCTTTAATTCGTCGACTTCATTTTGATAGTCTCTAATTAGAGTGACTTCTTGATTCGCTTCAATACGAACCAGGGCTCCAGCGTTATCGATGATTGTAAAAGCAGAATCTGGAAGTTTTTCACTTTTGAGATACTTTTTAGCTAATTTAACTGCTAACTCAATTGTGTCATTCTCAAAATTTGCATGATGAAAATTTTCATATGCTGGTGCTATCGTCTCAACAATTTTAATTGTATCTTCGATACTTGGTTCCTCTACAATTACTTTTTCAAAGCGTCGTACGAAAGCTGTATCACCTGAAACATATGCACTCCATTCCATAGGGGTTGTTGCTCCAATAATTCGGAAATCACCACGTGCCATTAAAGGTTTTAACAAATCTGTTAGGTGTTTTGCTCTTCCTAGCATATGAACTTCATCAATAAATAAGATAACGTCTTTTTCCCGTTTCATCTCTTCTATAAATCTTTTGATACACTCGCTTGCAAATAATCCAAATGTTGCACTTAAGTCATTTAAACTAAACTGAAGTATTTTCTTACCCCTTAGAGACAAAACTTCATCTCTAGCAATACGCATTGCAATTCCATCAACTATTGCAGACTTTCCTACACCACCATCACCTAATAAAACAACATTATTTTTATCTCTACGTGTGAGAGCAATCTCTACCTTTCGAATTTCATCATCACGTCCAACAACCTCCATTAGCTCCCCATTTCGGGCTTTTAAAGTTATATCTGTTGCTATATCATTTAATAGAGAATAGTCTGGATTTGATAATTTGGAGGAGATATGCGCTGCTCTTCTTTCTTTACTAGCTCTCTCTCTTTCAGCCTTTCCATCAGATAAATCTCGAAATCGAAACCACGAATTCGTAAAGACATCTAATAGGCCATCTTCAGAATAACTACTTCTACCAGTCGACAAATATTGTTTGTAAATCAGTTGATGCGCATTAGTTTCCTGCTCTTGAGAAATTCCTGATAAAAGCCAATAAGAATCGATTACACCATCAGGAGAATTCTGTAAGCGCATCTCTTCAGCAAAATCAAAAATCAACTTCAAATATTCAGAAATCGGAAATTCATCACACTCAGAAAGATAATACGAAGAAGAAGGCTCTTGAATAATTTCTACAGGTGATGAAGTAATCCATTCATGCATCACTCTCCTTTTAGAAAAATCTTTAATTTCGTCAGTTTCAAGAGTACAACGTTGTTCATTCCCAATAAATTTTCCTTTAGAATACTCTCTTAACAATTTACTTTTTGTCAAAGAGTAATATCCTAGAGCATACCCCATACCCGTATCGCAAATGTCTAATATACAAAATAGAATATCCTGTGTTTCGATCACCTTATAGTCTTTTTTAATAATCCGATGATTTAATTGTTCCAACGCAAGTTTTAATTGCCTACTGACTTTGTATTTAACAATATTTTTTTCTAGCATGAACTTTCTCCTTTTACAATTTTATTAAGCACCTTTTTGGCATCTTCGTTCAAATACAATACCTCTGAATATTCATCAAATCCAGAGGACCAAGCAAGGAATTTACCTTCTACCAATTTTTTTAGATCTGATAAAGATAATGAGATCATTTGTCCACCGTAAAAGTTACGGTGATAATCTGACACTTCTTTAAAACTCTCTAACCATTTAATTTCGAAATCCTCTTCAATTCTTTTGCTACCCATCTCTTAACCTCCTTTATAATTCGTAACTTAATTATAAAAAAAGACATGGACAAAATATGTCCATGTCTTTTTATTTTTTATAATTTTTTAACATTTTTTCTAGGGAATTTTGTATACTATCAGCTAAACTTTGAGGATATAATACTGTGATTTCATCTTCTTGTCCCAAAATCCATCTCTTAAGTCCTGGTGTATCCTGAGTTTCAATTTGAACGATCATATCTCCCTTATCACATGAAATAATTTCGTGATTTGGAAATTGATCAAAGACAATTTCCGGGATCCCTGTATAACGTAATTTTACATTAATTATGTCTCCCTCGAAAGCGTCCACCTTTTGATTTCGTACATCCCCATCACGATACTTCCGTCCATAAGAAATCTCTGGTTTCTTTACATGTGATTCACTAAGTCTCTCAATTCTATCAACTCGAAACGTTGTATAATTCTCGTGTTTCAAATGGTAGGCAACCAGATAAAAATAGTGGGCATCATAATAGAGAGAAACAGGAAAAATAATATGGCTTTTGGCATCTTTTAAAGGGGCTTTATATTCTATTTCGAGCATTCGTTCCCTACGAATAGCTTCCGATAATTTCCAAATCGTGTCAATTCTGTCCCTATCATTAGTCAGTGACTTATAGTTAAAACGCTCACTGCTAATAATGGAAATTACCTCTTTTTTTTCTTCAATTGAGAGTAAAGCTAGAAGGCCTTCGAGTAATGAATTAAGTTCTGATTTGTTTAGTGCACGATTCTCCAAAAGGATTTTTGAGATTACTAAAATATCCTTTTTATTAAAGATTGTTTTGCCAATCAAACGGTAAGTATTATCTAAAGAATCGAATACAATCTCTAAACCTAAATGAGATTTTTCTTCGAGTGTTCCTTTCAATCTACTTATATCTCTTTGAATTGATTTGGGATCAACACCAAACTCTGTAGATAATCTTGCTTTTGACAGTCTTTCACCTGCTTGTAAACGAAGAAAGATTGTTAGTAGTCGCTCTTGAGAGTTCATCATTAGTCACCTGATTTTCCTGAACTATTTTTATCAATATCACCTCGGCGTAATACGTCAGAAATTTCCTCAAAAGCAGTTTCCTTTAGATTTTTAAAAATATCGTTATAAATTTTATAATTTTTAATTGAAATTACATTACCAGAGGTTATCCCTCCACCCTGTTGTCCTGTTTGACAATAAAAAAATAATTTTTCTAAATTCTTTAGTGTATTTTGATTTTGAAATCCATAATTATTTTTTTCTTTTTTTGCTTCTTTAAATATAGATTTAAACAATTCCTTCCATGCTCTATCATATTTACGAAAAATAAAAACTGGTTTCTGAGATTTGTCATTTTTCTCCTCTAAATACTTATAAATTCTTCTCAAAACAATATAAGCACCTAAACGAGATAAGTCTGAGTTTAGTAGAATCTTTTTGCCAATACCATCATCACCTAATTTGGGATTTTTACATGAAAAAGGATATATTTCTAAGTTACAAATTTTTTTAGCTATTTTACGAGTTTTTTTACGTGACTCAGTATTTTCATACCCTGGTTTATCCTTAAGCTTTCTCAAGTTTTTTCCATCTATTTCCAATAATTGGGCGTAGTATTGTGCCATATAATAATATTCTTCAGACAGAACTGAGTTGTTGCTGTTTTTATTTTTCTTAAGGTTATACTCTTCTTCGAAAAATTTCTCCTCTCTTGAAAATAAATTATCCAATTCACGTGACAAATTGCTTTTGTCGCTATAAATTATATTTGTAATACTTTTTGTAATATTTTTGGAATCAAGTTCTCCTTCTCCAAGTTGATATCGTTCTTTTATGATTTCTTTTATTGATTTATTACTACTATTATCTTCATTTAATAACTTATAGGTTTTTCCAAAATATTCCTCTAAGTCTGGCCCCCCTAGTTCTTTGTCAATGTAACTATCTTCATATTCTCCCAAGTAGCCCCTTGGATTTTCCATACAGTGAAAGATCACCGCATTGTCAATATCTCCATGAAAATGAGTTGGAATTTGATAACGCATATTTACATGTTTATGTTTATCTTTAACCTCCTTTTCAGAATCTTCATTACCCGGTTTCTTCCACTGCTTATCTGTATCTAAAATATCCAACCAAGAAAAATCACCATTAGAATTATTATTGACACTATCTACAAATTTTTGAATTAGCTCTTGTCCTTTCCATTGATGCCAAGGATTAAACTCTTTTAAAAACTTATCGGCACCGTCATTAAGATGAAAATCCTTCCCATATTTATCTTTAATAACTTTAAAAAACTTTTCTAAATTATCTTTTAACTCTTTTGCTACTTTTTCTTCATCCTCACTTTGAAAAAACGAATCGCACAATTTTTGTAAATCTTCTTTCATATCTTTATTTTTAGACATAAATCTATCCTCACTTTTTTACTAATATTCTTTGCTTAACATCATTATAACACTAGTTATAGACAAAATACGTCCACTTTATTAATATTGTTTAAAATTTTTTATTCACCTCTTTTATTTAAAACAACTTTCCGAAAAAGATCTATTTTCCTGAAAGTTTTAAATTTGAAACGATGAACAAGCAAAAACAACCGGAAAAGAATCAGTTCACGACTAGTTCTTCTCTGGTTGTTTTTCATACTAACGATTTTTCCGACTTAATTGATATGAGTACACCATAGGGATAAACACAATGGCGAGGATGACCAGCACCAAAACATAAGAAAGTGCGAATTGAAGTCCTGCTTCAAGTAGAAGGATCAACCCTCCGAGGACCCACAACTTCCCTGCCAAGCGATGGGTTTTGTGCCAGTTATCTTCACTCTGCAAGGTCCAAGGCAGACGGATTCCAACCGTGTGATTCACTTTTAGCTTAGGCATGTAATTGCCCATGATTATAAAGATGAGACCCAGCAGAACCGAAACAAAAACTGATGGATTGGTAGTAGATCCTAGCGCCTTGCTATAGATGAGATAGGAGGTACTTAAGGAAACGATTGGGGTCAACCAGTAAATCGCTCTGATCATTTTTTCATTCATAGCGCTATTCTTAGAATCGCGACCGATCATAAAGATCATAAACAGATGCACCATGAGATCGAAAATAGGAAGACCAAACACAACCAGGGGTTTCGATTGGAAGTTATTGGCCTGGCCAGCAAAATTGAAGTGAATCGGGATTTGGTTAGGCAATTGCGACCAAATCATCAGCCCCCAAAGCATGGGGAAAAGGATTACCATAGAAGTTAATAGCAATAGTTTTTTATTCGTTTTCATCAGTAGAGTCTCCTTTCAAATCAACGAGCCAGACCATTAAATCCTCCAAGACAGAAGTATTGAGTTCATAGTAGATAAAATTCTTCTCTTTTTCCTCTCGAATTAAATCTGCCTGCTTGAGGAGGCTTAAATGATGGGAAATGGTCGCTCCTGCTACATCAAAGTGGCCAGCGATATCACCAGCAGATAATTTCCCTTCTTTTAGCAACTCCAAGATACTTCTTCTTATCGGATTTGATAAAGCTTTGAATGTTTGCGCAAAATTCATTCTCTATCTCCTTTAAACTATTTAGATATCTTTCTAAATAGATTGTACAACTCCACTATCATTTTGTCAACTCTATTTAGAAAAAAATCTAAATAGTTTCTGTTGTAAAAAAATATCAGACCTAAGACCGATTCTTATAAGCAGCGTCTTTCCTTAAGTTTTCTTTAAGAAATCAGACTTATAATAAAACCATCAAATGAAGACCTCCTAACTTTGTTTGATAGAAAATCCTAAACTTTTTCATAATAATCTCCCTATAAGAGCCACCAAAACCGGTGGCTTTTTCTACGTACCTTAGTGAGTCAAGTCCATTCGGGACGCAGACGATCTTAGGTACGTTGATGCAGTTCGAACGCTAGTGAGAACTACGTTCCTTAGAAAATTGAATGAGGTGAACTCGGAGAGTTCAACCGAATTTAGAGATATTGATGCAGTTCGAACGCTAGTGAGAACTACGATCCTTATTTTTTAGTGAGTTAAATCCATTCGGGACGCAGTTTTGACTGCAGACGGACCAGTCCTTCTTTTCCATTTGTATAAATACTCCAATTTATGTTCAATCTATGTTATAATGAAGAGAATTTTTAGCTGAGGAGGTTTTATGAAAAAAACGCACTCTATGTTATTCATCCCGGGCATCATTATGCTTGGGATTGTTTTACGAGCACCATTTACAACACTTCCGACGGTCTTGTCTGATATCGCTACTGGTTTAGGAGTAGACGTGAGCTCTCTGGGTCTATTGACCAGCCTGCCACTTCTGACCTTTGCTATTTTCTCACCTTTTGCGATTCAATTTGCTAAAAAGCTAGGGATCGAGCGGCTCTTCTTTCTTGTCTTAATCGTGATTACGGTCGGATCCGCTATCCGGATCATCAATCTTCCCTTCCTCTATTTGGGGACTATCCTGATTGGTGCGGGAATCTCTTTTATTAATGTTCTACTTCCAAGCTTGATCCAGGCAAATAGACCAAAGCAACTCGGTATTTTAACCACTTTATACATCACTTCTATGGGGATGTCTACAGCGATTGCATCTTCTGTGGCTGTTCCCATTACCCAAGCCACTTCTTGGCAAGGGCTGGTCAACATCTTAACTGTCGTGTGTGCACTGGCTTTACTTATCTGGATCCCCAATCTTCGCTATAACCACCATCTTAAAAAGACGACTACGAGTGAATCTAGTAGTAAGTGGTATACCAATAAATACGTTTGGGCTATCATGATTTTTGGAGGACTTCAGTCCCTACTTTTCTATACAAGTATGACCTGGCTTCCGACTATGGCTGTTCAAGCTGGGGTTTCACAGGTTGAATCTGGCCTTCTTGCTACGGTTTATACTCTTATTAGCCTTCCCTTTTCCTTGACTATCCCAAGTTTAACCACACGGTTGTCCGATCATAACCGACGCTTGATGCTGACGATTGTTGTCGGAGCAGGGATTCTAGGAGTAGCCATGCTCTTAATTCCGACGAGCAACTTCTTCTACTGGCTCCTTCTAAATATCCTTATTGGAAGTTCCGTTAGCTCGCTCTTCCCCTACCTCATGGTTGCTTTCTCCATGAAATCGAGCACACCTGAAAAAACGGCCCAACTTTCTGGCCTTGCTCAAACAGGCGGCTATGTCTTTGCGGCCTTTGGTCCCATCCTCTTTGGGTATAGTAAATCGATCTTCCACTCATGGACACCGGCGGTCCTCATGTTGCTGGTCTTAACCATCATCATGGCATTCGCCCTCTATCAAGTTGAAAAAGTCGATAAAATCTTATAATGATGGTCTGGCTGGAAGTTTCTCTTCCAGCTTTTTTTGTGCCTACAAAAAAAGAACTAGGCACTAGGCCTAGTTCAATAGTTTTTTATCCGTTAAATGAAATATGCACGTGGTCGTTGTGGTTTGCTGTGTCATCACCACGGTCTGGCATTTGATTCCAAGTGTTAGCTGGTCCGTAGATATTATTTACTGGCATATAGAATTGTTGTTTCCAGATAATATATGAGATACCTGCACGGTCCATGTTATCAATCGCATATTGCGCAACTTGATCTCCAAGTTCTGAATTTGTAGGAACCATAACGTCTACTGCAAGTCCTTTACCATGGTCATCTGGATCTCCTGCACGGTAACCACCGATGTTGGTGATGCCGAATTTCGCTGCAACTTCTTGACGGAAAGCTTCAGCCTGTGGTTGAAGGTTTGGATCAGTTGGAATAGTATTTCCACTTGTTGGAGTTGATGCTAACGGTTGTACTTCAGGTGTGGCTGGAGTTTCTGCTGCTGGTTGAGCAGCCGGAGCTTCTTCTACTGCAGGAGCAGTTGGCGCTTCTGCTGGAGTTTCTGCTGCTGGCGCTTCTTGAGGAGCAGTTGGCGCTGCTTGGTTTTGAATTTCAACATTCACAGCTGGAGCACCGTAGCTTGGTGTTTCTGGAACAACTGGTTGTGCTGGAGTTTCTGCTGCTGGAACTTCAACAACAGGAGCTTCAGCTGGTTGCGCTGGGGCTTCTTCTACTGAAGGAGCTGCTGGAGTTTCTGCTGCTGGCGCAACTGGTACAGCTTTGTTATCTTCATTCACTGGTTTTGACAGATCGTTTACAGCGACTGTTTGGTCAGCAACTGTCAATTGGTTCGTTGTCAAGTCAGCACTTGCAACTGTTGCGTCTGTCGAACCTACTTGAGGAGTTTGGATTTCAACTGAAGTTACTTCTTTTTGATCGTTTACTGTTGTTTTCAAAACAGTACCTGGGTAGATCAAATCCATGTTACTGATATTGTTCAAGTTTGCCAACACATGAACATCGATTCCAAGCGCTTCTGCGATTGAGCTCAATGTATCACCGTATTTAACAGTATAAGTTTGTTGGTTTTCACCACTTTGTTGGATATCATGTTTGATTTCATCTACTGAACGAGCTACCCAATCTTCGAGTGTTTCTGCAGTGGCTTTTGTAAATGGAATCACTGCAAGAGCTACTGTTGAAG
>OGIV01000434.1_pt1 | contig 31921 bp, 23 predicted proteins | sample 1571861 | NCBI WGS metagenome assembly OGIV01 (sample SAMEA2582099, study PRJEB24529) | metagenome | biome: Human gut stool | place: China | collected 2011 | reverse complement strand
TCAAGACCCATCTGGCAAACCTGCCCATCTACTACGAGTACAAGGCAGACGGCATTGGCTCCACCGATGCCATCAAGGGCACCTATCTGGACAACTACAAGCAGATCTGGGATCTGTACATCACCGATTCCACCTGCGATCCCAAGCTGCTGGCTTCCAAGACCGGCAACGATGCTGTTGCTGAGTTTGTGGGCAAGAAGGCTGTGTTCTACCAGAACGGCACCTGGGCTTACGGCGACGTGAAGGATCTGGGCGACGACAATCTGGGTATGCTGCCCATTTACATCGGTGTGGACGGCGAGGAGAATCAGGGTCTGTGCACCGGTTCCGAGAACTTCTGGTGTGTCAACAACGCCGCTTCTGAGGCTGACATCCAGGCTACTCTGGACTTCCTGTACTGGTGTGTCACTTCCGACAAGGGCACCTCTGCCATGGCAGACGACATGGGCTTCGTGATTCCCTTCAAGAAGGCTAAGGCTTCCACCAACCCCCTGATCGCCATTGCTAACCAGTATGTGGCCGATGGCAAGACCAGTGTTGACTGGTGCTTCTCCACCATGCCTTCTGAGGAGTGGAAGAACGGCGTGGGCAGCGCTCTGACTGCATACGCAGCAGGCACCGGCAAGTGGGACGCTGTGGTCACCGCATTTGTGGATGGCTGGGCCAAGGAGTACAAGCTGGCAAACGGCTAAGCCCTGATCGGAGATCTTCCTAAGAACTGAAGTAGGAGGCGGGCGAAAAGTTCGCCCGCCTCTTTTCTTTTTTGTCCAACTGCTTCCTCAGGAGGTATATCATGCAAAAAGCCATCAGTAAATACTGGCCGGTATTTGTGCTGCCTACACTGGTTGCCTTTATCATCGGCTTTGTCTGGCCCTTTATCTGGGGCACTTATCTGTCCTTCCAGCGGTTTACCACTGTTTCCAAAACCACCTTTGTGGGCATTCAGAACTACATCTCGGTATTTCAGGATGCTACTTTCCTGCACGCCTTCGGCTTTACTGCGGTCTTTACCGTGGTGAGCACCGTGCTCATCAACGTATGCGCCTTTGCCATTGCGCTGGTGCTGACCCGCGGCATCCGGGGCACCAACCTGTTCCGTACCGTGTACTTTATGCCCAACCTGATCGGCGGCATTCTGCTGGGCTACATCTGGCAGATCCTGCTCAACGGTGTGCTGGCAAACCTGCAGAAGCCCCTGCTGGCACTGGATGCCAAGGCCGGTTTTGTCGGTCTGGTCATCCTGATGTGCTGGCAGCAGATCGGCTACATGATGATCATCTATGTGGCCGGCCTGCAAAGCGTGCCCGGCGACCTGATCGAGGCCGCTAAGATCGACGGTGCCAACGACCGCGAGATCCTGTTCAAGATCAAGATCCCCATGGTCATGCCCAGTGTGACCATCTGCACCTTCCTGACCCTGACCAACAGCTTCAAGCTGTTCGACCAGAACGTGGCTTTGACCGCAGGTGAGCCCGCCAACGCCAGTGAAATGCTGGCACTGAACATCTACAACACCTTCTACGGCCGCTCCGGTGCGCAGTGGAAGGGCATCGGTCAGGCAAAGGCTGTGGTGTTCTTCCTGATCGTGGTAGTCATCTCGCTGGTCCAGCTCCACTTTACCCGCTCTAAGGAGGTGCAGCAGTAATGTCGAAACAGAAAAGAACTTTGGATGTCATCCTTGCTGTTGTAATGGTGCTTCTCTGCCTGCTGTGGATCTACCCCATCGTGCTGATCCTGCTGAACAGCTTAAAGACCGAGGGCAGCTTTACCACCTCCACGGTGTTCCGTCTGCCCACCGCCGAAACCTTTGCCGGTCTGCGCAACTACGTTTACGGCGTGACCAAGATGAACTTCCTCTCCAGCATGGGTTACAGCCTTCTGATCACCATCACCAGTGTGGTGCTGATCCTGCTGTGCTGCTCCATGACCGGCTGGTACCTGACCCGCGTGAACAACAAGCTGAGCAAGTTCATGAACCTGCTGATCGTGTTCTCCATGGTCGTACCCTTCCAGATGGTCATGTTCACCCTGTCCAAGACTGCTGACCGGCTGAAGCTGAACACCCCGTGGAACATCTGCATCATCTATCTGGGCTTCGGCGCCGGTCTGGCCGTGTTTATGTTCACCGGCTTTATGAAGAGCGTGCCCATGGAGATCGAGGAAGCTGCCATGATCGATGGCTGCAATCCCATCCAGATCTTCTTCAAGATCGTGTTCCCCATCCTGAAGCCTACCATGATCTCCACCGCCATTCTGGAGACGATGTGGGTCTGGAACGACTACCTGCTGCCCACTCTGGTGCTGGATATCAAGAAGTACCGCACCATCCCCATGGCGATCCAGTATTTCCGCGGCGGCTATGGCCGTGTGGAGCTGGCTCCCATGATGGCCTGCATCATCATCGCCATCATCCCCATCATCATCCTGTACATGACCTGCCAGAAATACATCATTGAGGGTGTTGTTGCAGGCGCTGTCAAGGGTTAAGGAGGAGTTCACCATGCGAGCATGCGGCATTCTGATGCCCGTTTTTAGTCTGCCGGGGCCCTTTGGCATCGGCACGCTGGGGAAAGAAGCCTTTTCGTTCGTGGATTTTCTGGCCCGTGCAAAGCAGACCTATTGGCAGATCCTGCCCATCGGCCCCACCGGCTACGGTGACAGCCCCTACCAGAGCTTTTCCGCCTTTGCCGGGAACCCCTACTTTATCGATTTCCGTGTCCTGCACGAGCAGGGCTATCTGACCGCTGATGAGATTCCCGCTGAGGTTCCGGTTGGACCGGTGGACTACGGCGTGCTCTACCAGCAGCGCCCGGTGGTGCTGCAAAAAGCCGCTGACCGTCTGCTGGCTGCAGCCAGCGTGGAGTACAAAGACTTCTGCACGGCACAGAGCTTCTGGCTGGACGATTACGCCCTGTTCATGGCCATCAAGGCCGAACAGGGACAGGCAGGCCTGTGTGACTGGCCGGATGACCTGCGCACCCGCCAGCCCGCTGCCGTAGCCGCTGCCAGGGAGCGTCTGGCCGGGCAGGTGGATTATTTCAAGGCGGTGCAGTTCTTCTTCTACACCCAGTGGAACGCCCTGAAAGCCTATGCCAACGGCAAGGGAATCCAGCTGGTGGGCGATATCCCCATCTACGTCAGCCCGGATTCCAGCGATCTGTGGACGCGGCCGGAGCTTTTCCAGACCGACGGCCAGACCCACCTGACGCAGGTGGCAGGCTGCCCCCCGGATGCCTTTGCGGCAGACGGTCAGCTCTGGGGCAATCCGCTCTACGACTGGCCCCGCCACAAGGCCGAGGATTTTGCCTGGTGGAAGCGCCGGATGCAGCACGCTACTTCGATTTATGATGTCGTGCGCATCGACCACTTCCGTGGTTTTGAGAGCTACTACGCCATCCCTGCCGGAAACAAGACGGCGGCAGGCGGCCACTGGGAAAAGGGGCCGGATCGTGCTTTCATCAATGCCATCCACGAGACCCTGGGTCAGGGCGGCATCATTGCAGAGGATCTGGGATACCTGACCCCTGAGGTCAAGACCATGCTGGCTGCCAGCGGCTATCCGGGCATGAAGATCATGCAGTTTGCCTTTGACAGCCGGGAACCGGGCAACTATCTTCCCTACACCTACCCTCACAACAGCGTGGTCTACACCGGCACCCATGACAATGTGACCACCGAAGGCTGGCGGCAGTCTGCCAGCCCCGAGGATGTCCACTATGCCTGCCGTTACCTGCGCTGCCTGCCCGAGGATCTGACAGAGGCCATGATCTGCGCCTGCCTTGCCAGTGTTTCGGATATGGCCATCATCCCCATGGCCGACTGGCTGCATCTGGGCGCGGAGGCCCGCATCAACACCCCCAGCACCCAGGGAGCCAACTGGCAGTGGCGGCTGGACACCCCGCTTACCAGTCTGCTGGCCGAGCATATTGCCGATCTGACAGCACTGTATGACCGGGCTCCGGCTGCGGCAGACCGCTAAAACGTTCCTTCTTCTTTTCTCCCCATACACAGACGGCAGGCCCCAGCCCCTCCTTTCCGGAGGAACTGGTGCCCGCCGTCTCTTTTTGCATTATTTTTCAATTTTCACACAACATTTTTTCGCCGCATCCCGCGCAGGACATTCCATATATTTCCGCGCAGAACCGTTTCTTTTTTACAAAACGGCCACAGTATCTTCACAATTCTTTCGCATTTGGGGTTTCATCGCTCTCTTGTTGTTTTTGGGCAATTATGCTATAATCCAATTAGCTTCATATCCGCCTTTGCGCGGATTTTACGAACGAAAGGAGTTTTCCACCATGGAATTTACCTATCAGAGCACGATGCAGCTGCCCGCATCCTATGCGGTTCTCTCCGAAGATGAAATGGTCTACACCGTTGGCGGCGCTTTTGAGCTGAATATCAACGCGCAGGATGTCCTGAATTTCACCGTCAATGTCGGTGTCAATCTGGTACGTATGCTGGGTCAGGCTGCCATCAGCAACACCATTGCCGGTATCATTGACATGCGGAACGATGGTCTGACCACGATGGGTGCCATTGAGCATTATTGGGGCCGCCAGACTCCCGTAGGCAAGACCATGACTGTGGTTGCTGCCGGTTTTGCAGGCGTTTATGTCTACTACTGGGCTAGGTCTGCTATTGAGAGCTTCCTGTCCATCTACAACGATATGCGGAATATCTACAACGAGAGCGAAGCCAAAAATCAAGCACAGGCCGCAGGTACAGCAGCTCTGGCCGCCTGAGTAAATCTTTGAAAGGAGCCTTTTATGGAAAACTTGCGTATGCCTGCATCTTATGCAACGCTTCCGGAAGAAGAGCTGCCGGAGATCTTTGGCGGCGGAGAACTGGGAGATGCATTGGACAGCTTTACGGATAACCTCCACCTGGACGATTTCTTCTTTCAGGGGGGGATCCTCTCCATCTCCATCTCGTTTGTGCCTCTGCTCCTGTTCAATGTTGTTGTTTCCGGCTACCGGTTTGTAGAGAACATTTACAAGAACCTGTCCAACTGGTTCGGTTATCACGATGATACCTTCTCTGCCGTTTCTAGTTTCACGGATGAAATGCGCCAAAAACAGCAGCAGCGCGGTATCTGAGTCCTTTTCCCTAATGTAAAACGCCGATTGGAAGTCATCTTCCAGTCGGCGTTTGTTGTATAATGAAAAGGGGCTATTTTGCAACAGCCCCCTTTTTTAGTTTCTATCATTACCCTTCCGCTCCGGAGGCCTACCTTATTGCAGCATTTACCCGGGCAACAAAAATGTAAAAACAAGAATGGGCGAAAAAACATTGACCGCAGCATGGATTACCCAGCCATACAAAATGCTTCCACGGGCTTTTTTTAACGAAAGCCATCCTAAGGCATAGCCTATTCCGCCCGTCAGGGATACGATGAGGAACATGGCGAGGAGATTCTTGTCTGGCAACGCAGCGATGTGAACCATGCCAAAAATGAGAGCTTGCAGGGCGTTTCCTATGGTTTCTCCCCATTTATTGCACAACCGTTTGCAGAGAAACCCACGAAAGAGAATTTCTTCCGATAAGGAAGTCTGCACGACAGCCCAGATCAAGATGACAGTAAATGTTTCGATGCTCCACCCGGTTTGTCGAAATGCGTCCACTGTAAATCCTTGATAATTCAAATTGCCAGATCGATAGAGCCACAGATAGGGTAAAAATAGTACCACTAAAAATCCCACAAGGATACAAAACATGATCTTCAAAGGTGGGGTAGGAGCAGTTTTGAGCCCCAGCCATTTGAAAAAACCGGTGGCCCTTTTCTGTGTCAGAAGATACCACACAAAAGGAATACTTAGAAAAATCAAAAGCTGTAAAACTGCACTTATGATCTGGTTAAGCAAAATCATACCATTTCTCCGTCATTGGGCTTTGTTTCCTCATCCATCCGGAAAATGCAGCCGGGTGGTCAACGCTATTATACTACGACGTCCATGGAAAGTATACACCAGTTCAAAATTGAATAATTAAGCTTCCATCCTGGATGCTTCCCTGAATTTAGAGGGAGGCATCCATTTTGTTTTCGCTTGGGTCCTGCTGTTATTGTAATAGTTGATATAATCAGCCCTTGGGTTGACGGAAACCGTTTAAACGCTTTATTCAGCATATCTTTAATTTGTTCCATGTTCGGGCTGGTGGAGAGATTGTAAGAAACAATCTCATTTGTGTTCATGCAGTTTCTCTATTTGATGCCCCTGCCAGAACTTTCGCAACCAATTCATACTTTTCTTCTGCCATCCATACCTTGTTCTGATTCTTATGTCGCAGAGCTTCTGAACCACAGGCTTTTTCTATACGTGCCCATTTTTGTATCGTTACTCGGAAACTATGTTCACTTATGCCTGTGGGTGTTTCTGGCCATTTCCCTTGTTGATACAATCTAACACACATCCTTTTGTATTCATAACTGTATCGCATAAAAATACCCCCAACACTGGATATCCAGTATTGGGGGTACATATCATCGGAGTGTGAAGCTCTTTTTGTTTGGCCGGATCCAGATGTTCAAATGACCCGCAGGGCCCCCTGCTCCCGCAGACGGAGCAGATAGCAGCTGCCCGCACCGAACACCTTTTCCATGGCATTGTGATACTTTGCCGTCAGTACACCGGACACAAACGCCTGAATGGTCCCTGCAAAGCCGCCGCCCTGCATCCGCCAGGCTCCCCCCTGCCCCTCCAGCAGAGTCTGACTGAGGGCAAGCGCCACCGAGAGCCCCTGATGCCGCACATCGGTGGAGCAGTAAACGTTCTGGCACAGGGCAAAAGAGGCATGTCCGCTTTCCAGAATCAGCTGCAGGAAGGCATTGAAATCCCCGCTGACCAGGGCATTCCGCTGGGCCAATGCGCGGGCATTCTCCTCAAAATAATGGACCGCACGCAGAACAGCACGATCCCCGCAGGCCCTGCGCAGGCGTGGCAGAGCCGTCCAGAACTCCTGCTCCTTGACCTGTCCCAATACCCTACCGCCCAGACAGGCCGCCACCGATTCCATCTCGTGCCGGATGGCCGCAAATTCACCGGTCAGCTCACTGTGGCTCCCCCGGGTATCGGTCACACAGAGGGTCATGCCCGCCGGGAGCAGCCCTGCCGTGTGGATCTTTTCTATCCGGGGCTTTTGGGGATCAGCAAAATCCGCAAAGATGACCCCGCCCACGGCACTGGTCAGCTGATCCAACAGGCCGCTGGGTTTTCCAAAATATGTATTTTCTGCATACTGGCAGATCTTCGCCAGCTCCGGCGCTGTCAGCCTGCAGCCATATTCCCCGTTCAGGATGGCCGCCATTCCCATTTCAAAAGCCGCCGAGCTGGAAAGCCCACTGCCCCGGAGCACATCGCTGGCGGTATAGGCATCGAAGCCACCCACCATCTTTCCTTGTGCCCGGAAGCCTTCCGCAATGCCCCGGATCAGGCTGGCCGAATGGGTGCTCTCGCCCTGCTGGGGCTCGGCCTCGCTCAGGTCAATGACATCCAGCTTGTTGAAACCTCGGGATTTGACCCGGATAAAACCGTCGTCACTGGGGGATGCCACTGCGACCAGATCCAGCGTCACCGCTGCTGCAAGCCCATACCCGTGCTGATGATCGGTATGGTTGCCGCCCAGCTCCGCCCGGCCCGGAGCCGAGTAGACATGCACCTGCCGCCCGGGGCCATAGTACAGCTCAAACTGTTCCAGCGCGGCGGCATACCGCTGCCGCTGGCGGGCCAGCACCGCCGGTTCTGTGCCATAGAGCGTGCAGAGCGCTTCGTCCCACTGCCCCGCAAGGATCTCCCGTCTGAGTTGTGCACTGGTCGCCATGGCCATTCCTCCTCCACAAACGTTCTCCGCAAAGTCCGTGCATGAAGGCTCCATGCACTTGGGTTAGCCTTATTGTACTTCATTCCGCCCTCTTTTGCAATTTGAATCCGCAAAAAATCCAATTTCGGCGCGAAAGCCAAAGTTTCGGATGTACTTTTGTTGAATTTGCAGATACAGTTATGATATACTGGAATCAAGAATGCGGTCAACTGGAGGAAACGATCATGGCAGATGTCTACAAGCAGTCCTTCAAGCAGAATTACACCAATAATATTGAATTATCCATCTTCAACTGTGGTCTGGAACGCTGTGCCCCGGGCCAGACCTGGGGCCCCGGTATCCGGGATCACTACCTGATCCATCTGGTGGTCTCGGGCAAGGGCACCTTTGAAGTGGGCGGCAAGACCTTTGAGGTCGTGCCGGGGGATCTGTTCTTTGCCCGGCCCAGTCAGCTCATCCGCTACTCTGCCGATGAGCAGCAGCCCTGGGAGTACAGTTGGGTCGGCTTCAACGGTGCCTGCGCTCACAAACTGGCGGCACAGCTGCCCTTTACCGATACTGCTCCTGTGCACCACACGCAGGACCCGGAGGGAATGCGGGCAGCCCTGACCAACATCTATTCTTCCCGTGGGTTAGAGCCTCAGGATGAGGCTGCCATGGTGGGGTACCTCTACCTGTTCATCTCTGCCCTGATGAAGGAGACCAGCGAGACGCGCCCCCACAACGCTTCCTCCTCCAATCAATATGTACTGAATGCCATCAAATACATCCAGTTCAACTATTCGCACGACATCTCCATTGATGATGTCGCCAAGAGCGTGGGCGTTTCCCGCAGTCATCTGTACCGGGTGTTTATGCTCAATGTGGGCAAGAGCCCCATCGATTATCTGACCGAATACCGCATCAACGAAGCCTGCAAGCTGCTGAGGGCCGGCAACCTTTCCATTGCAGAGGTTGCCATCTCGGTGGGCTTCTTTGACCAGTTCTATTTTTCCCGGGTCTTCAAGCGGGCCAAGGGGATGCCGCCCAGCAAATACATTGCCGCCCAGAGCGAAAATGCAGATGCCCCCGCTTCGGAAGAAGCCTGACCCAATCCCATTCCAAAGGAGAATTTCCATGCCCTTACAAAAAAATCAGGTGCTGACCCTGACCATTGAGCGCCTGTCCAACGATGGCAGCGGCGTTGCTCACAGCCCGGACGGCGAGGCTGTCTTCATACCCGGCACCGCCCCCGGTGACGTTGCCGCCATCCGCATCGTTAAAGATTGCGGCCGCTACGCTTTCGGTATTCTAGATGCCATTCAGACTCCCTCGCCTGACCGTATCCCGGTAGATTGTGCAGTGGCCGGCCCCTGCGGTGGCTGCAGCCTGCGGCATCTGGATTATGCCGCTGAACTGCGCGCTAAGGGCGAAAGCGTTACCGATGCTTTCCGCCGCATTGGCGGGCTGGATGTACCCGTGCTGCCGCCCCTCCCCTCCCCCGAGATCGACCGCTACCGCAATAAGGTTCAATTCCCGGTGGGCCGTGATAAGAACGGCAAGCCCTGCATCGGTTTCTACGCCGGGCGCACCCACCGCATTGTTCCCTGCCCCGACTGCAAGCTGCAGCCGGATGTGCTGAACGAGATCGGCAATACCCTCTGCGATTTCTTTGCCGCCCACAACATCCAGCCCTACGATGAGCAGACGGGCAAGGGGCTGGTTCGTCATGTGTTTCTGCGCCGGGGTGTCCACAGCGGCCAGATCATGGTCTGTCTGGTCTGCACCCGGGCAAAGCTGCCCCACGCAGAGGAGCTTTGCCGCGCACTGACTGCGCAGTTTTCCGATATCGCCACCATCCTGATCAATGTCAACGCCAGAAACACCAATGTGATCCTGGGCAGCGAGACCCACACCCTGTACGGTCCCAGGTTCATCGAGGACACTCTCTGCGGCGTTCCGGTGCAGCTGGGCCCGTTGTCGTTCTATCAGGTCAACACTCTGGCCGCTGAGCAGCTCTATGGCATTGCTGCAGAATATGCTCAATTGACCCCGGATGACCTGCTGCTGGATCTCTACTGCGGCATGGGCACCATTGGCCTGTCCATGGCAGACCATTGCCGGGAGCTCATCGGCGTGGAGATCGTGCCTGAGGCCATCGAAAGTGCCAAGGCCAATGCTGCCCGCATGGGTGATGCCATAGCCGCAAAGAGCCGCTTCTTCTGCGCTGATGCCGGTAAGGCCGCCTCTCAGCTTGCCGCCGAGGGCCTGCACCCGGATGTTGTGATGCTCGACCCGCCCCGCAAAGGCTGTGACGAAGCAACCCTTTCCGCTGTCGTCACCATGTCCCCCCGCCGGGTGGTCTATGTCAGCTGCAACCCCTCCACCGCCGCCCGGGATGCCAAGTGGCTGGAAGAGCATGGGTATCGGGCAGAAAAGGTGCAGCCGGTGGACCTTTTCCCGAGGACGAGGCATTGCGAATGTGTCATTGCACTTTCCAAGGGCGAGATCGACTCCAAAAAAGTCCGTGTAGAGTTCTCTTTGGAGGGCATGGACACTTCAGGATTGCAAAAGGGTGCGACCTATCCTGAAATCAAGGCCCGTGTGTTGGAACAGACTGGGCTGAAGGTTTCTTCCCTGTATATCTCGCAGGTCAAGCAGAAATGCGGTCTGGAGGTACGGGAGAACCACCACAAGGCGAAGTCCGAAAATGTGAAGCAGCCTCAGTGTCCGAAGGAGAAAGAGGATGCGATTGTGGAGGCTCTGCGGCATTTTCAGATGATTTGATAAGTTGAAGCAACCTGCTGATGCTGAATAGGAGGCATCGAATGTCAAAATTAAACATTGATCAAAAAAGCGTGCGGGCACTTTTCAGTGAGAAGAAGGCTGATTTCCTCATTCCGGATTATCAAAGGCCTTACGCCTGGGGAGAAAAGGAATGCCAGACTCTTTGGGATGACCTATTCTTATTTGCATTTCCTGATAATGACTGCGACAAATTCAACAGTGACAGCGATGAGTATTTTCTCGGCCCCATCGTCACATTTAAAAATGATGACGGTAAAATGGAGATTATTGACGGACAACAGCGCCTTACGACATTGATGCTGTTGCTTCGAGCTTTCTATGAAAAATATGGAAGCATGAAGAACGATAAAGCTGTAAAGACCAGCAAGTTCATTGAGCAGTGCATCTGGAAAACCGATGAGTTTGGTGACCCGGACAAGTCAGCATTGAAAATCGACTCAGAAGTCGCCACCGACAAGGAAAAGGGCGAATTTCTGAATATCCTGAAAACAGGAATCTTGTCTGATTGCGAAAAGAGCAGCTACGCCAATAACTATCGCTTTTTTCAGCAAAAGATCGTAGACTTTCTGAATACTTACCCAGACTGGTTTTCCTTCTTTCCGATTCGGATCATGAACAACTGTATTTTGCTCCCGATTGAAGCAGAATCTCAGGACACCGCTTTGCGAATCTTCTCGACATTGAATGACCGCGGAAAGCCACTGTCTGATGCAGATATCTTCAAGGCGCAATTTTACAAGTATTACTCTGCCAAAGGCGAGCGGGAAGTCTTTATCCAAAAGTGGAAGGACCTCGAGGTACTGTGTGATTCTATTTTCCATCCTATTACCGGCACTCCGATGGATGAGCTTTTCACACGGTATATGTACTATGAACGTGCAAAGCAAGGCATCAAATCCTCGACAACGGAGGCGCTGCGCAAATTCTATGAGCGGAATGCTTACAGCTTGCTAAAAAATGACCAGACTTTTGAAAATCTGATCGATCTTGCAAATTTCTGGAATGATGTGCAGAATCAAAATGTTGAGCGCTTCTCTGACCGAGTTCTTCGCAGGCTCTTTGTTCTGAACTACGCTCCCAACGGTATGTGGACCTATTTTGTTTCGGTCTATTACATGGCCAATCGGGATTCTGATGGTCTACTGAACGACGATCGTTTCTATAGCTTTCTTAACAAAATCACCGCATTCATCTGGGCATATGCCGTTACAAATCCGGGCGTAAATGCACTGCGCACTCCCATTTTTGCAGAAATGATCAACATTGTAACCGGGCAACCTGTTCGGTTTTCTGACTATTTGTTTGATACGCAGAAATTGCAGAACGCTTTTGACAACTATACCTTCAGCAACAACCGCGCGATCACAAAGGCCATGCTGACATGGTGGGCATTCCAGAACTCCTCCCAGGAGCTCTTGTCCCTTGAAAGTGTACTTGAGATCGAGCACATCTACGCACGCAACCGCCAGGAAAAGGAGCACTCGCTTTCCAATCCGAGAAATGTTGAAAGCCTTGGCAACAAGGTGTTGTTGGAAAAGCGCATCAATATCCGCGCTTCTGATTATCGCTTCAGCGATAAGGTCAAGTACTATACCGGTTTTGAAAACAACCGGAAGCAGAAAAAAGAGGGTACAAAAATCAAGGAGCTTACTGACCTCGCTGCGAATGCCACAGATTTTACCGAATCTGACATTGTAGAGAGAAACGCCAAAATCATCCTCAACTTTATCACCTTCATGCACAACAACGATCTTCTATGTGAAGATTAAATCCTTCTATGATCGATGCCCGTCTGGTTTTCAGGCGGGCATTTTCTTTTGCCGGAATATGGTGTTTATACTTTTATCGTGGTACAATAGATGCAAGAATCATTCTTCAGGAAAAGCAGCCTTCCATCCAATTTATAGGACACCCATTGTTGTAAAATCAGGATGTCCACCCATCACAGAAAATAAGGAGCAATCCATGCCAAACGATAAGATCACCGCCGTAGGTGCCAATATTGCCGAAAAAGCCGCCATGATCTGGAACGTGGCCGATATGCTGCGGGGGCCGTTCAAGCCCCACGAGTACGGTCTGGTCATTCTGCCCATGACCGTGGTAAAGCGGTTCCATGACTGCCTGCTGCCCACCCATCAGGCAGTGCTGGACACCTACGAAAAGGTGAAAAAGCTGCAGGTCATCGACGGCTTTTTGCAAAAGGCCTCCGGCTACCAGTTCTATAACACCAGCCGCTTCACCTTCGAGACCCTGCTGGCAGACCCGGACAACATTGAGTCCAACTTCCGGGATTACCTGTCCGGCTTCTCCGCCAACGCACAGGACGTGCTGGCAAAGTTCGACTTTGACAACATCATCAAGCGGATGGTGGAAAGCAACGCCCTCTACCTCGTTATCAAGGAGTTCGGCTCCGAGAAGGGCTATCTTGGCCCGGACAAGATCAGCGCCGTGGACTGCGGCTACATCTTTGAGGACTTGGTGCGGCGGTTCTCTGAGAGCTTTGGCGAGGAGGCCGGAGCGCACTTCACCAGCCGGGACATCATTTACCTGATGACCGACCTGCTGCTGTCCGAAGCCGACCTTGACACCAGCAGCATGACCGTTTACGATATGGCGATGGGCACCAGCCAGATGCTGAGCTGCATGGAAGAACGCATCCACGAGCTGAACAGCGACATTGAGGTGACTTGCTTCGGACAGGAGTTCAACCCCTCCACCTTTGCCATCGCCAAGGCGGACATGATGATCCGGGGCGGCGACCCCAACAATATGCGGTTCGGGGATACTCTGTCGGAGGATCAGTTCCCCGGGTTCACCTTCCAGTACATCATCTCCAACCCTCCCTTCGGCATCGACTGGAAGCGGGAGCAGAAGGCAGTGGAAGCCGAGGCCGCCCGGGGCGAGATGGGGCGTTTTGCCCCCGGTCTGCCCAAGATCAGCGATGGTCAGCAGCTTTTTGTGCTGAACGGCCTTGCCAAGCTGGCAAACAAGGGCAAAATGGCGATCATCCAGAACGGCTCTCCCCTGTTCAGCGGCGATGCCGGCAGCGGGCCCAGCAACATCCGGCAGTATATTCTGGAAAACGACTGGCTGGACTGCATTATCCAGCTTTCCACCGATATGTTCATGAACACCGGCATCTCCACCTACATCTGGGTGCTCAGCAAGGATAAGCCCGCCCACCGTGCAGGCAAGGTGCAGCTTATTGACGCCAGCCACTGCTTTGAGCCTCGCCGCAAGAGCATCGGCACCAAGCGCAACGACATCACCGATGCCTGCCGGGAGCTGATCGTCACCGCCTACGGCGAATTTGCCAACGGCAAGGTGTACGGCGACAAAAACGGTATCTACTGCGAGAGCAAGGTGTTCGAGAGCGTGGAGTTCGGCTACAACAAGATCGTGGTGGAGCGCCCCCAGCGGGACGAGGCGGGCAACATCATCCTGAAGCGCGGCAAGCCTGTGCCGGACACCAGCCTGCGGGACACCGAAAACGTGCCGCTGGTGCAGGATATTGACGCCTACTTTGCCCGGGAAGTTCTGCCCTACGCCCCCGACGCATGGATCGACCACAGCAAGACCAAGGTGGGCTACGAGATTCCCATGACCCGCTATTTCTACGAGTATCAGGCTCCGGAAGCCGTGGAGGATATCGTGGCGCGCATCACCGCACTGGAACAGGATATCTCCGCCGGGCTGGCAGAGCTGTTCCATAAGGAGGACGAATAATGGAACGGAAAAGTATGATTAAGGTTCGCGGTGGATTTAGTGACAGAGCCGGCATTGGCCCTTGTAACATCCAAATGCAAATTGATGATTTTGATGAAAGAACTCGGACATTTATTAGTAATAAACTCTACGATTTTTTGCAAGTAACATTCAACCATGAATGCGAAACTCGTAATATAAAGTACGGTCCTACAGATCAAAATCTTTCAAATATTTTCTGTAAAAATCTAATGCAGAATGTTTTTGCAGATTTAAATCATTTACCGCTTGGTTATCATTATGATTGGGAAAAGTTTTATTCCCGAATCGAAGAGGTTTTAATGGAGGCTCCTTATAACGAAGTTTTAGATTTGCTTTGGTATATTTGCAATTGGTTTGCCTTATCCACTAACAATTGTATCGATGTTTTTCAAGAGTGGTTCAATGAACTTTTCCAAAGTGAATATGTAGGTTACCGCTTTATATCTGGTGAAATCGTTCCTATTACAGATGAAATCGAAGTAAAAGAAATTGAACAAGCCTGCTGTACGCCTTTTGACGGCGCACGCAAACACCTTAAGAAGGCTCTCAACTTTTTATCTGACCGTGAACACCCAGACTATAAAAACTGCGTCAAAGAAAGTATCAGTGCCGTCGAAGCAACCTGCCGCATTATTGCAGAAAAAGACAGTGCTACTCTTGGTGAAGCATTAAAACTACTTGCTAAGCACGGACTAAAATTGCATCCTTGTCTTAACTCTGGAATTGATAAGCTTTACTCTTATGCCTGCGATCAAGGCGGCATCCGCCATGCTGAGCGTGAAACCGAAAGCACTGTCACTTTTGAGGAAGCTAAATTCATGATGGTTACTTGTAGTGCAATTGTCAACTATCTAGTTGCAGAATACGGAAAGCATGGTGCTGGAAATGCGTAAAATGAAAGACAGCGGCATTGAATGGATCGGGGAGATCCCAGAGGGGTGGAGAACCATAAACCCAAAAGCTCTCTTCACTCAGCGTAAAGACAAGGCACAGAAAGGCGAGCGCCAGCTTACCTCTAGCCAACAATATGGCATTCTTTATCAGGATGACTATATGGAGCTGACTGGCTCTAAAGTTGTTACTGTTGAAAAAGATTTTGATATTCTCAAACACGTCGAAGCTGGTGATTTTGTAATCAGTATGCGTAGTTTTCAAGGCGGACTGGAATACAGCACAAAATCCGGTGCTATTAGCTCCGCATACATTATGCTTGTTCCGAATCTTGAATTGGTTTACCCACGCTTTTATAGATGGCTTTTGAAGTCCTCAGTTTATATTGACGCCCTGCAACGAACCACAAATATGGTTCGTGATGGTCAGGCAATGCGTTATTCTAACTTTGCACAAGTCCGGCTTTTCACTCTTCCTCTTGATGAGCAAAAATCAAGAGCTGATTTTCTAGATTTAGAATGCTCAAGTATTGATAAAATACTTTTCAAAACCCGCTCCAGCATTGAGGAATACAAAAAGCTCAAGCAAGCAGTTATTACGCAAGCTGTTACCAAAGGCGTGCGCGGTGAGCGGGAGATGAAGGATAGTGGGGTTGAGTGGATTGGGGAGATTCCGAGGGAGTGGGATGTCACCAAAATCGGAAGAATTGGTCAAACTTCCAGCGGCGCAACTCCATTAAGAAGCAAAGAAACATCTTTTTTTGATGATGCAACTATCCGATGGGTTCGTACTCTTGATTTGAACGATGGGCTGGTTTATGATAGCTCTGAAAAAATAACCGAACTCGCTTTATCCATGTCTGCCTGTTCCATTATGCCAACAGGAACGGTTTGTGTTGCCATGTATGGTGGTGCAGGGACTATCGGAAAATGTGGTTTGCTGATGACACCTTGCGCAACAAATCAAGCAGTTTGCTCAATCATCTGCAATTCCAATGTTATTCTTCCAAAATTTTTATTAAACCAGTTACTCGCGTTAAAACCATATTGGATGAAATACGCTGTTGGAACACGCAAAGACCCAAATATCAGTCAGGATACTGTTGCCCGAATGAAAGTTCTAATTCCGCCTTTGAGTGAACAAAAAGAAATCGCCGCCTACCTTGACGCCAAGTGCGCCGAAATTGACGGGCTGATTGCAAAGAAGGAGCAGCTGGTAAAAGAGCTGGAAAGCTATAAGAAAAGTTTGATTTATGAGGTTGTAACGGGGAAACGGGAGGTGTAAAATACCTTATGAAGAAGAATTTTTGTATTTCCGCTTTAATATCCATTTTTATTGCGTTCATTCTTTTCTTTGTCTACTTGCTTCTTGACTATTTCAATATTCCGACTGCTATTGGAATTGAAGTTTCACGTTTCAATATGGATGCTCTCGGCATTATTGTAAACGCTGTGGTTGCCGTTGCTATTTTCGCATTAGGATATCATCTTGTGGAGCAATGGAATGTAAAGAAGTTAGCCAATCAAAAGGCTCTTGCTGAATCAGCACTATGCCGTTGTTACAAGTCCTGTCTATATTTTTCCAATTTACTTGAAAAATACTGCGACAAAAACAATCCTCTTACCTTTACAAATCATTCAGAGATGCTGGAATTCATTTCCTTGTTTGATACCCGTCCATTTGATGAAGAAACTATCATCCAGCAATATTTTTCAGAGGGTCTTCTAACAAAAGAGCAGGCCGACAACTATCTCTCAATTAAAGACGCATATAAGACTTTTGTTTTTCTAAAACTCAATCCCGACTTTAAGGACAGCCTTGCAACTTCTGTTAAAAATGTCCTTGAAGAACTCGTTCACAAAAACTTACCTTCTACTCAATCTTAGTCAACTACCTTTATAAACCGGAGGTGTAAAGTCATGAAAGATCCTAATGCTCCTAGAACGGGTGTATTGGAATGTGAAAAAGGTTCTGCTTCTTTTTATGTTGACGACTTTTCTTTTTGTATCATGAATAATATCATGAAAAAAGTCACCAACCGCTTCGGTGAAACATACAACGCAGCCGATTTTCTTTTCACATTAAAAAAGCAAGGCAATTTTCTTATTGGTTCTACCACTGATGGCAAATCTATTGCTATTTATGCAAAAAACTGTCTTGATAATATTCCTGTTTCAAGATGTACTTTTCGAACTTCAACATATATAATTCAAGACGCTATCTGTAATGAATCCTTTGGGTACTCTTTTGATGCAATTCAATTAGAAGGTGGCACATTAAGCAGCCTTTTTTCAAATAAATTTGTCCATGTAAACTATTCCGATAATGGCTACCTCGTCAAGGATAATGAATTTGAACTGACCGGAAATCTATTATGGAATAACCAAAATGTAACCATAAGAGCAGGTTGGTTTACCAGTGAACAAAACCAACCCCGGAAATTAGAAATTAGTACAAACAATCCCTATTTTCGGTTTGAATTTAGTACTCCTGTCAATTTAGATGATGCTTTGCTGCATGTTGAAAAAGCGAGAGAACTCATGTCCTTTTTGTCTTATCGCGACAATGTAGAGTTTGATCGCATAATTTTCCAGCGAAAACGGCATTTCAACAGCAATGAAATCCAAGAACGCATATATTATTCCGATGACGCTCATACATTCATAAATTATGGATTTGAACTTACAGAAAAAGAATCATACCACTGCATTTGTTTCGATGAAATCGGAAACGCAACATTCAAACTTCTATCCATGTTTTATGATATATCAGATTATAATCCGATAAGACATTTAGGTTTTATTCCAAAATCCGATAAAGAATCCCACCTTATGACTCCCGCTGACATACGCGAAATTGCCACATTTTTGGAATGTGAAGAGCATTGTGTTTGTCAACACCGAGATGAAAAATCCAAGGTGCTATACGATGAAAACAAACGTCTTTCTAATCTTCTTAGCAAAATCAAGGAACTCATTAAGAGCGATGAAGATGAAAACGGCATCTTACCAGATTCCATTCATGATCAACTCACCAAAAGATTCCAGAATGTCACTTTCCCAAGTAAGCACAATGATGTTTTGTTATTTGAGTCTTATCGAAACATCATTAAATGTATTACTCCCCATCAAACAAAAATCATTGGTTCTGAGGCTGTAAAGGAATTTCGAAATTACCGTAATAAGGAAACCCATGGAAATTATAACTTACTTGATATAAATATTGCTTTGACAGCACTTCACCTTGTCGCAACGGTCTATTGTTCCATTCTTCACCGTGCAGGAGTCGATGACCAAACGCTAGAAAAAATATGCGATAAGGGCTTTATTGAATAAGGAGGTCTAATCATGCCCCTCATCACCACCGAAAAGCAATTTGAATCGGACATTGCGGCAGCGCTGCTCTCCCCTGCCGGCGGCTACACCCGCAATGGGGATTGCTACGACCCCAAGCTGGGGCTGTTTGTGGATACCCTGATCCGCTTTGTGCAAAAGACCCAACCCAACGAGTGGGCATTTTTTGAAAAGCAGAACCCGGTAAACCCGGCGCGGAAGTTCTGCACGGCCTTTAACAATGCTTGCGATGCGGACGGGCTGCTTTCAGTGCTGCGGTATGGGTTCAAGCACCGGGGGCGGCGGTTCCGGGTGTGCTATTTTCAGCCGGAGTCCGCGCTGAACCAGAAGGATGCCCAGCGCTACGCCCAAAACGAGATCACCTGCAACCGGCAGTGGTTCTACTCCGACACCACCCACAACTCGGTGGACATGGTGCTGGCGGTAAACGGCATCCCGGTGTTCGCCTTTGAGCTGAAGAACCAGTTCACCGGACAGACCGTGGAGAACGCCAAACAGCAGTGGATGCACGACCGGGACCCCCGGGAGGTGTGTTTCCAGTTCAACAAGCGCATTCTGGGCTACTTTTGCGTAGACCTGACCGAGGTGTGGATGTCCACCCGACTGGCAGGCAAGGACACACGCTTTCTGCCCTTCAATCAGGGCTCCAACGGTGCCGGGCGGGACGGCGGCGCAGGCAATCCGCCCAACCCCAACGGCTACCTTACCGCCTACCTCTGGGAAGAAGTGTTCCAGAAGGACAGCATGATGGACATTCTGCAAAAGTTCATGAGCCTGCAGGACGGCAAGACCCTGATTTTTCCCCGGTACCACCAGCTGGACGTGGTGCGTAAGCTGGTGGCAGATGTGCGGCAGAAGGGTGCCGGGCAGCACTATCTCATCCAGCACAGCGCCGGGTCGGGCAAGTCCAACTCCATTGCTTGGACAGCGTACCGGCTGGCTTCCCTGTTCAACACCGAGAACAAGCCGGTGTTTGCCAGCGTCATCGTGGTGACTGACCGCACCGTGCTGGACGCACAGCTGCAGGAGACCATTTCCGGCTTCGACCATACGCTGGGCGCGGTAGAGGCCATCGGCGAGGACAAAAACTCCGGCGACCTGCGGGATGCCATCAACAACGGCGCACGCATCATCATCACCACGCTGCAAAAGTTCCCGGTCATCTATACCGAGGTGAATAAGACCACCGGGAAGAACTATGCTGTCATCATCGACGAAGCGCACTCCTCCCAGACCGGCACCTCTGCTTTGAAGCTGAAAGCCGCCCTTGCCGACACCGAGGATGCGCTGCGGGAATATGCCGAGCTGGAAGGCAAAGCGGAGGACGAGATCGACCCGGAGGATGCGCTGGTGAAGGAGCTCACCTCCCACGGGCGGCACAAGAACCTGTCCTTCTTTGCCTTTACCGCCACCCCAAAAGCCGCCACGCTGGAACTGTTCGGCACCGAATACCCGGACGGCAGCCACCACCCTTTCCACATTTACAGTATGCGGCAGGCCATTGAAGAAGGGTTCATTCTGGATGTGCTGCAAAACTACATGACCTATTCCACCTGCTTCAAGATCGCCAAGACCATCCCGGACAATCCCGATCTGCCTGCCAGCCGGGCGGCAAAGCTCATCCGCAAGTATGAAGAGTTGCACCCCTACAACATCAGCCAGAAGGCAAAGATCATTGTAGAAACCTTCCGGGAAACCACCAGCCACAAAATCGGCGGGCGGGGCAAGATGATGGTAGTCACCTCCTCCCGATTGGCAGCGGTGCGGTACTTCCACGAGGTCAAACGCTACATTGCGGAGCAGGGCTATGACGATGTGCAGATCTTAGCGGCATTTTCCGGTGCCGTACCGGACGGCGGTGTGGAGTACACGGAGCAGTCCCTGAACGTCCGCGCCGACGGCAGCCACATTGCAGAGAGCCAGACCAAAAAGGAGTTCCACAACAACTTCGATGTGCTCATCGTGGCTGAAAAATACCAGACTGGCTTTGATGAACCGCTGCTCCACACCATGATCGTGGACAAAAAACTGAAGGGCGTCAAGGCGGTGCAGACCCTCTCCCGCCTGAACCGTACCTTCCCCGGCAAAACCGACACCTTTGTGCTGGATTTCGTGAACAAGGCAGAGGACATCCGGGAGGCATTCCAGCCCTTTTATCAGGAGACTTTTCTGGAGCAGGAGGTCAACACCGACCTTATTTACAAGACTCAGAAGGAGCTGCGGAGCTTTGCCGTCTATTCCGATGCAGACGTGGAAGCCTTTGCCAAGGAGTATTTCCGCAGCACCAAGCAGGATAAAAACGCCGTGGGCCACATGAGCAGCATCCTGAAGCCCGTGGCGGACCGCTACAATCAGAAAACGCAGGCCGAGCGATATCAGTTCCGCCGTCTGCTGCGCAGCCTTGTCAAGTGGTACGGCTACGTTTCACAGGTGGCACGGATGTTCGATGAAGAGCTGCACAAGGAGAACGTATTCTGCGCTTACCTGCTCAAGCTGCTGCCGCCGGACGAGGTCTCTCCGCTGGACTTGGAGGGCAAATTGCAGCTGGAGTATTACAAGCTGCAAAAGACCTTTGCCGGTGCTATTGAGCTGGAACACGCAAAGGGCGTCTACGAGCCGGTCACCCAGAAGGGTGCTCTCGGCCACGACCCCAAGGAGCCGCTGGACGAAATCATTCTGAAGATCAACGAGAAGTTCAAGGGCGAGTTCACCAATGCCGACCGGGTGCTGCTTACTGCCTTGCACGACCGTCTGCTGGCTGACCCGAAGCTGGCAAAGCTGGCGCGAAGCTCCGACCCGCAGATCTTTACCGAGAGCATCTTCCCCAAGGCTTTTGATACTGCCGCACAGGACAGCTATCTTGAAGCTCAGGACACCTTCTCTTCCCTGTTTGAGGACACCAGCAAGTATAAGGCTATTATGTCGGCATTGGCAGAGTGGTTGTATGGGGAATTCCGCAAGAAGTAAAACAGTTTTCCTTTTTATTTGCTTAAAACAGCCTGCATCCTTCAGATGCAGTTCAAGGGTTTGGGTGTTCCCAACAAGTATTTTGCAAAGCAAAATAAGCAGATGTATATACGTCTGCATTGCTTGCGGATGCTATGAAGCCTCTCAACGTGCTTCCAAATTTGAAAATTATTTTGCAATCAGGACCGTCCGTTTTCAAGTTCAACTTGAAGCGGGCGGTTATTTTTCTGCACAAAAATTTTCGAGTTTGCAACCGCAGCAAACAGGGCGAGTTGGTACCGCCTCGCAATTTTTGAATCAGATTTTTCAAATCCAACTTCAAAAACGCTTGTTGAGCTTCGCCCAAACCCGATATTCAGCACAAAATTGCGCCGGCTGCACGTTTCCGCTGATACCGAATAAGCAAATTTTCTTAGAGAAAAAATTGTTTCAGAAGAATCAGCGTTGATCCATTCAATATCGCATCAAACCGGAACTATTACTTCCGGTTTTGAAGGTAAAAATCGGAACTAATAGGTCCTAAAAATTCGAGTGACTTTATGGTATGCTCTATTCAGAGCCGTTCGCCGAACCGGACCTACTATGTCCGGTTTACTCCCTCAAAACCGGACCTGTCAGGTCCTAAAAAATGTTTTGAAAGTGTGATAAGCTACCAGCAAGACACCAATTGAACCTTGAAAATCACATGACCGTCTGCATGGGATACACGGCGAAGACTCCTCACAAGGGAGAGCTGGAAAACGCCGCCGGAAGGGGGCAGGAAATCCATGCAGAGAGAACGGCACCCAAAATTTGAAATCACGTTGATACGAAAAACCAGAACCAGTAGTTCCGATTTTGCCTTGAAATTCATTTCATATCCCTTAAAAACCGGAACTACCAGTTCCTAAAAATAAAATTTACGATGTGATACAATTTTTTCAATGGTTTGCAGCAGAAAACCGGAAGCACTACTTCCGCTTTTTTATAATCAAAAACCGGAGGTACGACCTCCTAAAAAATCTTCTATGAATGTGTTATTCTAATTTCAGAGCCTTCTCGAACCTTGAAAACCACATGACCGTCTGCATGGAATACCCGGCGATGATCTCGCAAGAGCGAGCCGGAAAACGCCGCCGGAAGGGGGCAGGAACACCATGCAGAGAGAACGGCGTAAGAACAATGATATTCTATTTCATTTCAGAAAGGATGGTTTGCCTATGACAAAACTGAGCCAACTTAAAATTGACCCGGAGTTCCAGAATCAAATCAACCCTCCGTCGTTTGAGGAAACCCACCAACTGGAAATGAACATCCTCAAGGAGGAACGTGTACTGAATCCGATCATCACGTGGAACGGCTATATTGTGGATGGACATACACGCTATCAAGTCCTTCGGAAATATCCGTTCATTCCATTTGAAGTCATCGAAAAAGAATTTGCTAACCGCTATGAAGCACTCGTATGGATCTGTAAAAATCAGCTCGGGCGGCGAAACCTGACCCCAGAACAGAAAAAGTTCCTGATCGGAAAGCAGGCAGAAGCGGAAAAGCAAATCAAATCGTTTCACGGCAATCAGTATACCTTGGCATCTGAAAGTGGTCTGGTTCAAAATGAACCAGACCGCACAAAGCACGGTTCACGGTCGAAGGTCGCTGCGGAACATGGAACATCCGAAAGTTATGTTTACCGTGCAGAGCAATTTGCAAAAGGTGTGGAAGCAGCGGAGGAAGCAGTGCCCGGAGCGCAGGAAGAAATCCTGAGTGGAAAACTCCGGGCAACCGACCGTGAAATTTCCTCGATTGCAAAGGTTCCAAAGGAAAAGCGTCCCGAAGTTGTGGCAGAGCTGCGTAAGCCTAAAGCCGAACGGAACACCTGTGTCACGAATTCTTATGGTTCGCTTTCAAAGGGCAATGAGTTTATAACGACCTTCAAGCAAGACATTCAGGGGCATAAGAAAGGACTCAACAAGGAAGAAAAACAGAATCTCAAGGATGCCGTCAAGAGCATCTATTCACCTCGCCGTTTGGCAGATGGCGAAGCCATGATGTGCGAGATTCAGGGAGCGCAGGAGGATTTTGTCCGGCGGTGGGAAATGTGTTTTCGTGAATACCCCGATATTCTTACCGAACCGAAGAACAATGAGAAGCTGCTGATTTTCATTGACCGTGCCAGCCGGTATCTTCAGGCTGTAAAAGACAGACTGAATGATGGCAAAGAACAACACTCCTAACCCGACAGATGGTCGTATGAAAGACAAGGAGGTGAATGCCATTTCAGATTATTTGAAACCCAATATGCCGCTGCCGCAACATCTGCCCTATGCCCGCTTTCTGCTGGATACAGACCTGAGCCACACCGCAAAGCTGCTCTACACTCTGCTGCTGGACCGGGCAACGCTTTCTCAAAAGAACAACTGGGTGGATGAGCGCGGCTTCGTCTATGTAATTTTTCCTATTTCATCATTGAGCGAAGCCCTTCGTTGCAGCACCATGAGCATTAAACGTGCATTGCGCTCACTGGAGGATGCCGATCTGATTGAGCGCAGACGGAGTCGCATTGCTGTGCCCAACAGCCTCTTTGTAAAAGTTCCGACAGCGCAAAAACGTTCCTCTGCATGGAACGATTTTGTTCTGTCCGATGGAACAGAAATGATGCCTTCCATGGAACAAAAGTGTTCCACTAACCAACGTAATAAGAACGACCTGAATGGTAACCACCTAGTAAGAACCAATGGCACTCATTTGATGTTCGAAGAATATCGGAATGTTTTTTAACGGAAAAAGAGTATAAGCGACTCAAAGCTGACTTTTCCGGGCTAGATAGCCTGATCGAGCAGCTTTCGGCTTATATCCAGTCCACCGGCAGAAAGTACGCCGACCATGCCGCCACCCTGCGCATCTGGGCAAAACGGCAAAAGTCAGAACAGAAGCAAGCACCGGGCATCCCGGACTACACATTCAAGGAAGGAGAAAGCCTATAGAGACGATTGAAAAAACTTTGAAACAGTCCATTTCCATTATTCCCGAAAACACTGAGGATTATTATGGCGAGGATGGCCTGCTTTATTGCGGAAAATGTCATACCCCAAAAGAAGCATTCTTTGCAAAGGGCATTGCCCTGATGGGCAAAAACAAGCACCCAATCGAATGCAGTTGCCAGCGCATCGAGAGGACAAAGCAGGAAGCCCTTATCAACCAGCAAAAGCACAACGACCTTGTGCGGCGGCTGAAAACCGATGGATTTTCCGACTCGGCAATGCTCAACTGGACATTTGAAAACGACAATGGGCGCAGCCCGCAGATTCGCCATGCACACCGCTATGTGGAGCAGTGGCAGACCATGCGCGCAGAGAACATTGGATTGCTTCTCTGGGGTGGTGTAGGCACCGGCAAAAGTTTCCTTGCCGGGTGCATTGCAAACGCTCTGATGGAGCAGGAAGTGCCTGTGCGTATAACGAACTTTGCCCGAATCCTAAACGAGCTGAACAGCTGCTTTTCCGGGCGCAATGAGGTCGTGGACAAGCTCTGCCGCTATCCCCTGCTCATTATTGACGATTTCGGCATGGAAAGAGGCACCGAGTATGCGCTGGAACAGATCTACAACATCGTGGACAGCCGATACCGCAGCCGGAAGCCGTTGATCGTCACCACCAACCTGACGCTGGACGAGATACGGCACCCACAAGATACAGCCCATGCCCGCATCTATGACCGCCTGCTGGAAATGTGTGTTCCTGTTTCCTGCATCGGCGTGAGTTTCCGCAAAGAAACAGCGCAGGAAAAGCTGGAGCGACTGAAACTTTTAATCGGATGAATCAAGGGATGTTTCTAAAATTCGCAGGACAGTCAAAGTTCTGCTACAAGGAAATGGAGCTGCCTATTGAAAAAATACTATGACACCGAAACTGACAACGCATCCTTTGTACGCTGTATCGATGTTATGGCAAAGCTGATTCAAAAATATGGCTCAACTGTACTGGAGCAAAAGGAGTCTCTGCTTTGCGCGACCAACAGTAAAGCTGCATAAGCAGATTTACACGTTGCGTAATTTTTGTTTTTATGTTAAAATAATTGCGTAGCGTGTTTTACATATATGAGGGCAACTTTATGGACTGCAAAGACAAAATCCTCGAACTGCGCGAATCGACCGGGATGAACCGCCGGGAGTTTTGCACTTTCTTCCAAATTCCCTACCGCACTGTAACAGAATGGGAACTCGGCCACCGCCATGCGCCAGAGTATGTACTCCGGTTGCTAGAGTATTATATCCAGCATGAAAATCTCACACAACAACCAACCGCCGAAAGTGAGGATTTCTTATGAAAAAAGCACGCACCAAATGCTACATTTATACTCGCGTATCTACGGCCATGCAGGTGGACGGTTACAGCCTTGATGCACAGCGTGAAAAGCTGCGCAAATATGCCGATTATGAAGATATGGTCATTGCTGGAGAATATTCTGACGAAGGATTTTCCGGTAAGAACATTCAAGGTCGGCACGAATTTCAACAGATGCTGCGAGATGTGCAAGACTGTAAAGACGGCGTTTCTTACGTCTTGGTGTTCAAATTGTCTCGTTTTGGGCGCAATGCGGCCGATGTTCTGAACTCCTTGCAGCTTATGCAGGATTTCGGTGTCAATTTGATTTGCGTAGAAGATGGCATCGACAGTTCCAAAGATTCCGGCAAGTTAATGATTTCCGTTCTTTCTGCTGTTGCTGAAATCGAACGTGAGAATATCCGTGCTCAAACGATGGCCGGCCGTGAACAGAAAGCCCATGAGGGCAAATGGAACGGCGGCTTTGCACCCTATGGCTATAGGCTGGAAAATGGCGAGCTTTCGATTGCAGACGATGAAGTGGAAGTTATCCGTGTTATTTTTGACCGCTTTATCCATACCAACGATGGTGTAGCAGGTATTGCCCGGTATCTGAACACCCATGGCTATGTGAAAAAGCTCCGTCAGAATGGAACTATTCCAAAGTTTTCTGCTGTATTTGTTAGAGGTATTCTGGACAATCCCATTTACTGCGGTAAGATTGCATTTGGTCGCCGCAAGGTTGAAAAGAAACTCGGCACTCGAAACGAAATGCACGTTGTGAAGCAATCCGAGTTTCCCGTCTATGTCGGTCAACATGAAGCCATCGTTTCTGAGGACGACTGGAATCTTGCACAGACCAAGCGTCAGCGTACCACAGGGCGGCGTGAAAAGGTCCGTGACCCAGACCACGCACATATTCTTTCCGGCATTCTGAAATGCCCCTGCTGTGGACGGAACCTGTACGGAAATGTCTCTAAGGCTCACAGCAAGGATAACAAAACTCGTTACTACTACTTCTGTAAGAGCATCAAAGGGCAGACTGGACACGAATGTTCTTTCCGGTTGAACATTGAACAGAACGAAATCAATCAGATGGTCGCATCCATCGTATCCGCTATGGTTCACGACCCACGCTTCGTAGATGCCATCAAAGAGAAAATCGGTTCCGCAGTCGATACCAGCGAGTTGGAGCATCAGGCTGATACAATCAAAGCGCAACTCCGCCAGCGACTCAGTACGAAGTCCCGTCTGGAGCACCAGATGGACACACTGGACTTTAATGATCCCTATTATGACCGTAAGTCTTTGGATTTGCAGCGGCGTTACGATGAGCAATATGAACTGATTGAGGACATGGAAGCCCAGCTCGCTGAAATCCAAGGTCAGATTGATGACATTCATCAGGAGAAGATCACAGCGGACAACATCTATCACCTGCTTCTGGCCTTCGATGAAGTCTACAATGCCGCCACTGAGGTGGAGCAAAAGGAATTCATGCGCGCCTTCATCGAGCGCATTGATATTTTCCCGGAAAAACAGCCAAATGGCAACTGGATTCGGAACATTGTATTTGCCTTCCCTGTTCCCTATAATGGAAAAGAGATTCGAGAATTTCCCTTGGAATCGCAATCAACCGTTGAAGCGGTTCTCCTTTTGACCAAACTCAATGTCGAGCGGCACATCGAAGTGGACGTCAGCATGGATAAACTGGATGTGACTGCTGCGGAAAGCAAGGCGACTTACAACGAGATTCGGGAGTATGTATGGGAACACCACCAGTTGAAGGTTTCCAATCTCTATATCGCACAGGTGAAGCTGAAACACGGCATTATTGAGCGGGAGAATTACCATAAAGCGAAAAACGAGAATGCAAAGCAGCCTAAGTGTCCGAAGGAAAAAGAGGATGCGATTGTGGAGGCATTAAAGCATTTTCAGATGATTTGATACGCAATCACCCCAGAGAGAATAGCCTCTTGTGCGTTCTCTCTGGGGTGATTTTTGCGTTATGCTACTTCCGGGTAGCGCATATATACATACTCGTAGATTTTCTTCTGGTAGGTCTGGATATCGCTTACATCATAGCTATTGGGAAGTTCTTGCCAAAGGGTATTGCGAATCAGGTTATCCACAATCGCCTTAGTTTCCTGCTTGTCCGTCCAATGGTCGAGTTTGGCAATCTGCTGTTTGATTTTTGTCAACAAGTCCACAGACACCTCCTTGATCGTTTCAATTTCCTGCTTCGTGAGGTTTTCCGAAAACAGCAAATCGTACACTGAAAGTTCCTCGTCACTGGAAAAGCCCTCACGCACATAGCGCTGCTGCTCCGTGTCCAGTGAACTTGCAAGCTCCATCAGATCCATGAAGGTTTTCTCAATGGTTGCCCGGTTCTGCTCTGCATTGTAGGCATCGATAATCTCCTGATAGCGGTCATAATAATCAATGCGCTGCGGGTTTGCAAACAGCATCTTCGACAACTGCTGATTCACCAGTTCATCCAGATCGCGCAGCAAGAGATTCTTCCGCCGGGTGTGGGCAAACTCCCGGCTCAGCAGGTCAAAATCAATTTTGCTGATGTCAAACTGCAGGGATGGTACAGCCTCCTGATCCGGCTTTTCCACATGGATGTACTCGTTGACGATGCCGTTGATCTGCACCATCAGGTCCGTGTTATCTGCGTGTTTCCGCTTCTGCTGCAAGCCCTCGTAGATGGCGAGAATTGCGTTTTTCCGGGCGCGCACAGTATCGTCCACATCGTCACGGTCTGCGTAGCGGAACAGCCGCGCCAGCTCAGACGCATAGGTCTGAAAGGTTTTCTTGGTTTCCAATGTCTCGCACATTGCGTTGACCGCATCCTGTACAAGGTTCATCTTTTCAAAGTCCTGTGCGTCCACCAATTCCTGCAGCCGGAACCCGTGTTCTGCCAGAAAGCCGTCCGTTTTTCCGATGACCGTACGGATACGCTGAATCAGCTCCGTTTTGTCCACCGTTGGGTCAATGCCCGCCGGGCTGTTCTTGCTGACCGTATAATCTGCCAGAGCCTTGCGCAGCGCCTTTACGATACCAATATAGTCCACGATCAGGCCGTTGCTCTTGCCCTCCGAAACACGGTTTGCACGAGCAATAGTCTGCATCAGGGTATGGGCTTTCAACGGCTTGTCCAGATACAGACAGGACAGACACTTTACATCAAAGCCCGTCAGCCACATGGCACAGACGAACACCACCCGGAACGGGTTCTTGCTGTCCTTGAATTCTTTATCCAACTCCCGTTTTTCCATTTTGGCACGGTGCGGCAGAATATCCAGCCCCCACTTTTTGAAGGTCTGCACCTCGTTCTGCTCCTGACTGATCACCACTGCCATTTCGGTTTCTTTCATCCATGCCAGTTTGCGGGCAAGTTCCTGTGCTTCCTGCTGGGTCGCTGTACCCTGCCGGGCTTCCAGTTCCCTGATCTTTGCCCGCCAGTATTCCTGCACATAGTTGTACATCCGCACACAGGTGACCTTATTCAGGCAGACGAACATCGCCTTGCCGCTGGTCCAAAGGTCAGAGTAATGCTCCACAAAATCCTTTGCAATGGAGCGCAGCCGTTCATCTGCGGTGAGAATATGGATCTCCTTTGCAAACTCGCGTTCCAGCTTTTCCTCCTGCGAGGGATCAAGGTCGGCAGCTTCAATGGCATCCAGGATCCGCCCGGTGATCTCCGGCTTGTCCAACTGGGCGATCTTATCTGCGCGGTTCTCATAGTACAGCGGTACCGTTGCGCCGTCCTCCACCGCCCGCTTGAAGTCATACACCGACAGATACCCGCCAAAGGTGCGCTCGGTGATATGGTCATCTGCCAGAAGTGGCGTACCGGTAAAGCCGATGCGGGATGCCGTGGGCAGCAGGTGCATCATGTTGTCTGCAAAAATGCCGTACTGGCTGCGGTGGGCTTCATCCGACAAAATTAGAATGTCGTGATCCGGGTAGATGGGCGGCTCCTTGGGCAGGTTGAACTTCTGGATCAGGGTAAACACAAAGCTGGGGTTGCCCTGCAGCTTTTTTACAAGGTCTGTACCGCTGGATGCAATGAACTGTGAAGCCTTTGTCTTGCCCAGCAGACCGCAGTTTTCAAAGGTATCGCTGATCTGCCGGTTCAGCTCGTCACGGTCGGTCAGTACCACAATGGTGGGCGAGCCTGCAAACTTGCGCCGAATCTTCTGCGCCAGAAAGACCATGGAGTAGCTTTTGCCTGACCCCTGCGTGTGCCAGAACACACCCAGCCTGCCGTCTTTCAGCTTGCGGTTCTCGTAAGCACTGACGGCCTCGTTGACGCCGAGATACTGGTGGTTGCGGGCCAGAATCTTGGTGGTGCGCCCACCGGAATGGTCGTAAAGGATGAAGTTTTCCAGCAGATCGAGGAAGGTCTTTTTCTCGCAGATGCCCCGCAGCATGGTTTCCAGCTCCACTCTGCCTGCATCGCTCTCCTTCAGACGCTTCCACTCGTGGAAGAACTCGTACTTGCTGCCAAGCGTGCCCACCTTGGCTTCCAATCCATTGGACAGCATAAGGAAGGCATTGTAATAGAACAGCTGCGGAATGGTATCGAGATAATTTCGGTAATTGTCTATGTAGGCGTTCTGCACATCCACGGTAGGCTTTTTCAGCTCGATGAACAGCAGCGGAATGCCATTGACAAAGCCCACAATGTCTGTCCGGCAGCGGTACAGCTGCGAGTGGATCTTCATTTCTTTTACGGCGAGGAAATGATTGTTTTCCGGTTTTTTGAAGTCGATCACCGCCGCACTCCGCGTTTCGATGCGGCCATCCGGCCGCTTGACCGTCACCGGGATGCCATCCCGCAGCAGAAAATACTTTTCCTCGTTGATCTGCATCAGGGATGCAGTGGAAACGTGCGCCGTGAATTTCTTTTGCACCTCGTCCAGCTGGTTCGGAGTGAGCCACGGGTTCAGCCGCAAAAGTGCCTGCCGAAAATACCGAGTCAGCAACACTTCCCCATAGCTGGTGCGGCCCAACGTCCCATCCGGCCCCAGCTTTTCGGAGTTGTAAGCCAGCACCACCTCCCAGCCCAGAACATTTTGCAGCAGGTTGCCTGCGCTGTTCTGGACAAGGACATTTTCGGAGTATTCGCGGCTCATAGGATCACCTCACCTTATATCATATCAGGGATTGTAGAATCACATCTTTTAGCATTTGTATGTGCCAAAATTTCGCCAACTTTCGTTATTGAGAAACTCGTTGGAATTTCATCCCACCATCCATGTATTTCTTTTAGAACTGGGTACGAATCCCACTTCTTCACAAATGCTTCATTGACTTGTTTCTGTTTATTAGCATCTGTTTCATATAGTTTCCAAACTGCTTCAAATACTTGCTTTTCTTTTGAAGTTATCGGCTTTCCTATTCCTTGATGTATAACCCGCAGGGTTTCAATTTGGTCAAAACTTCTTATATCAATTCTAACAAAACCATCCAAAAATTCATTAGGTTTCAAACAGGTTTCTGCATTCAATGAAATTTCTTGCAATAGCTCTGACGCTTTGTGATATTCTTCGGATTCCTTTTTTATTCCTATACATGCATATCCGTTTAGCACCTTGGGATAATAGTCAATAAACTTCTTAAAACCTCCCATTGAAGACATTCTTATTGCACCCAATGTATCGAGATGGTCTAACCAATCCTCCCCTTTGGGCAATTCTTGATATACAAGTTTTCGGTACACTTCCTCCAACACTTCTAATCCGTACGTAACATCACCTGTAATCGGTGCAAATCTTTCTAACACATGTGCTACTGTCAATCCACATAGAGCATCATTGTCAATTTGTCCAACAATTTCAACTGCCTTATTTATTCCCACATAATTCTTTCTACTGTCCCCTTTCTCGACATGGCAAACTAATAGTTCTGTTAACAAATCATAGTCAGCTTTTTCATCAGTCACCGCCGCCGACTGTTGAGCTTTTCTAAGGACCTGCTGAAATGCCGGATCTGCAAAAGCTTCAAGCATCCCCTTAACTTCATTAACACGGGGCAATACAGAATTTT
>OGIV01000412.1_pt1 | contig 32583 bp, 32 predicted proteins | sample 1571861 | NCBI WGS metagenome assembly OGIV01 (sample SAMEA2582099, study PRJEB24529) | metagenome | biome: Human gut stool | place: China | collected 2011 | reverse complement strand
TCGGGGTAGGAGCATCGGCTTGGATAATTATAAGGGTAAAGAGTCTTTGTCAAGAGTGGTAGTAATACTACTAGAAGACAAGCATTTAGAGAGGCAAAGGAAGCGGCAGGTATTCCAAAGTCAGCAGAATATAAAACTCACAAATTTGTATTTGATGGAACTTCAGAAAATAGAATTGTGTATGAATTTGATGTATGTGGAGAGAAGAAATACATTATAGAACATCCCTTTGATAAGATGGGACGTGGAAATCATTTTCACGGTGCAGATGACACGAAAGGAAGTCCCTTTAGCAAAGGTAGATATAATCAATACCCAGGACATTTTCCAGAAGATTTTAATGGGTTTAATTAGGAAATGGAGATATAAATGGATAAAGCAAGATTGGATGAAGTTAAAAGAAGAAATAAAATACTACAAGCTTGTAAAGAATGGGAAAATAATGGGATAAAGATTTCTATTAATGATTTTTATGACCTTCATACTACTTTACAACTACAGGAAAAAATAATTGCTAAGTTAGATGAATTAGATAGTCAGAAAAAGTATATTATTTGTAAAAATAAAGAGGAAATAGAAGATTTTTTGAACTATACAAATAAAGTAATATGTAAATCTATGAAATATGCTTTTTTTGTGGCAAATGCAACGAAGCTTGGAGCATTAAAATTGCAGGGAAATATTATTTCCAATAATATTGAATATGTAATAAGTAAATCGGAATTTTTAAATGGTGGATGCAGCATATTTATTTGTTCATGTGGCTTAGAAAATGGTGTATGTTTATGGAGAGGAGAGTATGATAGTAGAGTTTACTTTTGGCAGTAGCAGCTTATTTGTTAATAAACATAATGAAATTAATGACCAGCTATGCCAATTAATGTGTAGTTGGTCTGACGCATTATAATAATATAAAGCTGATTCCAAGGGGAGTAGTTTCAGCCCCCACTAAATGTTTTATTTTGATACTTCTAATGGATTAATAGTAAGAAAAAACAATACCGGGATGCCGTTTCAGGCAGTATCCATATGGCAGTGACTTCTGCAACCGTCTGACAGAGATAACAGACGGCATCAGACAGGTGAAGCACTATACCTACGATAACAGCGGAAATATGCTCTCAGATGGTGAGATGTCTTATCTCTATGACGGTTTCGGAAGACTGGAACAGGTGACAAAGGCAGACGGAAGCTTCCAAAAGAACCATTATAATGCAGAAGGACTGCGTGCAGAGATGGAGGAAAACGGACAACTGGTGAAATTCCTCTACAATGAGAACAGGGAGGCAGTAGCCGAAGAGGAGTCCGATGGCAATGTAATCCGCTATATCCGCAGACTGGGGCTGATCAGCTCTGACAGTGAGAAGGCGAAGAGAAGGAAAGCGGGGAGCTTCCACAGGAGGATGTACAGTCACGTGTACTCAACCACTATGAATACGATGCATTCGGCAATACCATCAGATGTGAAGAACAGGTGCACAACCGCTTCCGCTATACGGGAGAGCAGTACGATCCTCTGACGGGACAGTATTACCTGAGGGCAAGATATTATAACCCTGTCAGTGCCAGATTCACACAGGAAGATACCTACTATGGTGACGGACTGAACCTGTATGCATACTGTAAGAATAATCCGGTGGTGTACTATGATCCGAGTGGGTACAAGGATAAACGTCAGACCCCATGCAAGGAAGAAACAAGTGTGGGGGAAAGTGGTGCTGGAGAGAGTGGTAGTAATTCTCTTTGTGAGCGTTGCATCGGGACAGTCAGTGGAAATCTTGTTTGTATTTAAATCGCCGTTTTGGACGAAAAAATACAAAAATGTGGAATTTTACCGTTTGAAAAGTCTCCATTTTCGCTATATAAGCAAAATAAGTAAATTCCGTACAAAAATTTCTGATTTGGGGAATTTTTTGTATGGAATTTGTCGTTTTTATGCTATTTACACCAAAACAACCTTGACTTTACAGGTGCAGACCAAGCTCTCTCGCAAGAGAGAGCTTTTGGGATGCTATATACCCGCTGATTTTTTCGTTACACAAAAATCGCATTTCGTTACATAGGATTGAATTTCAAAGGAAAAGTGGCGATATAAAAAAGGAAATGTTTGAATGGAATAAGATCCGGGGGAGTAGAAGACGAATGCTGAAAATAGCAATATGTGACGATGAACAGCCCATAAGAGAATACCTGAAAAGGCTGGTAGAGAAATGTACGGAGGGGGAAATCCGACTGTTTGCCGACGGCGGAGAACTGTTGGCGGATCCGACGGCGTTTGACCTGATCCTGTTAGATATTTCCCTGAACCGGGAGCAGAATGCGGCGGAACCGGACGGTATGGAGACGGCCAGAAAGATCCGTGAAAGGTCGGATGCACTGATTATCTTCGTGACGGCCTTACGTGAATATGTGTTTGAAGGCTATGATGTGGGGGCGTTTCATTATCTTTTGAAGCCTATCGATGAGCAGAAGTTCACAGAAGTCATGGACAGGGCAATCTGCCAGATCCGGAGTAAAAAGAATGTTGAACCGCTGGTTATAAAAGTAGGCGGCAACTATGTCAGGATTCCTGTGGATGATATCCTCTATGCCGAGAACCAGGCCAGAAAAATTATGCTGCACACCAAGTCAAAGAAGGAGCCCTACTGTTTTTATGAAAAAATGGAAGTGCTGGAGCAGAAGCTGGGAGATCGCTTTTTCCGCTCCCATCGGGGATTTCTTGTGAATCTGCAGGAGGTCGCCCGGTATGACAACAGCAACATAGAATTGAAAAACGGTGAGAGCGTATTTTTAGCAAAACAGAAATACAATGACTTTGTCACCGCATACATGAAGTATCTGAGAAAAGTGTAAGCGGTGATGCTTCAGAAAGGAATCAGCGGGTGATGGGCCTGCTGATTTTTTGATGTTTCGTTACATGAAAAGATCGGTTCGTTACAAGACATATTAAGGGTGAAAGAAAAGCGGCGATATAGAAGACAGAGAGAAAAAATTGCAGATCAAAGGAGGTCGCAAAATGAGGATCACAACCCAAATGCTGGCAAATTCCGCAGCAAAAAGCGGGATTCCCATTCAGAGAACGTCGCTCTTGGACATTATCAATAACAAGTCATCCCAGAACCTGCTGGGAACCATCGGGAAGAGCATGAACACCACAAGTACCGGTGCCACGGACATTCTGAGGAAAAATAATTATGCAAAGCTGGAGGATCTGTCGGAGAAGTTGAGCCAATCTGCGTCAAAGCTTGCAGGCAGCGATAAGGATTCCCTCTACGACAAGGCAAAAGAGAGCGGAGACACCACGGACATCCTGAGTGATGTGAACAAAATGGTGGAAGCGTACAATGCTACCATGAAGCAGCTTAAGACCACCGGCGGAATCATGAATGAATTTTACCAGCAACAGTTAAAAAACATTCCAGCGGGCAGTAAAGAATCACTGGAAAGTATAGGAATCAGTCAGGCAAAGGACGGAAGCCTGATCGTGGACGAGAAAGTATTCCGGAATGCGGATGCGGATACCTTACAGAAGGTACTGGGAGGAGAGAATGGCATCGCCTCCAAAATAGGATTTCTCGGTGAGCACATCAATAAGAATGCTTCCGAAAATGTGGTCAGCGCATCCAACCGGTATGGTTCCAATGGGGCAACCTATATGGAAGCTTTTGAGGCTAACAAGTATAATTTCTTTGGGTAAGATTGTGTTGTAAAAAAGGCATTGTATTTCAAAAAAATTGAGATACAGTGCCTTTTTGCATATCTGAAATGGAGACCGAATTCTGGCATTAACATTTCTGCATCAATTCAAAAACATTTCTACAAAACTTCCGGGATACATAATATACAGGATAGGAAAATCGAAGTATAATAAATAAAAAAGTATAGGATACCTCGGAAAGGGATAACAAATGAGAATATTAGAAATTATATTGCCGGTACTTGTCATGCTGGTTCTCGGTATGGCATGCAGAAAATTAAAGTTACTTACCAAAAGCGGAATAGATAATATGAAACTGCTGGTAACCAATATCATGCTTCCGGTGGCAATCTTTCATGCACTGGCCACAGCGGATTACAGTGTGGAGACCTGGAAACTGGTGGGGATTATGTTCGTTATGCTGGTGGTATCTTTCGGAGTAGGATTTCTGTTGAAGCCGCTTATGAACGGAGAATACCGCAAGTACCTGCCGTTTATGGTCAGTGTATATGAGGGTGGCCTCATGGCGTATCCTTTGTATACCAGCCTGTGCGGGCAGGAAAATCTCTCACAGATCGCAGTACTGGATATTGCAGGACTTTTGTTTGGATTCAGCATCTATATGGGGATGCTGGGACAGGTGGAAAACGGAGAGAAGATCAATGCAAAGAAACTATGTATGAGTGCATTCCACACACCGGCATTTATTGCAAGTGTGCTTGGAATCCTGGCAGGACTGTCCAAGGTGGTGATTTGCCTGATCGACAGTCCCTTCGGCGGTGCATATCTGGCGGTGGAAGGGATCCTTACCACATCCGTGACAGCAATCATTCTGATCGTTGTGGGATATAGCATGGAACTGACAAAGGAACTGATCCGGCCATGCCTGAAGACAATCCTGATGAGAGTTCTGCTACAGACACTTATGGCAATTGGAGTGCTGTGGGCAGTGCATTTGTGGATAGGAGATAACATGCTGTTGAATCTTGCCATCATTTCCTATATGTCGGCACCGGCCACTTTCAGCATGCAGACTTTTCTGAAAAAGGAAGAGGGCAGTGCCTATGTATCAACAACCAATTCTATGTACTGTATGGTGTCGATTCTGGTATATATCATTCTGGCAGCAGTGGTTTATTAGAAGTGTGAAAAAGGCAAGCAGGATAATTATATATATTCCTAAAAGCAGGATTTGAGAATATCTGCAAATTCTTCGATATAATATCCGGAATTATCTTTTTCCCAGAAGGCACAATATGTTTTTTTGACAGGAACCTGGTTCCTTACAAGCGGTATCCTGCTGTCCGGTCTGGTTGAGGACAAGAATGCAGGGGGCCAGGATCCGCTATACGCCGACCACGGCACCGGAGATGGGAACGGAAACCAAACGGAATATGGAAGTCTTGTTGGAAGTCGATCCGGCAAAGTCTGCCGGACAGGGTTTTGGCAGCGCCGGACAGTATCTGGATGTCTGCATCAAGACGGACACGGACACTCTGGACGGTTATGGACTTCGGATCATCCGTACGGCGGCCCATTCCGATGCGGTATCCATGTATCTGATACAGTATGTGCGTGGACAGGCGCAGTGCATTTCCCGCGAGGTCGTGACAAACTGCTTTGTAACGGGATGCAGAATTTGGGTGCGGTATGAGAACGGAATATTATCGGCAAAAGCATGGACGGTTACGGAACCTACGGTGGTACAGCAGGAAAGGGGCTATGCCCGGGGAGTGGAGCTTACGGCAGAAGTAGGCAGAAGAGAAAATGCCGAAAACACCGGACTACTGATCTGGCACACCGGATCGTTGGGAACGGAGAACTGGAGAAATACCACGATGTTACATGGCGTAAGCATTCTTTATTTTTAAAAATTTCAGACAAAATGTGGTGAGAAAACACAGGAGGAAGGGCGGTAGGATTACCGGAGCTGCTTTTCAGGCGCATTCGGATGTGGATACTGTAGTGAAATATAAGGAGACTGCAATTAAAGAAAGGAGAGAGCAAAGAACGGTTCTTTTTATAAAAGAAATTAGAACAGGTAGCCAAATTCCAATAGCCAAACTTCTCCTAAAGCACCAATCTGCCGGATATTTGAAAGTTGTTTATAATAGTATCTGAAAAAACAGGCAGTTGTGGATAAAACTGCGGAAACTCAAGAATGTCGAAGTGTTGTGGATCCTGATAAAATATGCTATGATATTTTTCAATTAGATCAACTTGCGGATGTTTCATCATGCCCGTACGGGGATGGGTAACAGCAGGAAAAAGTTTATATCAGAAAACGAGGAGGGTGCTGAAATGAAGAAGAAAATGGGGTATTTGCAGGTGATTTTAATGATCGGCTGCATTCCGATGCTTGCAACGATGGTTGCTCTGACTGTATATGCATCGGGCAAAATGAAAGATGAACTGGTCGACAGTACCTATCTGCGGCTGAAAGCATGTGCTACATCAGTGGAGCAGTATTTCACATGGGATATCCGTGAGGATATTCTGGAAAAGGATGATATCAGTTATCAGTTTATAGATTCTTTGCAGGATGAGCATATTGAACAGACGCTTTTCATGGAGGATGAGAGATTTATTACTTCCATTGTGGACAAGGATGGGAACAGGGCAGAAGGAACCAAGGCTGATCCACAGATATGGGAGACGGTCAGAGCCGGTAACGATTATGAAACTGATGGAGTAGAGATTCAGGGAGAAGAATATTATGTCTATTATATGCCGGTATGTTCCGATGACGGAGAGATTCTGGGAATGGCTTTTGCCGGAGAACGGGAGAGCATAGTTCAGGATGCAATATCCGACATGTTAAGAAGTCTGGTTCTGCGCTCAGTATGTCTGAATGTTCTTTTTATTGCTGTCATGGTTTATCTGTCATTCAAAATACGAAAACCATTACTGACGACCGCAGAATATATTGACCAAATTGCCAATGGTAATCTGTCAGGCAATCTTGAAGTGAAATCTGTGATCCGTGAAGTGACCACTCTGATCCGGGCATCTGTCAGCATGAGGGATAAATTGAACAGTATTGTCACCGAGGTGGATGGACATGCTGCACAATTGGATAGCAGCATGGAATTATTAAATACATTGGCATCTGCAAGCAGTAAGGGAACCAACCAGATCAGACAGGCCGTGGACGAGCTGGCCGCAACCGCTACATCACTGGCAGAGAATGTACAGACTGTTAATTCCAGAATGTTGGAGATGGGGGACAATGTTAATGCGATCCATTCGGAGACAGTAACATTGAATGAGAATTCCAATAAAATGGATCGTGCCAATCGTAATGCTTCAGAATCCATGAATCTGGTGCTGGAAAGCTCGCATACCTCTTCGGACATTATTACTGAGATGATCGTACAGGTAAAGGCAACCAATGAGGCCATTGCATCCATTAGTAAAGCAGTGGAACTGATTTCTGATATTACAGCACAGACGAATCTATTGTCATTGAATGCTTCCATTGAAGCAGCGAGGGCAGGACAGGCAGGCAAAGGCTTCGCTGTGGTCGCTACAGAGATCAAACAACTCGCCGAACAGAGCAGCCAGAGTGCGGATACGATCAAGAAAATTGCTGATGATATTCTCGAAAAATCTAATAAATCTGTAGAGTTAACTGAACGGATGCGTGCACTGGCAGAAAAAGAGCAGGCAGACATCGGAGGTGCCAAGAATGGTTTTGATGCTCTGAGCCAGATTATTGAGGCTAATGTTACGACAGCGGGAATTATTGCGGAAAAAACGAAGAATTTGGAGGAATTGAAACAGACTATTATAAATAGTATAACAGAACTGAGTGCGATCAGTGAAGAGAATGCAGCCAGCAACGAGGAAGTAACGGCAAACGTATCTGATATCGCAGAAGCAGTTAACAAAATTTCGGACGATACAGGAACAATTAAAAAGGTATCCACGGATCTGGAAGAGTTGATGCAGTATTTTAAGTAGTTTGAGATATTTGGAGACATTCGTGGACGGGTGCTGCTTTATGTGCTATTATGCAGAATGTCATCAGAAAACAGTAATTGTAGGAAGTAACAGGGATTATAATGAAAAAAAGAATGTTCATGGCACTGGCGGTCGCTCTCACCGGAGTCAGTATGGTGGTGGCAGCAGGAAACGGAGAACTGAAAATACAGAGTGAAACCTCGGTACAGAAAGTACATGCGGCAGGAGTACATCAGATCGGTGTCGAGCCGATCCCGGCTACCGGACAGATTACCATAGAGGATCTGCTGGCGGTACAGGGTGGCGAGACGGAAGATCCCAGAGCACTGGAAGGGGTGTCGGATCCGGAGGATGTTCCGGTAGACGAAGCTTCCGTAGAGGATACGAACGCAGATGAGTATGCATCGTTAGCGATCGCCAATGTGACGAATTACGTCAATGTCCGGACAGAACCGAACACAGACAGTGCTGTAGTGGGCAAAATCTATGACGGAGCGGTGGCACAGATCCTGGATGTGGCAGGAGAGGATCAGGACTGGTTCCGGATCATCTCCGGTAATGTGGAGGGCTATATCAAGGCAGAGTTTTTTATTTACGGAGATGCAGCAGCTGAGGTTGTAGACAATTATGTGACCAGATATGCTGTGGTTATCGCAGACCGTCTGAATGTGAGACAGGATCCTGCCACAGATGCAAAAAGAATTGGTTACATTGACAATGGAGAAAAGGTAAAAATTCTGGAGAATGACGGAGACTGGCTGAAGGTACAGTACACCGACAGCAAGGAAGGCTATGTCTCTGCGGAATATGTTACGATCTCGGAAGAATTTATCTATGCGAAGACAATAGAAGAGGAACAGGCGGAAATTGCCGCACAGAAGGCATTGCAGGCAAGAGAACAGACTGCCGAGCAGGATGCCCCGGAGGTGATCACGAGCATCACACTTCCCGCAACTACTTATACCTCCAATGCGGAACTCAGACAGGGTATCATTGAGTATGCCATGCAGTATCTGGGCAACCGGTATGTACACGGAGGTTCCAGTCTGTCAGGAGGTACAGATTGTTCGGGATTTACCTGCTTTATCTATGCGGAGTTCGGATATTCTATCAGCCGTACACCGGGAGGACAGTATTCCGGTGCCGGACGCAGTATCAGTTCTGAAGAACTTCAGCCAGGAGATATTGTATGTTATAGTTCCAATGGAGGGAAGAGCTGTACCCATGTAGGACTGTATATCGGTGACGGACAGATCATCCATTCCGCCAATTCACGGAAAGGTGTCATTATCAGTGCTGTGGACTACAGTCCCATCATCGGTATGCGAAACGTTATTGATTAATAGAATCGGTTTTGAAATTATGGAGCGCCTGATCTTTGGTGAGTACGAAATCACCGAGGATCTCGTCGCTCCATTTTTGCAGGTCTTCCAGATGAAGGACCACACCGGCATAATTGCGGATGCCGTGGGAGGCCGCCAGCTCTTCGGTATATTCTTCCAGCAGATAGACATTTTCAAACCGTACCGGTCCGGAGGTGTACTGACAGACCAGCGGGATCACACCGGTGGTCTTCCGCTCGATGGAGACACCGTCCTCTGCAACGTGAAAAGTCAGCCAGGCCATACCCTCTAACATGCTGAGAGCATTTTTCTGGGTGGACACATAATTGCCCAGAGAATAATAGCACAGAGACTCATTGCCGTTTTCTGCGGTGATCCATTCTACAGGCTCTACCACATGGGGATGGGTTCCGATAATGACATCGGCACCGGCTTCTGTCATCTCCAGTGCCCATTTTTCCTGATAGCTTGAGATTTTGGAGGAATACTCAGTCCCCCAGTGAGGACAGACGATGACGATGTCTGCCAGTTCTTTTGCCCGGGAGATATCCTCTAAGACCTGCGGGTTCAGCGTGGTGAAGTCCATCTGTCCGTTTTTCTCATTTACGGCACACAGAAGATTCAGATGCCCCAGCAGATCTAAGGGGAGTGTCTCGGTATTGGCACCGTAGGTATAATTTAAGATGGCGAAAGTGACATCATCGATGGTAAGTAACGGAATGTCATCTGCCTGTGAAGCGTCTTCGTGAATACCGGTTACCAGTACCTCCGGGTGCTTGTTTTTCCAGAAATCCGCACAGTACAACAGGCCGTCCAGCTTCTGATCCGCGGTATGATTGGATGCCTGCAGAACCACGTTGAATCCGGCATCCGCAATCGCATCCCCAACTTCGGTAGGAGAATTAAAATAGGGAAAACCGGAAAATCCCCGGGAATTGCCGCCCATGACAGTTTCCTGATTGATGATCCGGATGTCTGCCGCGTTTAAGAAGGGTGAAATCCCCTGAAACAGCATGGAGAAATCATAAGTTCCGTCCTCCTGTTTTCCACTGGCCACGACTCCCAGATGCATCAGGTTGTCCCCGACAGCCATGAGCGTAATGTCATGCTCCGGGAAGGGAGTGGGGGTCGGCTCCGGAGTAGGGACGGGAACCGGTGTGGCAGAAGGCGGTGCAGGGGTCTGTGGAACGACAACAACATCGCTGCCTGCAGCAGTTTCTTCCAGAAAGTAATAGCCGCCCATGCTCGCCAGTAACAGTAACGGAACGAGAACCAACAGCAGATAGAAACGTGAAATCGGTTTTTTCATATATTATCCTTTTGTTCTCCTTTATTATTTTATTATCTCTTACGGAATTCCGGTTACAAGGTCTGTTTACAATCAAAAGTAACAAAAGTATTATAGCATTGATTTTATTTTTTCGCAAAAAGCAAAAACAAATTACTGTTTTCCTATTGACATAGTATGAAATAGGAGATATAATCCTACCCATAAGTTGATTCGATACTTAAATGAGACATCGAAGAGGAGGAAAAGGATTATGAAGAAGTTTGAGTGGAAGAGCGTTTTGGCACTGGCATTAACAGGAGTATTGGCACTGGGACTGACCGCATGCGGCAGCAGCGATAACGGCGCAGCAGCTACCGGCAGCAACGATGCTGGAAGCAAGGCTGTATACCGCACTCTGGATGAGATCAAGGAAAGCGGTACCATCAATATCGGTGTATTTTCTGATAAGAATCCGTTTGGTTATGTGGATGAGAACGGCGAGTATCAGGGATATGATGTATATTATGCAAGAAGACTCGGTGAGGATCTGGGTGTCGATGTGAACTTCGTATCTACCGAGGCGGCCAACCGTATCGAGTATCTGCAGACCGGTAAGGTAGACGTGATCCTGGCTAACTTCACCGTAACTCCCGAGAGAGCAGAGGAAGTTGATTTCGCTGTTCCTTATATGAATGTAGCACTTGGCGTAGTATCCAAGGATGACAATGTAATCACCACTCTGGATAACTGGAATGCAGATGATTCTATTATTGTGATCTCCGGAACCACCGCAGAGACCTATCTGATTGCTAATTATCCGGACATTCCTTTACAGAAGTTCGATTCCTATGCAACCGCTAAGGAAGCTTTTGAAAACGGTACTTCCGTAGCATGGGCAAACGACAACACTGAGGTCATCGCATTTGCTCTGCAGAATGAAGGCTATACCGTAGGTATTCCTTCCCTGGGCAGCGCTGATACCATCGCTCCCGCAGTATCTAAGGGCAATACTACTCTGCTTGACTGGATCAACGATGAGATCGCAAGCCTTGGTGAAGAGAACTTCTTCCATGCAGATTACGAGGCAACTCTGGCAGATACCTATGGTCTGGATTACGAGGACAGCCTGGTAGTAGAAGGCGGCAAGGTAACCGCACAATAAGTACGGATCGGAATAGAATGATAGAGAGGGGACTGCGGGGCACGTATGTTGCCGCCGCAGTCTTTTCTTGCATCTGGCTACTTCTTTTGTTATAATCTAAAAAATTGTGTGTAACTATTCCGAATAGTTACGATTGTTGAAAAGCTTCCTGAAAGGAAAGAAATACATGAACTGGGAATTTATAGGAAAATATCTGCCTATGTATGAAAAGGCAGCGTTGCTCACCGTGAAGATCGGTGTCATCGGAATCCTGTTTGCGATTCTGCTAGGACTGGTATGTGCGGCGATACAATATTATAAAGTACCGGTGCTTCGGTGGATCGTAGCGGTCTACGTGGAGCTGAGCCGTAATACACCGCTTCTGGTACAGCTGTTTTTTATTTATTACGGATTTCCGAAGATTGGGATCCGGATGTCAGCAGAGGTCTGCGGTGTGGTAGGACTGGCATTTTTAGGTGGCAGTTATATGGCGGAGGCATTCCGCAGCGGTCTGGAGGCCGTGGAACCGATCCAGAATGAAAGTGCCATCAGCCTGGGAATGAACTCCGGACAGGTACTAAGATATGTGATCCTGCCCCAGGCCATGTCTACCAGTATCCCGGCATTTGTGGCGAATATTATTTTCCTGTTGAAGGAGACCAGTGTATTCAGTGCCATCAGTCTGATGGATCTGATGTTTACGGCAAAGGATCTGATCGGCCTGTATTATAAGACTACCGAGAGCCTTTTCCTTCTGGTGGTATTTTATCTGTTGATCCTGCTGCCGGTATCGATCGTGGGATCTCTGGTGGAGAGGAGGATGCGTTATGCCGGATTTGGGGATTGATGTATTATTCAAAGGCACGAACATGCTCCGTCTGCTGCAGGGATTATGGGTAGCCATGAAGATCAGTATCGTATCTATTCTGATCAGTATGCCGTTAGGTATTCTGGTGGGAGCGTTGATGACGGTAAAAAATAAAGTGGTGAAAGCGATTTTCCGTGTCTATCTGGAATTCATCCGCATCATGCCGCAGCTGGTATTATTGTTCATCGTATATTTCGGTTCCACCAGAGCACTGGGTTGGAATCTGTCCGGAGAGGTGGCATCCGTTATTGTCTTCGTCCTGTGGGGAACCGCAGAGATGGGAGATCTGGTGCGCGGAGCCCTGATCAGTATTCCGAAGCATCAGTACGAAAGTAGTGAAGCATTGGGATTCAGTAAAATACAGACATATCTGTATATCATTATTCCGCAGACCGTGCGGAGACTGATTCCGCTGTCCATCAACCTGATCACCCGTATGATCAAGACCACCAGCCTGGTACTGATGATCGGTGTGGTGGAGATGCTGAAGGTGGCACAGCAGATCATTGAGGCCAATCGTATGAGCAGTCCCAATGCTGCGTTCGGAGTATTCCTTGTGGTATTTGTTCTGTATTTCTTCGCCTGCTGGCCCTTCAGTGTTCTGGCCAGAGTGCTGGAGAAAAAGTGGAATTAGAAATGGAACCGGAGTCGGAATGAGAATGGAGTGAAAACATGGCAGAGACATTGTTGAAGATAGAAAATCTGACAAAAGAATATGAAGGCCAGAAGATCCTGGACGGCATCAATCTGGAAGTAAAACAGGGAGATGTTCTGGTTGTGGTAGGTCCCAGCGGCTGTGGTAAGAGTACGCTGCTTCGGTGTATTAATGCACTGGAACCTATTCAGGGCGGTACGATAAAGCTGCAGGGCATGGATATCCGCAAGGGCAGTAAAAATATCACCACCCTGCGTCAGAAGATCGGTATGGTATTCCAGAGCTATGAACTGTTCCCGCATCTGACGGTACTGGACAATATTACGCTGGCACCGGTCAAGGTACAGAAGCGCGATAAGGCGGAGGCACAGAAGGAGGCCATGGAGCTTCTGGAGCGCGTGGGACTGGCAGATAAGGCAAAGAGTTATCCCAGACAGTTGTCCGGTGGACAGAAGCAGCGTGTAGCCATCGTCCGGGCATTGTGCATGCATCCGGAGATCCTGCTGTTCGATGAAGTGACCGCGGCACTGGATCCGGAGATGGTAAGAGAAGTGCTGGATGTTATGCTGGATCTGGCAAAACAGGGCAAGACCATGCTCATTGTCACCCATGAGATGCAGTTTGCAAAGGCGGTAGCGGACAAAGTTATTTTCATCGACCAGGGTAAGATCGTGGAGGAGGCCGCTCCCGATAAATTTTTCGAACATCCGGAGACAGAGAGAGCAAAACAGTTCCTGAATGTATTCACCTTCGAACATGTGGAACACCATACAAAACAGGCATAGGAATCGCATAAATACATGAAAAAGATAATGAAGAGAGTGTTCATTATCTTTTTTTTGTGCTATACTCATTATGGATTTTTGCGTTTTATTTCAAATGATTTGCAATATGTGACCAAAGGAGAATGGGAAAGGTGAAGAAAAAACCTTATATCAGATATGTGATTCTGGGGATTCTGGCTACATTGATGGTGGGGTGTATCATCCGTATTGCCATGCCCAACCGGGAATGGAACTATACCGGAAGCTATACTTTTACGGAAGGGGAATCTTATGCAGAAGAGCCGGTATTTGAGCATATTTCGCTGGGGACAGGAGTATACCGGGTGGAGCTGTCCTACGAATGCACCGGGGATGCTATCGCGGTCTGCACTGTGAAAGACGGCACTGTGTATCAGGGAGGCCTGTTGTGCAACGGCGAGCATCTGTACAGTGCACTGGGGCATACTTCCTATGATTTCTGGCTTTATGAGCCCACAGAAGAACTGACGGTGACAATCGATTATTCCGGACAGGAAAAGCTGACCACCGGGAATCTGCGGATCGTGGAGACGAATCTTCTGTGGACAAGATATCTTGTGATCCTTGCGGCAGCAGCACTGTTGGTTCTTGCAACCATGTGGCTGGAGCGTCGGGAGGCGGTAAAAGGCAGAAATGAGCAGAGACGTCAGATCCTGTTTGGAATCGGTGTGATCGCCTTTTTTGCCTCCATCCCCTATTTTTATGACGGCATGGTGTCCGGAGCGGATCTGACCTATCATTTGCACCGTATTGAAGGTGTAAAGGATGGACTTCTGACCGGACAGTTCCCGGTACGGCTGGAACCCAGATGGGTATTTGACCACGGATACGCCAATGGTATTTTCTATTGTAATCTGTTATTGTATTTTCCGGCACTTCTGCGCATGGCAGGCTTTACGATGACGGAAAGCTATGCTTTCTATTGCATAGGACTTAATATTGCAACAGCTGCGATTGCCTGGTACTGCTTTAACGGAATCTTCGGAGACCGGATCATAGGCCTGGTCTGCAGCGCATTGTATACTTTATCCATATTTAGATTTTTTAAACTGGTAATGGTAGGAGCTGTAGGAGAGGGAAGCGCCTATACGTTTCTGCCGCTGGTGGTATACGGAATTTATCTTGTCTTTGAAAAAGATGTGGAAGACAGAGAGTTTCATAAAAGCTGGATCATTTTGGGACTGGGATATGCCGGATTGATCCAGACCCATGTACTGACCTGTGAGATTACGGCATTGTTCACAGTGCTGTTCTGTCTGATTTATATCCGCAGAGTATTTGCATGGCAGAGATTTCGGCAGCTTGCATGTGGAGCATTTTTTGCGCTGGGATTAAGCTTGTGGTATTTGGTACCGTTTGTTGACTATTATTTGACACAGGATGTCAGGATACGCCATGCATCGGCGAGAACTATCCAGGACAGAGGAACCATTTTTGCGCAAATATTACATCAGTTCTGGTTCAGCAGAATTCCGGAATCCATGGAAGGCAAGGCAGGGGATTTACTGAATCCTATCGGGGTAGGATTGTTTCTGGTAATAGGAATGATGATTTTCTGGCTGCTGTTATTTTTGGGAGATTTGCAAAAACAAAAAGAGGCTGAGAAGAGCTTTGCGATAAAGGCAGCAGGATTCGGATGCCTTGCATTATGGATGTCCACAAATTCCTTTCCCTGGGATAACATTCAGAAAATTTCCGGCATTGCAGCGACACTGGTGAGCAGTCTGCAGTTCCCCAATCGTTTTCTGGGATGGGGTACGGTTCTGTTGGTGACGGTAACGGGATATGTGATTCGATATTTTCAGAACAACCGGAAAATCTTCTATCAGATGAGTCTGATCACGGCAGTAGTGTCTTTGTCTGCATCCTATCTGTTTATGATGGATTCGGGAGTACAGGAGAGGGACGTTACATTATATAATCAGGAAAGTATGGGATTTGGTTACATCTCCGGAGAAGAGTATCTGATCTATGGAACGGACAGCACAAAGCTGACTTTTGCAAGACCGGAAGCCAATGAGAATATTCAGATCGCAGACTATGAAAAGAGCGGTTTAAATATAAGCTTTTTCTGCAGGAATGATTCGGCCCGGGAGGAAATAGTAACACTTCCGGTTCTCATGTATAAGGGATATGCAGCCAGGGATGACAAAGGAGAAGTATTGGAGATCACAGACGACGGTGGACATATTTTGCAAGTGTGCATTCCGGGTGGATATGCCGGAACAGTCAGAGTGCGTTTTGTGGAACCGTGGTATTGGAGAACGGCGGAACTGGTTACTTTGATCACAGCAGCGGGTATTGTGTTTTTCGGGATTCGGAAGAGGAGACAGAGATGAAAAAGAAATGGATTTTATTAGCGGAAGGGCTTCTCTTAGCGGTTCTGTTCGTGCTGTCTTTTGGGGGATCGGATATTGTATTTGAGGCAGATCATCAGCAATTGTATCGGGTGGAAGAAACAGGGGGGATCGTCAGCAAAGATTTTGCATTGAACCCGGGAGTATATCGCATCATAGTAGAGTCGGATATTGCAAATGGCGGAATCGGAAGCGGAATGGAGATCAGTCTGGAAGCGGAGGAGACCACTTTTCGTGCGATCAGGGGCAACCGGGCAACTTTGCCTGCAGATACAGAGCATAAAAGGATTACCTATTATGTGGCAGATACGGTTGATGCAGCACATCTGCGGATACAGCCATTTTCGGAGGGAGGAAATGTTTCCTATGAGTTGAAAGTAGAGAAGACAACCGCCGGAAGAAGGATCCTTTTTGTAATAGTGCTGGTTCTTTTTGCCTGTCTGGATGGAATTGCGATATTCCGCAGAAAAGTATTGTGTAAAGAAGTGAGCGGACAGAAAAAATGGATCAACTGTGCAATGGTGGGAATCTGGATGATAGCCTGTATCCCCTTGCTGGTGGATTATCTTGTTCTGGGGACTGACAGTGTACAGTGCCTGAGAGAAACAGAGTATATGCTTCAGGGAGAATGGGGAAGGATTCCGGCAGCCCATTTACTATATTTATGGATTCCGGCAGGAATGCGGTGGATTGGATTTCCGGTCGCAACATCTTATAAGATCATGATAGCATTTTTATCCGGAGCTGCACTTGCATTGCTTTATTTCCTGTTTTTCAAATGGGGAAAGGATGCGCGACTGGTGTTGGCAGCAGCAGCTTTTGGTATATGGAATCCTCTGGCGGTGAAGACCTTATATGTAATGGGAAATCCCGGAAAGTTTGTTGTCTGTGTGTTGGGATATGCAGTACTGGGCAGTGTGGTATGGATACTTCTTCAAAAAAGAAAAAGCCAGAACAAAATTTTCCCTTGGATCGTGTTTGCGGTACTGTTAATACTTGTTTTACAGGTGGTATATTATGAAAATACCATTATACTGCAATCGGATGTTCAGTACTGGTACAATGAAGAACCTTTCATGACAGGAGAATAACAGATGGAAAGTACTTTTATCATATTGACCCAGATTATTACCTTTGGAACCGCATGGAGTATGTTCCATTGCGTTTTAAAGAGAAAAAAGAAAGACTGGTTTTCACTTGTGGGGGCATTGGGGTATCTGTTGCTGCCTTATCATGTATATGTGGTAACGGAAAGTGTGGATCGGTCACAGATTCTGATATGGATGGTGGTGCCGATCCTGGCAGCGTCTCTGGTAAAAATGTCGGATACGGAGAAAATGTTCTGGAAGACAGGCTACGGATTGACCGCAGTACTGGCCCTGGGGATTATCGGAAGACTGGATGGCGTAGCCGCGTTGACGCTTTTGTTCCTGATCTGCGTGGGTGGTATCTGCCGGAGACAATGGCAATATCCGGTGATCGGAATTCTGGGAGTTGCCATGGCATACCCCACCTATATGACGTGGAAACACTGGCTGTTCGACGGGTCCTTTGCGGAGAGCGGATTGGAATATACCAGCATCATGGAGCAGGGATACAGTATCGGCGGTCTGTTCAGTACTTATTTTTATAGGAACGGACACCCCGGAATGGGAATTCTGCTGCTTGGCTGTCTGTTGTTTTTGCTCTATCAAAGCTTTGTAAAAGGAAAAAAGATATGCGCCAAAAATGATCATATCTGGCTGGGAGCGGCGGCATTGCTCACTGTAATGTCTCTGCGGTATTTCCCGTGGGATTTTGTACAGAGAATGGGAAGCTGGGCACTGGGGCTGGTAACACTGATCGGGACTCCAGCGGTGTTTTTCGGTTACGCCCAGATACTGTTGTGTGTGTGGAGCATTGAAAAATGCGGTGCAGTTTTACAGTTGACAGACAGAACAGCAAGGATGCGGGAAGGCACTGTCAAAAAGAATGGAGAAAAGTAGCATGGAAAGTAGGGAAGAAAAAGAATCCCAGGGAAAAATATTGTGGAAAATATTCATATCCACACTGTATCTGAGTGCATTCACGTTCGGGGGCGGTTATGTCATCGTTACGCTGATGAAGAAGAAATTCGTGGATGAATACCATTGGATCGGAGAAGACGAAATGCTGGATCTGGTGGCCATTGCCCAGTCCTCGCCCGGTGCGATCGCAGTCAACGGAGCCATCGTGGTGGGGTACAAGCTGGCCGGGATCCCGGGGGCACTGGTGGCGATCCTTGGAACGATCCTGCCGCCCTTTGTGATTATAGCGGCAATATCTGTCTGCTACAATGTGTTCCGCAGTAACTTCTTCGTGGCGCAGATGCTGTCTGGGATGCAGGCAGGAGTGGGAGCGGTGATCGCTTCCGTGACGTATGATATGGGTGCACCTATCGTAAAAGAGAAAGATCCTATGTCACTTGTCATTATGCTGGGAGCTTTTTTGGCAGCATGTATTCTGGAGATCAATGTGGTCTACATTGTGATCGTCTGCGGACTGATTGGTTTGGTCCGGACACTTCTTTCCAAAAGGAGGTCTGGAAAATGATCTATCTGCAATTATTTTTAAGTTTTCTGCAAATAGGAATGTTCAGCTTCGGCGGCGGTTATGCGGCCATGCCTCTGATCCAGGGACAAGTAGTCACGACTCACGGATGGCTGACCATGTCGGAATTCACGGATCTGATCACGATATCACAGATAACACCGGGCCCCATTGCAGTGAATTCCGCCACCTTCGTGGGACTGAAGATTGCCGGGATTCCCGGAGCTGTGGTGGCAACGGTCGGGTGTATTCTGCCGTCCTGCATTATTGTGACGATCCTGGCAAGACTATACCTGAAGTATCGTAATCTGGATCTGCTGCAGGGAGTGCTGAAATCTCTGCGGCCTGCAGTGGTGGCCATGATCGCATCGGCAGGGATACTGATCCTGAAAAATGCATTCTGGGGAAGTGCGGAGAGCATCTCCCTGACGGGAACTGAGTGGAGTATGGTCTTAATCTTCGGAATCTGTGTGTTGCTGCTTCGAAAGACGAAAATGAATCCGGTCTGGGTCATGGTGCTGGCGGGTGTCCTGAAAGTGGGAATCTCCGCAATGACAAATATTTTGTAATGTAATAGGAAAATGAGGAAAGCGGATCTGCTTTTTGCGGATCCGTTTTTTTCTGTTCTAAAAATCGAAAAACAAATAGCTTCAAAATGTCCGCAGGGAAAATACACTTGTCTTTATATGAGAAATACTATATAATAGCACATAATGTGTGCAATGGAGTACATGTATACATCAGAAAAAAGGGAAAGAAGAGTGTAAGTATGAAAAAACTATTTGAAAAGTGGAACAGCATCAGCCTGATCCTGCGTATCGTATGTGGTCTGGTCATTGGTGTGATCCTGGGACTGGTCGTGCCGCAGGCAACCGGTATTGCCATTCTGGGAGATGTTTTTGTAGGTGCCCTGAAGGCCATTGCGCCTTTGTTGGTATTCTTCCTGCTGATCAGTGCCTTGTGTCATGCAGGGAAGAGCCATGGCGGCATCATTAAGACCGTTATTATTATGTACATGTTCAGTACCTTTCTGGCAGCGCTGGTAGCCGTGATCGCCAGCCGGTTATTCCCCGTGACACTGACACTGGCAGACGCAGCCACCGATATGGCAGCGCCGGACGGTATCGTGGAAGTACTGAAGACTCTGTTAATGAATATGGTAGCCAATCCGGTATCCTCTCTGTTAAATGCCAACTATATTGGTGTTCTGACCTGGGGTGTGGTCATCGGTGTCGGTATGAGAGCAGCCAATGATACCACCAAGAAAGTACTGGATGACATTTCCAATGGTCTGTCCCAGGTAGTCAGCTGGATCATCAGTATGGCTCCCTTCGGAATCTTAGGTCTGGTATTCAGCTCCATTTCTTCCAACGGACTGGAGATCTTCTCCGAATACGGAAAACTTCTGTTAGTACTGGTAGGTTCCATGCTGTTTATCTACTTTGTGACCAACCCGATCATCGTGTTCTGGTGTATCCGCAAGAACCCGTACCCGCTGATCTTCAAGTGCCTGAAGAAGAGTGCCATTACTGCGTTCTTCACCAGAAGCTCCGCAGCCAATATTCCTGTGAATATGAAGGCCTGTGAAGAGTGGGGAATGGATAAGGATACCTATTCCGTAACCATCCCGCTGGGAGCTACCATTAACATGGACGGTGCAGCCATCACCATTACCGTAATGACACTGGCAGCGGCAAATACTCTGGGGATTCACGTAGACTTCTTAAGCGGTATCGTGCTGAGTATTCTGGCAACCCTGGCAGCCTGCGGTGCATCCGGCGTGGCAGGAGGATCCCTGTTACTGATCCCTATGGCATGTTCGTTGTTTGGAATCTCCAACGACATTGCCATGCAGATCGTAGGTGTCGGCTTCATCATCGGTGTCATCCAGGATTCTGTGGAGACCGCACTGAATTCTTCCTCCGACCTGTTACTGTCCGCATCCGCAGAGTTCAGACAGTGGAGACTGGAAGGCAAAGAGATCAAATATTAAAAAAATAGTCTGAAAATCATAACAGGCAGTCAGAAAGCTGTTATCCGATCGTGGGTAGCAGCTTTTCTGCAACTAAAAACTTTGGCGATTTGACGCGGTGATTTCTTGACACATTGTATGAGAAAAAGTACAATTAAGACAAAAGTACTCTACGGTACGCAAAACAAAATAAGGATAAAAGGGATGGTGCACTATGGGGAAAACGATCAAAAGGTAAATTGCGATGCAGACGGTGATCTCACTGGTTCTGGCGATCCTGCTCTGCGAACTGCTCAGTGTGAGCACTTTACAGAACAATATGACGACACAGGCCAGAAATTTCGTGGAGGCACAGGCCGGAACCAATGCCAATGTAGTGAATGAATGGCTGGTAGAAGAGGGAAACATTGTGCACACGATCCGCAACGGTATGGCATTTATGAACACGAAGGATACAGATTAGATCATGGATTATCTGGAAGTGAATCTGGCGAAGGATTATAAAAACGATGCCGGATATTATGCGGAAGTCAGCAGTAGTCTGGGGCAGAGTGCTTCCGGTGTCAGCGAGTCCATTCATACTATCAATGGCATATTAGGTGACATCAACAGAGCGCAGGCGGAACTGGCGGATGCGGTGGCCGGAGTGAATAAGAACCTTCAGGAGATCACCTATTCCAGCGAAAATATGTCTACGGAGACCAAGGGCGTATTACAGAGCATCGGCAAACTTCAGCAGAATATGCGGCAGTTTCGTGTCTGAGTAAGTTTGGAGGAAAATTATGTGGCAGCCACAGGAAGACAATACGTATAATGATCTGCGGGAAAACTCCATCAGACAATGGCTGGAGGATATGAGCAGACATGAAGATGTAGCGGTCCGCGGAGGAGTGAAAGTCACTGCGGAATATCTGGAGGATATGAAGAAGCAGATCCGTCAGTTAGAGGAAAAATGTGCATTGAAAGATGCCTATTTGAAGAAGATGAAAGAGAAGGCGGGACAGTGAGAGATCACTGTCCTGTTTTTCTATAGAAAAATGCTTGAATTTCTGGCAGAAGCGGGGCACGGGAGGGTTGACAGTTATCGGGAAAAAAAGTATCATATATAAGATATTGAGCTAAAATTGCGGGAAAGGCAATTTGCAGATATAAAATATACGAGCGGAAGGGTAGAAAACCATGGCACTTAGCAAGAAGCCTACAACGGGCATGAAAGATATCCTGCCGGAGGAGATGCAGATCCGTGATTACGTGATCAGCGTCATCAAGGACACCTACGGCAAATTCGGTTTTACTTCCATTGAGACTCCCTGTGTGGAAAATATTGCAAACTTAAGCAGTAAGCAGGGCGGTGACAATGAGAAGCTGATCTTCAAAATCTTAAAGCGCGGCGAGAAACTGAATGTAGCAGCTGCGACCACCGAGGAAGAGGTAGTCGACAGTGGGCTGCGTTATGACCTGACGGTACCGCTGGTACGTTATTATTCCAATAATGCGGCATCCCTGCCTTCTCCTTTTAAGGCATTGCAGATGGGCAATGTATGGAGAGCGGACAGACCTCAGAGAGGAAGATATCGTCAGTTCATGCAGTGTGATATCGATATTCTCGGTGAGCCGTCTAACTTAGCGGAGATCGAACTGATCCTGGCGACCACCACCACACTGGGCAGGCTTGGATTTAAAAATTTCCAGATCCGTATCAATGAACGCCGTATTCTGAAGGCAATGGCTGCTTACAGCGGATTCCCCGAAGAGTCCTATGACAGTGTATTCATCACTTTGGACAAAATGGACAAGATCGGTCTGGAAGGCGTGGAAGCTGAGCTTTTGGAGAACGGTTTTGATAAGGCATGTGTAGACAAGTATCTGGAACTGTTCAAGGGTCTGGAGAGTGCAGAGGATGGTGTGGCTTATCTGGCGGATACCCTGGAAGGATTCTTAGAGCCCGAGATCGCCCAGAGCCTCAGAGAGATCATGGACAGCGTCAGAGCGACGAAGGCTTCCGATTTCGAGATCGTGTTCGATGCTACGCTGGTAAGAGGTATGTCTTATTATACCGGAACCATTTTCGAGATCGCTATGCCGGAATTCGGTGGCAGCTGCGGTGGCGGCGGACGTTACGACAAGATGGTCGGCAAGTTTACCGGCAATGATGTGCCCGCCTGCGGATTCTCCATCGGCTTCGAGCGTATCATCATGTTGCTCATGGAGAGAGGATTCAAAGTTCCTACGAGACCGAAGCAGGTAGCATATCTGATCGAGAAGGGTGTCAGTGGTGAAAGACTGTGTGAGGTGATCGCACAGGCCCAGGAAGCCCGTAAGGACGGTACTCAGGTACTGGTAGCCCGCATGAACAAGAATAAGAAATTCCAGAAAGAACAGCTGAACAAGGAAGGCTACGAAGAATTCGTGGAATTCTATAAGGAAGAATTAAAGAGATAAAAAGCAACAGACGAAGGAGCAAAAGCAATGATTCAGTCCAGAACCCATAATTGTAATGAACTTCGGATCGGCAACGTTGGCGAGAGAGTCACACTGGTCGGCTGGTTCGAGAACATGAGAAAAGTCAGCAAGAATCTCGGATTTGTCATTTTGCGTGATTTCTACGGAACCACTCAGCTGGTAGTAGAGACCGAAGAGATGATGAACGTGATGGATGGCATCAACAAGGAGTCCACCATCTCCGTGGAAGGTGTGGTAAGAGAGCGTTCCAGCAAGAATGCCAATCTGCCTACCGGAGAGATCGAAGTAGTGCCTGACAAGATCGAGATTTTAGGTAAGTGTATCTACAATGCACTTCCTTTTGAGATCAATCAGTCCAAGGATGCAGACGAGAATGCCCGTCTGAAATACCGTTATCTGGATCTGAGAAATCCGAACATGAAGAAGAATATCGTGATGAGAAGTCAGATCGTGGCAGAGCTGCGTCAGAGAATGTATGCTCTGAACTTCATGGAGATCACCACCCCTATTCTGACCTGTTCTTCCCCGGAAGGTGCGAGAGATTATCTGGTTCCTGCCAGAAATCATCCCGGCAAGTTCTACGCTTTGCCCCAGGCACCCCAGCAGTTCAAGCAGATCCTGATGGCTTCCGGTTTTGACCGTTATTTCCAGATCGCTCCCTGCTTCCGTGATGAGGATGCGAGAGCAGACCGTTCTCCCGGAGAATTCTATCAGCTGGATATGGAGATGGCATTCGCTTCCCAGGAAGATGTATTTTCCATCGTAGAGCAGGTGCTGCCTCCCGTATTTGAAAAGTATGGCATTTATAAAGAAGCTTCCAAGGCGCCTTTCGTACGCATCCCTTATTTGGAGGCTATGGATAAGTACGGCTCCGATAAGCCGGATCTGCGTATCGATCTGGTGCTGACCGATGCCACCGAGGTAATGCAGGGCTGTGGCTTTGCTGCTTTCGAAGGTCAGACGGTAAAGGCTATCGTGGTGGATGGCTTCACCGCTACCCGTAAGCAGATCGATGCTATCTGCGCAGAGGTAGAAGTACAGACCGCACGCAAGGGATTCTGGTTCCGTGTAGACGAGAACGGAGAGTTCGTAGGCGGTATCTCCAAGTTCTTGCAGGATCGCAAGGAAGAAGTCATCAAGGCTCTCGGCCTTAAGAACGGTGACTTTGTAGGGCTTGCCGCAGGCAAGAAGCTGGAAGCGCAGAAGACAGCAGGTGTATACAGAAAGCTGCTGGGTGCAGCCAGCGAGAAACATATGAAGAAGGATTGCTACGAGTTCTGCTGGATTGTGGATTTCCCGATGTATGAGATCGGTGAAGAGTCCGGCGAACTGGAATTCTGTCATAATCCGTTCTCCATGCCCCAGGGCGGTATGGATGCGCTGAACAATCAGGATCCTCTGGAGATTCTGGCATACCAGTACGATCTGGTCTGCAACGGCGTAGAGCTGTCCTCCGGCGCAGTGAGAAACCATGATCCTGAGATTATGATCAAGGCATTCGAACTGGTAGGCTTAGGCGAAGCCGATGTGAAGGCAAAGTTCCCTGCCATGTACAATGCATTCTGTTACGGAGCACCCCCTCATGCAGGAATCGCTCCCGGCGTAGACCGTATGATCATGTTGATCTGTGGTGAGGAAAGCATCCGTGAGATCATTCCTTTCCCCATGAACAAGAATGCCATGGACATTATGATGGGAGCACCGGGTACGGTAGAGCAGAAGCAGTTGGATGAACTGCATCTGGCCATCACCGCCAAGCCGGAAGAATAATAATGAGGCTGTCGCACGATTTCTGTGTGACAGCCTTTATGTTGGGTATATATGGCAATTTGTCAGGAGAAGAATATGTCTGTAGGAATTTATGTATTGCATCTGCACCCAGGTGAGGAAGAAATCAGGCGGACATTCCTGCGGGAAGCTGCAGAATATGTGGATCCGGTGCGGTGTAAGAAGGTACAACGGCTGAAAAGCACCGGAGCAAAGGCAGCCAGTCTCGGCGCGGGAATGCTGTTGCAGAAGATGGCTCTGGATCTGATAGACGGTACGGAGAATACCGGAATCCTGTTTCTGGAAGAGGATGAGCTGCTTGCGGTGTTACAGGAGCGGATGCACCGGGACAAGGCGGGGGCGTTATCCTTTTCCTACGAATATGGAGAACTGGGGAAGCCACAGATCGTGAATATCCCGAAAAAATTCAATCTGTCTCATTCCGGAGACTATGTGGTCTGCGCGGTAGGAGACGGAGAAGTGGGAGCGGACATTCAGAAATGGGTTCCCTATAAGGAACGGACGGCAGAGCGTTTTTTTGCGCCAACGGAATGGAAACTGCTGCAGGAACTGCCTGCGTCACAGCGCACGGAACTGTTTTACCGATTGTGGAGCAGAAAAGAAGCCTACGGCAAATACACCGGCCAGGGGATCGGCAGTGCAGTGGGAGAAGATTTCTCCGACGAACAGAACTGGCAGGAAAAGCAGATATGTTTCCGGGAACGGGTTCTGGAGGATAGCTATTCGCTGGCGGTCTGTTACGGAACAGCAGAAGCGTAAAAGATAGGGAACGAGAAAGCTGTACAGGGATAGGAAGCATGAAAAGCGGATGCGCCTTACATGGAAAGCGCGAAGAAATGAGGACTTTATGAAAAGATTAATGATGTATCTGAAAGATTATAAGAAAGAGTCCATACTGGCACCACTGTTCAAACTGCTGGAAGCATTTTTCGAACTGATGGTTCCTCTGGTAATGGCAAATATCATTGACTATGGTATTTTCAATCGAAATATGGGTTATATTGGCAAAATGGGGCTGGTTCTGCTCCTGCTCGGCGTAGTAGGACTGGCTTCCTCCATTACGGCGCAGTTTTTCGCAGCCAAGGCGGCAGTGGGATTTTCTACCAAGCTGCGTCAGGCATTGTTTGATCATATTGAGGATCTGAGCTTTACGGATATTGATAAGGCGGGAACTTCCACCATGATCACCCGTATGACCAGTGATGTGAACCAAGTGCAGTCCGGTATCAACATGACACTGCGTCTGTTCTTACGTTCCCCGATCATTGTCTTTGGTGCCATGATCATGGCATTCACCATTGATGTGAAATGTGCCCTGATCTTTGTAGTGGCGATTCCTTTGTTGTCCATTGTGGTATTCGGTATTATTTTATCCACAATCCCTATGTACAAAAAGGTGCAGTCCAGGCTGGATCAGGTATTGGGCATCACCAGAGAGAATCTGACCGGTGTCCGTGTCATCCGTGCATTCCATCAGGAAGCGAAGGAAGAAGAGCGATTCCGGGAGAACAATGAGGCATTGTCCGCCATGCAGATCTTCGTAGGTAAGATCAGTGCCTGCATGAATCCTGTGACCTATGTCATCGTAAACGGTGCTATCATTGCCCTAATCTATACCGGTGCGGTACAGGTCAATATCGGTAACTTAAGCCAGGGTGAGGTGGTAGCGATCATCAACTATATGAACCAGATACTGGTAGAGCTGGTGAAGCTGGCAAACCTGATCGTGACCATGACCAAGGCTTTGGCCTGTGCAGAACGTGTAGCTTCCGTTTTCGATATCGGCGCAGATGCTGCATATGTGGGAGCGCAGAATCAGAAACTAGCGGATAAGGTAGATAAGAGCGCACCTTTCTTAGACTTCAAACATGTATCCCTGACTTATCAGGGAGCCGGAGCACCTACTTTGCAGGATATGAACTTCACCGTAAACCGTGGCGATACCGTAGGTATCATCGGAGGTACCGGTTCCGGTAAGACCTCCCTGGTGAATCTGATCCCAGGTTTCTATCCGGCGACAGAAGGTGAGATCCTGTTGGAAGGCAGAGATATCCGGACCATGAGTGATGAGGAACTGCGCGGACGTATCGGCGTCGTACCGCAGAAGGCAGTCCTGTTCAAGGGAACGATCCGCAGCAACCTCCAGTGGGGCAAGCCAGACGCTACCGAAGAGGAGATGTGGAAAGCACTGGAACTGGCACAGGCATCGGAAGTGGTAGACGGTAAGCCCGGAAAGTTAGATGCAACTGTGGCACAGAACGGTAAGAACTTCTCCGGTGGACAGAGACAGCGTCTGACGATCGCAAGAGCCTTGGTCAGAGAGCCTGAGATCCTGATCCTGGATGACAGTGCCTCCGCACTGGATTATGCCACCGACGCAAAACTGCGTGCGGCACTGCGTACCCTGGAAGATAAGACCACGACCTTTATCGTATCCCAGCGTGCCTCCACGATCCGCCATGCGGACAAGATCATCGTACTGGATGACGGTGAGATCGCAGGTGTGGGAACCCATGATGAATTGTTGAAGGATTGTACGGTATATCAGGAGATTTATTATTCCCAGTATCCTGAGCAGAGAGGAGGTGTTCGGTAATGCAGAAGACAAATAATAAAGCAACCATGAAGCGTGTGCTGAAATATATCCGGAAATATACACCGGCACTGGTACTCTCCCTGCTGTTAGCAGGCCTGACCGTGTTATTGACCTTATATATCCCTATCCTCACCGGTAATGCGGTGGATCTGATCATCGGCAAGGGACAGGTAGATATGCCGGGTATTTTTTCTATTATGAAAAAAATTGCCATCGCAATGATCATCACAGCAGTCGGCCAGTGGGTCATGAACACCTGCAACAACTATATTACCTATCATGTGATCCGGGATATCCGTACGGATGCTTTTGCAAAGCTGGAGATCCTGCCCTTAAAATATCTGGATGCCCATGCTTACGGTGATATCGTGAGCCGTGTTATTGCGGACGTGGATACTTTCGCAGACGGTCTGTTGATGGGATTTACCCAGCTGTTCACCGGTGTACTGACGATCCTGTGTACGCTGGGCTTCATGTTGGTGACCAATGTGCCCATCACATTGGTAGTAGTATGTATCACTCCGGTATCCTTCCTGGTGGCAAAATTCATTGCAACCAAGACCTACTCCATGTTCAAGGAGCAGTCCGAGACCAGAGGCGAGCAGACTTCCCTGATTGAGGAAATGATCGACAACCAGAAGATCGTAAATACCTTTTCCAGAGGAGAAGCGGTGAAGAGCAAGTTTGGAGAGATCAACGGCAGATTGCAGAAATGCTCTCTGAAAGCTATCTTTTTCTCCTCCATTACGAACCCGGCGACCCGTTTCGTTAACAGTCTGGTATATGCCGGTGTCGGTGTGTTCGGTGCGCTCGTAGCGATCAAGGGCGGTATCAGCGTAGGCCGTCTGTCCTGCTTTTTAAGCTATGCGAACCAGTACACCAAGCCCTTCAACGAGATCTCCGGCGTGGTAACAGAATTGCAGAATGCTTTTGTCTGTGCCGGACGTATCTTCGAACTGATCGACGAGGAGCCTCAGGTGCCCGATGCTGCGGATGCAAGAGTATTAGAAGAGGCTCAGGGCAACGTAGATCTGAAGGATGTATATTTCCAGTATGTACCGGAGAAGAAGCTGATCCAGAACTTTAACCTGCAGGTAAAACCCGGGCAGAGAGTTGCCATCGTAGGCCCTACCGGATGCGGTAAGACCACCGTGATCAATTTGTTGATGCGTTTTTACGATGTGAACTCCGGCTCCATTAAGGTGGATGGTACCGACATCCGGGATATCACCAGAGGAAGTCTCCGTACCAATTACGGTATGGTGCTGCAGGAGACCTGGTTACGTTCCGGCACTATCCGTGACAACATCTGCATGGGTAAACCGGACGCTACCGAGGAAGAGATCATCGCAGCAGCCAAGGCATCCCATGCCCATAGCTTTATCAAGCGACTGCCCCAAGGGTATGACACCGTGATCACCGAAGACGGCGGCAGCCTGTCCCAGGGACAGAAACAGCTTCTGTGTATCACCAGAGTCATGCTGTGCCTGCCTCCCATGCTGATCCTAGATGAGGCAACCTCCTCCATCGATACCCGTACCGAGATCAAGATCCAGAACGCATTCGCCAAAATGATGGAAGGCCGCACCAGCTTCATCGTAGCCCACAGACTTTCCACCATCCAGAGCGCTGATGTCATCCTGGTAATGAAAGACGGAAACATCATCGAACAGGGCAACCATGAGACCCTGCTGGCAAAGGGCGGTTTCTACGCGAATCTGTATAACAGCCAGTTTGCCGTGTAACGAGACATGCAAAGGCAAGGAAACTACCACTCAATGGGGAGCTTGCTCACCAGGGAGTGGTAGTTTTTTTGACTTTATACGGTGACAGCCGTCATCCGCCGAAAGCCCGCCAGGGCTTTTGGCGGATGCTGGCATGGCTCGTTACGCTTTCCCCGGTAGCGGCACGCCCTTTGCCCTTGCCATTCTCTTTCAAAAAGACAGAAAATATATAGAAAAATGTCGAAAAATGTAAAAATATACCAGTACAATAAAAATATTGAAAATAAATTAAAATATTTCGAGAAATGTGTTGACAAATGTACAAGCATGTATTATATTAGACTTAACAAAAGAGAAACGGAACAACCCAACAAAGAAGGTTGGGAGAGAAGTACAAAAGAATCTATAGAAAGAGAGGTATAGTCCACCTAACAAGTAAAGTCCTACCACAGTCTTCCATGATGTACAACTGAATAGAACTACCAAAGAGAACCAATTTACATAGAGAACATCAAGTACACAGAAGAAAAAGTAATGAACAACAGAAGATAAGAATTATCTCACATTACAGTACATACGTACAAAAGAAAAGTGGAAAGAGAACAAAAGACAAAATGGAAGATCAAATTTAAGAAAGAGAGGGCAAGCCATTGGAGCCTGTAGTCTGAGAGGGCGTACTGATTGAAAGAATGATCGGTACGCTCTCTTAATGTTGTATAACTATTCAGAGCCAAGTAAAAAATCAAGATGGTCGTCAAATGCTTGCATTTGTAAGTCCATATTGGATTTTTTATTTTGCGAATGAGGTTCTGAATAGTTGTACAATTTTCCAGTGGAAAAACCTACCGATATCATGTACAATAGAAGAATAGTACAGATAGAGGAGTTATGAAAATGGACACAAACGAACAGAATCAGCAGGACAAAAGAGAACTCAGACATAAGAGAAGACAGAGAAATCAGATCATTGCATATACGGTTGTAGGTATTATGATCCTGTTGCTGGCGGTGGGAATTGCTTTTGCTGTAAGTAAGATTACCAGCATGAGTCGTAATCAGGAAGAACAGCAGAACAAGGTGGATGAGATCCTTTCGGATGAGGAGACAATCCAGGCGCCGACGGAAAGCCAGGAGACAGTGGTGGAACTCACGGATGAGCAGAAGCTGGATACCATTATCAATGAGGCAATCATCCAGAACATGCCTCTGGAAGATAAGGTAGCCGGATTATTCATTACGACGCCGGAATCGATCACCGGTGTGTCTGCGGCAGTACAGGCGGGAGACGGTACCAAGGATGCGTTATCCCAATACCCGGTAGGTGGAATCGTATACGCTGCGAAAAACATCCAGTCTGCAGATCAGCTGAAGCAGATGATCGATAATACCAAATTATATACCAGCTATCCCCTGTTTATTGCCATTGACGGAGAGGGAAGCGATACAGATGCGGTAGCTGCGGCAGGCCTTGGCACTAAAGTGGACACACCCCAGAGCATCGGGGCTACCGGAGATACCAATAATGCGTACCTAGCGGGAACCACGGTGGGAACTTATCTGGCAGAGCTGGGCTTTAATCTTGATTTCGCACCTTCTGCAGATCTCAGTGTAGTGGATGGAAATGCGGCAGGCAGCAGTTCTTACGGATCGGAAGCGGACAATGTGGCATCCTTTGTAGGATATATGCAGGCAGGATTACAGGAGCAGAAGGTGACCGCATGTATCGGACAGTTCCCTGGTATCGGCAGCAGTACCCAGAGCACGAAGGACGGCATGGCATCTACAGACAGAAGTGCGGAAGATTTCAGGGCCAATGAATTTGTGGTTTTCCAGACTTGTATCGACAATGGCATGACCAAAATGATCCGCATCAGTAATATGGCGTCATCTTCCCTGACCGGAGACAATACCCCCTGCACGTTCTCCAGCGCGGTGGTAACGGATATTTTAAGAAATGAACTGAATTTCCGCGGTGTGATCGTGTCCGGAGCCATGAATGAGGCTGCAATCTCCAATTACTATGGAGCAGATGAAGCTGCGGTACTGGCACTTCGCGCAGGCTGTGATATGATCTATGCACCGGAGAATTTTGAGACGGCATACAACGGAGTATTGGAGGCTGTACAGAACGGCACCATTTCCGAGGAACGCATCAATGATTCCCTGCGGAGAATCTACCGTATCAAATATGCGGATAAACTGGAACAGTAAAGAAGATAGAAGACGATTGCATGTGAGTGCAGTCGTCTTTTTTCTTGTAAAAAATGGCCGTTCATGTTATCTTAGCAATAAGAGCAATATTTCTCTTACAAATTCTCATATCGTTGACTAGCGATCTATAGTCGTTTTCCCAGAGACGTGAATGGAAGAAAGAAACATGAAGTTAAAATGAAGGTGGTGAAAAGAGTGAAGTGTATAGCATAGGAAAAATAAATCAAAAAATATATAAATGTATAACAGAGGATATTATTACCGAAGAGGTTATTATCACAGACAATCAGATTCAACATATTAAGGACAGACATCCAGAGGCATATAATAAAGTATTGAAAAATATACAGGAGACAATAAGTACCCCGGATTATATTATTAGGGATAAGCATGCATATACGGGACTGATTATTAAAAGAATACAAACGGAAGAAGGATTTTTACAGATTGTATTAAGATTATGTACTTCGGGGGATGAACATGGATATAAAAATTCTGTGATTTCATGCTGGAAAATTAGTGAGAGAAGATTGCAGAATTACTTGCGAAATAAAGAAATTCTTTACAGTAGGGAATAAACAGGGTATAATCTATATACAATAAGAGAGGAACTATCCGAGGTGGTAAATTTCGTTGCAACCACGCACCCTATAGGTTAAAAGAGATGCAGGAGCCGCGACGCCTGCCAAATAATCTCTCATCTATAAATGCTCTGTTCACGGCGGATAGGGCTTTTATTCATGAATAAATTGATCCCACGGTTCATATCCATTCATGTAAGAAAATTCTTCTTCAGTTCTGAATCCTTCCAGTAATGCCTTCTTCATTTCTTTGGCATACGGATTTTCAGTATTCCGGAATTTCATGTGCTGATATAATTTTGATTCTCGAAAATCACCCATGGTATCTACGTTCTCCAAGAGTTGCTTTGCCACCTGAAAAGTGCCTTCCACATCTTTTTCGGCAACAACAACATTTAACATTGCCGCGCATTCATGATATTTTCCCATGTCAAATGCATTGGCTAAAACATTCATTTTTTTTGCAAGATATTTTGCATATTCATGATTCTTTTCTTCAAGAGCTTGGGTGATCATGGTACCAAAAGTCAGATTTAATGTAGTATACGTTGAAAAGACTACATCTTCAAGTTTTTCATATGCA